>JAEEGG010020615.1_pt1 | contig 13162 bp, 9 predicted proteins | sample 9134161 | NCBI WGS metagenome assembly JAEEGG01 (sample SAMN16246543, study PRJNA631951) | gut metagenome | biome: gut microbiome; feature: rumen; material: CR-attached | host: Bos | place: Iran: Karaj | collected 2018-10 | reverse complement strand
TTCTGCTTGGCATACAGATAGTTGTACAAAGCAGTGCGGACGCCGCCCATATGCAGCGGTCCGGTGGGAGACGGGGCAAATCTTACACGTGTTCTTCTTTCCATACTTCTAAATTGGAGGTGCAAAGTTAGCGGATTCCGCCCATATTTCCAACGCCAGCCGGAAACAATAAGCCCCTGGTCATCACGACCCGGGGCTTATTGCTTTTAACTGTTAGTAATCAATATGCTAGGACCACGCTAAGCAGGGCTGTGCGTGCGTCGGATAGCCGGAATGTTCTCCAGATCGGCCTTCTTCTCTCCGGGGGCTACGCAAAGCACGGGTTTCTTCTCGGAGGAGAAGTCAAAGCGCTTGGCGTTGTCGGAATTGTTGTAGCCAATCTTGATGGTTTCGGCACCGGTGGGGATGGAGAGTTCGCCCTCGTGGTGGGGTTCCTCCCACTGGAAGTCCTCGTCAATGATAACCAGGTTGCCCAGGTCCTTGTTGAGGCCCAGTCCGCCCAGATCCATCTCAAAGCCCGTCACAATGGCGGTGATGCGCACCTTGTCTCCAAACTCGGGATCGTCGTCCCAGATGATACCCTTCTTGAAATGGTTGGCGTCGCCGGTGTACTCGGTAATCATATCGTCAATGCGCTCGAGGTCGCTCATCTTGGCGCCGCGCTCATTGTTACCGGTGGTGATATTGATAAGTACGTTCTTAGCAGTTTTCAGGTCAAAGTCATTGAGCAGCGGGCTCTCGAAAGCGCCCTTGACGGCCAGCTCCAGGCGGTCGTTGCCTGAACCCTCGCCGCTGCCCATCAGGGCCATACCGGAGTTGCGCATCATCTTGCACACATCCTGGAAGTCCACGTTGATGTAGCCGGGGCAGGAGATGACCTCAATGATGCCGCGAACGGCGGTGGCCAGCACCTCATCGGCCTTGGGGAAGGCTTCCTGGATGAGGGTATCGCCAAAGAACTGATACAGTTTCTCGTTGTTGATGATGAGGAGGGAGTCCACGTTCTTCTCCAGTTCGTGGATGCCGTCCACAGCCTTGGACTGGCTCTCGTTGCCTTCGTTCTTGAAGGGGATGGTCACAACGGCTACCGTGAGGATGCCGCGGTCCTTGGCCATCTTGGCAATGACAGGAGATGCACCCGTTCCGGTACCGCCGCCCATACCGGCGGTGATGAAGAGCATCTTGGTTCCGCAGTCCATCACCTTGGCGGCAATCTCGTCCTGGCTTTCCAGGGCGGCGTTGCGGCCGGCGGTGGGGTCGGTGCCGGCACCCAGGCCGTTCTGACCCATCTGGATCTTTACGGGAACTTCACTGGAGGCCAGGGCCTGCGCATCGGTGTTGCACACAATGAAGCTGCAACCCTGGATGTTCTGGTGGTACATATAGTTCACGGCATTGCAGCCGCCGCCACCTACGCCAATCACTTTGATAATGGCATTCTCGTCGTTCCAGTCAGTGGGCTTGATATTGAAATTATCGTATTTCATAACTTACTCCTCCTTGTTTTCGTCATCGTAAAAATCCAGCGCGGTGCTGCGGATCTTGGTCCAGGCAATGCCCAGGATGCCGGGCCGCTTGGGGACCTTCACCTTCTGGGTCTTCTTGGGCTTCTCTTTCTTGACGGCCTCACCAAAGTCTTCGGGATCAATGAGATTGCCCGTCTCTCCGGTGGCCAGTTCCTCGTCGGAAATGGTGTTCTGGGTCTCGTCGGTCACCTCCAGTTCCATCATCTCCTCTTCGGGCACCTCGGGAGCCTTCTCCGGCATAGTGATGCAGTCGGGGAGGCTGTCCTCCTTGGCGCTGAGCACCATACCGATGGCCGAAGTGGCGGCGGCGGAATAAGCGCGGCTGCCAACGGGGGCCGAGAAGAGGTTGTAACGCGTGGTGCCGCGGCGTACCTCGTAGCCCGACATCTCCTTCACCAGCGGAACCAGGTTGGTGAGCTCGGCACCGCCGCCGGTGAGCACGATACCGCTGCGCAGGGAGTTCTGCAGGCCGCTCTCCTGGATGTAGTAGAGGATGGCCGAAACAATCTCGCGGCAACGGCAGTCAATGATTTCGGAAATATAGCGTACCGGAACCTCCTTGTAAGGTTCGGTGACACGGATCTGCAGCACTTTCTCGCTCAGGGTAGCCAGCTTGCCGGGCATACAGGCGCCAAAGCGCTTCTTGATCTTTTCGGCCAGTTCCTCGGAGATGGAGCACTCGGTGCGGATGTCTCCGGTAATGACCTTACCGCCAAACGGGATGGAAGCGTAGTAGCGCATAATGCCGCCGTGGTAGATGGCCAGGGAGGTAACACCGGCACCCACATCCACCAGGGCTACGCCGCTGGAGCGTTCTTCCTCGGTGAGCACGGTGCGGGCCACCACTTCCGGCAGGAAGTATTTCTTGGCAATGGAAATGCCCTGCTGGTTAAAGATCTTGTCCAGGGCAGTGGTAGCGGTGCGGTTGCCCAGGAACACCTTGAAGTTGCCTTCCAGGGAGCTGCTCAGGGTACCCACAACCTCTTCCTCCACCAGCTGAATCTCGTCGTCAATGGAGAACGACTGGGCCACGGCCCCGTAGATAATCTGCTTCTCGGGGTTGTCCAGCGGGTAGGTCTCCAGCGCGATGGATTTGAGGGTAGCCACTTCTTCGGCCGAGATATAATCGTCCGGCAGGGAGCGGTCAATGCGGGCCGAAGCCGTCACCTGCGCCACCTCGCTGCGGGGCATACCCACCACCACCTGCAGGATCTTGATCATCAGTTCCTTTTCGGCCTCCTGAACGGCTTCCTTAAGCTTCTGGGATGCCTTCAGGGGGTTGGCAATGAGGCTGGCGCGGATACCCTCCGACGGGGTTTCCTTGTAGTAGACAATCTGGACGTCGTCGCCGGTTATGCGCGCTACGCACAGGCCGAACTTGGAACTGCCCAGGTCAATGGAGGCTATGTACTTTTCTTCCATATATATTAGTTTTTTATTTCTTGCAAACCACTTGTTTCCGGTAGCGGAGGTCCACCTTTCCGTAGTAGCCCGGGTCCTTGGACGGAGCAATGCTCCTGTAGTAGGTGGTCAGGAGCTTGAATTTCTCTTCAATCCTCACAGGAGGGCCGAAGAGGAACTCCTCACGCCCCTGCACGGGATAGAGCACCAGCTCTCCGTCGGGTAGAACCGTGAGCTTCCGGATGTCTTTCTCCCAAACCTTTCCTCTCATATAGCTTACCAGGCTGATGACCCGGCTCAGCCAAAGAGCCTGCTCCGGATTCTCCAAGTAACCCTTGAAGCCCTTGGGAACGTCAAAGGGCAGCTTTCCGCTCACCACCGGCACCGACACGCTGCCGCGTGCCTGCAGGGGGAAGAGGTAACCGGTTTCGTCGGCGTAGCAGGCGTTCTGCCCGTTCTCCAGACGGATTACCGGCTCCCGCTGGCTCAGCGCCACGTGCAGCACGCCGTCGTCCGTGATCCAGGCTTCGGCCTCGCGCACGGCGCTGTGGGAGCAGATGAGCTTCTCTATGCGGGTGAGGTCCACGCTGTCCAGCGGAAGACCTGCGTAAGCCCCATATTCCTTTTCCAGCCAGTCCTGGACATCGGCCTTGGCCACAAAACGGCGCTCCAGCGAGTCGGTCACCGTCACTTGCAGCTTGCCCTTGCCCTGGCACGTGCGGGTACGCAGTTCGCGCCGCGCCATCCCGGTGGTGAGCACCCAGACGGCTACGCAAACGCCTACCAGCATCAGGCCTAGAATATGACGGTAGATACGCTTCATAAGCGGCTCTTCAGGAGTTCGGTGATAGGTTCAATAAATCGGTCAATATTGCCGGCGCCAAAGGTGGCCAGCACGTCAATGGGCTCATCGGCCAAATAGTCCATAAGCTCCTCTTTCTTGAGCAGGACCTTCTCCGGAGCGGTCACGTCCTTGAAAATCATCTCGGACGTTACGCCGGGGATGGGCTCCTCGCGGGCAGGGTAAATGTCCAGCAGGATGAGCTTGTCCACGGCCGAAAGGGCCTGGGCAAACTCGGCTGCAAAGTCCCGCGTGCGGGTGTACAGGTGGGGCTGGAAGATGCCGGTGATCTTTCGGCCCGGGAAAATGTCGCGCATAGACGTGATGGCGCTCGTGAGCTCCGACGGATGATGCGCGTAGTCGTCAATGTACGACAGGGTAGGGGTGTTCACGTGCACCTCCAGGCGGCGCTTGACGCCTTCGAAGGTGCCAATGGCGGCCTTCACGGCTTCCGGCTCCAGGCCGTAGGTGAGGGCAATGGCTGCGGCGGCAATGCTGTTCTCGGCATTCACCCAGCCGGGGGCGCCCACGCGGACGTCCTTGACAATGCCACCCGGCCAGTGGAGGTCGTAGTGGAAGTAGCCGCAGGCATCGGGATGGGGATTTTCGGCATAAAAGTCGGCCGAAGAATCCGTATAATGATAGGTTAGAACGTTGGCTTTGGTATGCTCCTTTGTCACAGGGGCGCCTTTCTTGACAATGACGGTGCCGCTCACCTGGCTGGCAAAGTTACGGAAGGCTTCCACCACGTGCTCGTAGTCACCATAGATATCCAGGTGGTCTGCCTCCACGGAGGTAATCACGGCAATCTCCGGGAAGAGCTGCAGGAAGGAGCGGTCAAATTCGTCGGCCTCCACCACCACGGTGTTGTTCTTGGACATAAGCAGGTTGGTGCCGTAGTTGCGGGAGATGCCGCCCAGGAAGGCGCTGCAGCCTTCGCCCGTCTGGGTGAGGATATGGGCGGTAAGGGTGGAGGTGGTGGTTTTGCCGTGGGTGCCGGCTACGGCCAGGCAGCGCTGTCCACGGGTAATCTCACCCAGCGTACGGGAGCGCTTGAGCACGGTGTAGCCCGTGTCCAGCACTTTGCGCAGTTCCTGGAGGTCGGCGGGAATGGCGGGGGTGTACACCACCAGGGTTTCGGCCTTGTCGGCGGGAACCAGGTCGGGGCGGTCTTCATAGTGCACGGCTATGCCTTCGGCCTCCAGCTTGGCTGTGAGCTCGGAAGGCGTGCGGTCGTATCCGGCCACGTTATACCCCTTGAACTTATAGTAACGCGCAATGGCACTCATTCCAATGCCGCCAATTCCTATGAAATATACGTTTTTCATACCAGCTTGTAAATCTCGTCACAAATAATCTGGGCAGCGTTGCGCAGGGCCATAGCCTCTGCATTCTTGCTCAGCTGCTCCATCCGCTCGGGGCTGTGTACCAGGCCCAGGGCGGTGGGCAGGAGGTCGTCCAGGGCCTCGCTGTCCTTGACCAGCATAGCGGCGTTCTTGCGCACCAGGGCCATTGCGTTGTGCGTCTGGTGGTCTTCGGCCACGTTGGGAGAAGGCACAAACACCGTGGGCTTGCCCATGGCGCAGAGCTCGGAGACCGTGCTGGCGCCGCTGCGGGAGATAACCACGTCGGCGGCTGCGTAGGCCAGGTCCATTCGGCCAATAAAGTCAAAGTGCCTGATGCCCTGCACATCGGAGTGGGCCTCCATAAAGTTGTCCACTTCCTTCTTATAGTATTTGCCGCACTGCCAGATCACTTCCACGCCTTCGCCGTCCTGGCATCCGTCCTGGATCCAGTGCTCCATAGCGTGGTTGAGGGTGCCGCTGCCCAGGCTGCCGCCCACCACAAACAGGTGCTTTTTCTCCGGAGACAGGCCAAAGAAGTCCATCGCTTCGGCCCTCATTTCGGGCGTAGCGGGCTGGGACAGGATTTCGCGGATGGGATTTCCGCTCATAACTATCTTTTCGGCCGGGAAGAAGCGTTCCATACCCTCGTAGGCTACGCAGATGCTCTGCACGCGGCCGCCCAGTATCTTGTTGGTAAGGCCGGCAAAGCCGTTCTGCTCCTGAATCACGGCGGGAATCTTCATTCCGGTGGCTGCCCACAGCAGGGGAGCGCTGGCATAACCGCCCACGCCCACCACCACGTCGGGCTTGAAGTCTTTCACAATGCGGCGGGCGTGCGCCACGCTCTCCAGCACGCGGAACGGAACGGTGAGGTTGTTCATAAGGTTCTTTATGGACAGGCGTCTCTGCACGCCGGCTATGGGAAGGCCCACAATCTTGTAGCCTTCGGCCGGCACCTTTTCCATTTCCATCTTTCCTTCGGCCCCAACAAACAGGATTTCCGTCTGGGGGCACAGCTGCTTGAGCTTGTTGGCTATGGATACGGCCGGGAAGATGTGGCCTCCCGTGCCGCCGCCGCTGATGATTACTCGTAAAGGTTTGTATTCCATTATACCGTACTGTCTTGGGTCCAACTATTGGCGGCCTCGGCCTCCAGTTCGGCCTTCTTGCGGGCCATATTGTCACTGGCGTCCTTGGAGATGCTCAGCAGGATGCCAAACACCACGCTGAAGACCAGGAAGGCGTTGGTTCCGTGGCTCACCAGCGGAAGCGTCTGGCCCGTCTGGGGCACCAGCGGCATATGCACGTTCACGCACATATGCATAAAGGCCTGTCCCGTGACCAGGATAATGAGGCCGGTCACTATAATCTTATCGTAATAATTGTCACACATCCGGGCCACCAGGGTTCCCCGGGCAAAGAGGCTGAAGTAGAGCAGGATGAGGATGAGGGCGCCAATGAGGCCGGTCTCTTCCACAATGAAGCTGAACATATAGTCTCCAAAGATCACGGGCACCTGGTACTTCTGGGTGCTGTTGCCAATGCCCTTGCCAAAGATGCCGCCTTCCTTGATGGCCAGCAGGGCTCCTACCGGCTGGTCCAGCTTGCCGCGGGCCTTGAGCCATTCCTGACTCTCGCGGGGGCTGTTGAGCAGAATCTTCATAGTGGCATCGTCGTCCTGGGTAATTCGGCCAATGGCGGTGCCAAAGCGGCTACCTTCCAGCCAGCCGGCCTTGTAAGCGGCAAACATACCTCCAATGGCTAGGGCAATGACCACGGCAAAGATGCCCACGTCCTTCATATCCAGGCCGCCCACCATCACCATCAGCACCATAATGGCGCCAATGAAGAGGGCCGAAGAGTTGGATCCCATCATCACCATCAGGCTTACCATACCAATGGGGAAGTAGATGTACAGCACCTTCTGCGAGCTGTCCCGGCCCAGAAAGGCCAGGCTTTGGAATTTCTCCGACAGCTGCTTGGCCCGCTTGAAGTCTCCGTTCTTGAAGGTATTCAGGGCCCAGCCCAGATACATAATCATAAATAGCTTGATGTACTCGTAAATATGCACCTGGAAGCCGCCCACAATGAGGATACGGCGGGCACCGTTGATTTCGCCGGCGCGCACCACGCCCAGGTTCAGATTGAGTACCAGGATGGTCAGCAGCACAAAGCTCACCCCGAATCCCCATTTGGAGAGAGCGTGCAGCCAGTCCTGCCGGCCAAAGAAATACAGGCCGAAAATAATGACAAAGCCCATACCCACCACCTTGAGCTGACTCACCATAATGGACACGCGGTCAATTCCGTGACCCTCGTTTACCAGTCTGGGGGTAGACGAGAACACGGAAATGACGGAGATGAGCATCAGGAACAGGGCAATCAGAAAGATCACCTTGTCTCCGCTGAATCGGTCCATCAGCTGGGTCAGGTAGCCCAGGAAGCCGGTTTTGGTCTTTTGTTCTTCGGCCATAAACTATTACAGTTTGCGGACGGCAGCTTTGAACTGCTCGCCCCGGTCTTCGTAATTCTTGAAGAGGTCAAAGCTGGCGCAGCAGGGGCTCAGGAGCACCACGTCTCCGGGCTGGGCCAGTTCGGCCGATTTGCGTACGGCCTCCTCGGCACTGGCGGTGTCCGTAATGATGGGCACCAGCTTCTCAAAGGCAGCGTGAATCTTTGTGTTGTCCACACCCATACACACGATGGCCTTCACTTTTTCCTTCACCAGGTCGTTGAGGACGCTGTAGTCGTTGCCCTTGTCGGTTCCGCCCACAATCCAGATCACGGGCTTCTTCTGGCATTCCAGGGCGTACCAGGCGCTGTCCACGTTGGTGGCCTTGGAGTCGTTGATGTACAGCACGTCTTTGATGCTCAGCACGGGCTCCAGGCGGTGCTCGATGGGCTGGAACGTGGCCAGCGACTTGCGGATGACCTCGTTCTCAATGCCCGTGGCCTTGGCGGCCAGGGCAGCGGCCATAGAGTTGTAGATATTGTGCTTGCCGCCCAGGGCCAACTCTTCCAGGAAGAGGTCGGTCTCCTCCTTGTCGTAGCGGATGACCATCTTGTTGTCCCGGAGGAAGGCACCCTGGGGCACCTCTTTCTCCTGGGAGAAGGGCAGCATCTTGCAGCGCAGGACAATGTTGTTGAGATGGCCTATAGTAATGGCGTCATCGGAGTCAAAGATAAAGCAGTCGTCCTGCGTGAGGTTGCGGGTAATGTTGAACTTGGCGGCCACGTAGTTTTCCATCTTGTGGTCGTAGCGGTCCAGGTGGTCCGGGGTGATGTTGGTGATAATGGCAATGTCCGGCTTGAAGTCGTAGATGTCGTCCAGCTGGAAGCTGCTGATCTCCAGCACATAGTAATCAAAGTGCTCGGTGGCCACCTGATAGGCGTAGCTCTTGCCAATGTTGCCGCCCAGGCCCACGTTGAGGCCGGCGTTCTGCAGCAGGTAGTAGATGAGGCTGGTGGTAGTGGTCTTGCCGTTGGAGCCGGTGATGCAGATCTTCTTGGCGCTGTCGTAGCGGCTGGCGAACTCAATCTCTGACACTATGCGGATGCCCTTTTCGCGGATCTTCTGCACCATTGGCACGGTGCCCGGGATGCCGGGGCTCTTGACCACCTCGTCGGCGTTCAGAATCAGGTCCTCGGAGTGCTGGCCCTGCTCAAAGGGAATCTCCCACTTCTGAAGGGTCTTCACATAGTCTTCCTTGATCTGTCCCTTGTCGCTCAGGAACACATCAAAACCCTTTACTTTTGCCAATACTGCGGCGCCTACTCCACTTTCGGCGCCACCCAAAACAACAACGCGTGCCATGTAATTATCTAATCTTTAACAATGCTAACGTACTTACTGCCAAAAGGATCTGGACAATCCAGAAACGGACAGTGATCTTTGCCTCGTGCTGGGCAGGAACGGGCTTGGGGAAGATCACGGGACCTTCCGGAGCCTTCTTGTCCTGGTAGTGGTGGTGCAGCGGAGCCATACTCCAGATGCGCTTGCCGGTGCCCGTGCGCTTGCGGGTAAACTTGAAGTAAGTGCGCTGCAGGATTACCGAGAGGCTCTCGGCAAAGAACACTCCGCACAGCAGCGGAATCAGCAGCTCCTTGCGCATAAGCACGGCGCTCACGCCAATGATTCCGCCAATGGTCAGGCTACCCGTATCTCCCATAAACACCTGGGCCGGGAAGGAATTGTACCAGAGGAAGCCCACCAGAGCACCCACAAAGGCACTCATAAAGATGGCTATCTCTCCGGAGCCCGGTATATACATAATGTTCAGGAAGTTGGAATCAATGAGGTTACCGCCCAGCCAGGCTATCACACCCAGTACTACGCCTACTATGGCCGATGTTCCCGCCGCCAGGCCGTCCAGGCCGTCGGTGAGGTTGGTGCCGTTGGAGCAGGCGGTGATCACGAGAACAATCATAAGAACATAGATGGCCCACTTGCAGTACCAGCCCCAGGCGCCCTTGACGGGGGAGAGCCAGCGATAGTCAAACTCGTGGTTCTTCACAAAGGGGATGGTGGTCTTGGTGCTCTTGACCACGTTCTCCTCCTGGAAGCGGCCGCTGGTAACAGTGGTTTCCGTCTCCAGGGTGCGCTCTATGCTCTCTTTCACCATCACTTTCTCACGGACCACAATGTCGGGGCTCATCCACACGGTAAGGCCGATGATGAAGCCCAGCACCACCTGGGCAACGAGCTTGCCTTTCTCGCTCATCCCTTCCTTGCGGTGCTTGAACACTTTGATATAGTCGTCGGTGAAGCCCAGCGCACCGCACCAGACCGTGCTCAGCAGAAGCAGGAGCACATAGATGTTGGTGAGGTCGCAGAACAGGAGCACACCGCTCAGAATGCTCAGGATGATGATGATGCCGCCCATAGTGGGGGTGCCCTTCTTCTGGATCTGGTCGGCCAGGCCCAGGTCACGCACCGTTTCACCAATCTGCTTCGCGCGCAGCCAGTCAATGATCTTATTGCCGGCAAACAGGGACATCAGCACAGCCGTCACCGCCGCCATCATAGCGCGGAAGCTCAGGTAGTGCATCAGGCCGATGCCGGGAAAATCGACGCCGATTCTCTCCAGGTATTGAAACAGATGGTAAATCATTGCAGCATCAGTTTAAAGGTTTCGTTCACAATGTCTTTTTCTATGAAGGGGCGCTTCTCGTGGCCCACAATCTGGTAATCTTCGTGTCCCTTGCCGGCCAGCAGGATAATGGCTCCGTCCGGGGCGGTGAGGATGGCGGTGCGGATGGCCTCCTTGCGGTCGGTGATGGTGAGCGTCTTGGCCAGGCTCATAGGATCCAGACCGGCTTTGATATCGGCAATGATGGCTTCAGGATCCTCGGTGCGGGGGTTGTCGGAGGTAATGACCACGCGGTCGCTCAGCTGCTGGGCAATCTGGGCCATCTCCGGGCGCTTGCTCTTGTCACGGTCTCCGCCGCAGCCAAATACGCAGATGAGCTGACGGTCGGAGGAGATGGTGCGCAGGCACTTGAGCACGTTCTCCAGGGCATCGGGGGTGTGGGCGTAGTCCAGCACCACGGTAATGCCTCGGGGGCCGGTGATGTTCTCCAGGCGTCCGGGGGCCGATTCCAGCTTGGACAGGGCCACCAGCGTCTGGGAAGGGTCGGCGCCCAGGCAGACGGCGGCGCTGTAGATGGCCAGCACGTTGTAGGCGTTGTGCACGCCAATCAGCCGTACCCAGGTCTCTATGCCGTCAACCTTCAGGAGCATACCCTCCACGCCCTGTTCCAGGATGCGGGCGGTATGGTCGGCCAGGCCGCGGATGGAGTAGGTAACGGTGGTGGCGCTGCAGTTCTGCACCATCACGGAACCGTTCTTGTCGTCGGCGTTGATGAGGGCAATGGCCTTCTGCGGCAGGTTGTCAAAGAAGAGCTTCTTGCAGCGCAGGTACTCGGCAAAGGTGCCGTGGTAGTCCAGGTGGTCGTGGGTAAGGTTGGAGAAGATACCCATAGCAAACTCCAGCCCGGTCACGCGGTCCTGCTCCACGCCAATGGAGCTCACTTCCATAAAGCAGTATTCGCAGCCCTTCTCCACCATCTGCGCCATAAGGGCGTTGAGGGAGATGGGATCCACGGTAGTATTCTCGGTTTCGTAACGCTCGTCTCCCACGTAGTTGGCAATGGTAGAGAGCAGGCCGCACTGGTAGCCCAGGCTCTTGAACAGGCGGTACAGCAGGGTTACGGTAGTGGTCTTGCCGTTGGTGCCGGTGATGCCCACCAGGGTAAGCTTGCCGGACGGGTGGTCGTAGAAGGCATCGGCGGCCAGGGCCAGGGCCCGGCGGGAGTTCTCTACAATTTCCACCTCTATTCCGGCGGTGTCCACGCCTTCGGGGATGCGCTCGCAGATGATGCCGGCGGCTCCCTTGGCAATGGCGCCTGCAATATAATCGTGTCCGTCACTGCTGAAGCCTTTCACGGCCACAAACAGGGCTCCGGGAATCACTTTCCTGGAATCGGCGGTAATGAGTGTGAAGTTTTTGTAATTCATTTCTCTTTGTTTTCCATTACAGGCACCGCGTCGGTGGGGTGCAGCACCGGGCTCCATTCGCTGTCCAGGGCATAGAGGCGGTCCACGATGTCGCGGACGGCCAGTGCGGGCATTGTGCCGCCGTAGAAGCTCTTGTTGGACAGATAGGAGTACACCGTAATGAGGATGGTGTACTTGGGCTTGTCGGCCGGGAAGAAGCCCACAAAGGTGCCCTGGTTTTTCTTTCGGCCGCTGGCATCCTGGTACTGGCCGTTGGACAGCACCACGCGCGCGGTACCGGTCTTTCCGGCCACCGCCAGTTTGGCTCCTTTCAGGCGGGTGGCGGTACCGGTGTTAACCACGGCGCGGAGGGCGCGGGTCACCGTATCGGCCGTAGCGGGGGAGCAGATGCTCTCATTCAGGGCCGAAGGTACAAACTGCTTGATGACCTTTCCGTCTTTCTCCACGCTTTCCACCAGGTAGGGCTTCATCATTCGGCCGTGGTTGGCAATGCCGTTGTAGAAGGTCACCACGTGCAGCGGCGTTACGCTGAGACCGTATCCGTAGGCCACGGTGCCCAAGGTACTGTTGGACCAACCGGGCGTGCCGGGGCGGGTCACGGAAGGAGTGCGGAGACCTTCAATATCAAAGTCAAAGGCTTCTCCCAGACGGTAAGAGTACAGGTGGTCAAACATCTCCTGCGGTTTCTTGCCGTAGTAAGTTTCGGCCAGATGGGCAAATACGTAGTTGGAGGAGATTTCAAAGCCGTGCATCACGGTAATATCTCTTCGGCCTGTCTGGCGCTGGTAATCGGAGATGTGGTCGTCGTGCGGGTATTCCGATGCACTGCCGGGACGGCGCCAGTTGGGCACCCAGCCGTTGTTGGTGGGCAGCGTCTGGTCCAGTCTCTTCACATAGCCGTCCTCCACCAGCGAAAGCAGCGTGGCGGTTTTCATCACGGAACCCTGCTCTCCTCTCTCGGTGAGCACCAGGTTGTCGCGTTCTACAAGCGCAGATTGGGGCGTGTCTCCGCGTGAAAGGTTTACCATGGCGCGGATGGCTCCGGTCTTGGTCTCCATAATCACGCAGATGCCGGCGCGGACGTCGGGGTTCTCGTTAATTTGGGCGCGGAGGGCGCGGTCGGCAATGTCTTGGAAGTCCACATTGATGGTGGTGCGGATGTCGTTTCCGTCTTGAACGGCCACGGCTACGGAATCCAGGTCTCGGACCCAGCGGTTGTTGTCCGTTACGCGGCGCCACTCGTATCCCTCGTGGCCGTGGAGCTCGCTGTTAAAGCTGAACTCCAGTCCTCTGTGAGAAATATCATTCACATATCCTATGGTGCGACGGGCCAGGGAGTCATACGGGTAAATGCGTTCTTCGTGCTTTTTGACAATGATGCCGCCGGTATACGTTCCCTCCCTGAAGAGGGGGAAGGACTTCACCAGTTTTACCGTCTCCAAGTCCACGTTCCTTTGGATGGTGAGGTAGCGGTTGTTGTTGTCGCGGCCCTTGAGGATGGCGTTGGCGTACTGATCGGCGCTCTTGTCAC
>JAEEGG010020610.1_pt1 | contig 13164 bp, 15 predicted proteins | sample 9134161 | NCBI WGS metagenome assembly JAEEGG01 (sample SAMN16246543, study PRJNA631951) | gut metagenome | biome: gut microbiome; feature: rumen; material: CR-attached | host: Bos | place: Iran: Karaj | collected 2018-10 | reverse complement strand
CCGCGCCGGACCGTCGAGCCGTGCATCTTCTCGTCGACCGGATCGAGGTCAGCTCGGACAAAGAAAAAACAGACGTCAACGTGATTTCCACATTGACGTCCGTTGGAGAATTGAATTGAAACAACTATTTTGATACAATGCACCCGCGGCGACTCCCGGGTGCATTTTGGGAAATTATGGGTGCATTTTAGGTATTATGGGTGCATTTTGGATGGAGAGAAATCCTATTTACCTTAAAGTTGAAATGCTGTTTTTGCAAGTTGAAAACCTGATTTTCGCAAGTTGAAAACCCGTTTTTCTCAAGTTGAAAACCTGTTTTTTGCGTCCTGGAGTATTATATCACTTCGGCTAGATTAACGTAATTTTTACTCTTTTTTATCGCATATCGCATGGTATGAAACGCACCACCTTGATTGCGCTCGACATAGAAAACGACCAAATCGGAACGATCCACCATGTGTTGATTTCGTATTTGAATCGCCGCCTTGGGATGCGCATCGGCTGCTTCCGAGCATAACTCAACGTTGCTATAATAGTCATCGAACGAGTCTGAGTTTTTCTCATAGACTGCGCTCGGGTACGCCTGCACCCAGTTCATTTCGCTGTTGGCTTTTCCCCAGCCGTCCGCCCATTCACGGCGAATGGTTGAAGCGACAAGCTGGTCAAATTCACCGTCCCGCCCGACGAGGAACACCACATACTCCTTTTCGATGAGCAGGTTTCTTATCAGCATTTGCAGCTGACGCTCCGCCCGGAAAGGATCGTCCATTTCCCTATGACCGAAGAATGAGACGGTGAAGATATCCATTTGGGGCCTCCCGGGGATCCGTCTGAATGAAAAAAGTGCGCAGCCGAAGCCGCGCACGAAAAACGCAAGCTCCGTTTGCTGCGACACAAATCGAACACACTCGCATAGAATCGGTATGTCCTTCGGGAGCTGTACGCTTTTGCCAATAGCAAAAGGCATACACCGATTCTATGTTCGGTTCGAGCATTTCATGTATTCGATTTGTGTCGCAATGGGTATTATACCATGATACAAGAAAATCCGCAACGGTTTTTGCCGATGTTTTTATCCCTTGCGAATCCTTGCGCGCGGCTTGTGCGCATGTGTGAATAGGCTTTTAACAATCCGTGAACGATGGCGCCGGGGCGTTGACCGGCACAAGATATGGGGAGTAAAATAGGTCTCGGACATAGATGGAGGGCAAGACGATGGAAGAACTGAAATCCGAAGAGAAGCATGTTGTGATTCTGCCGCAGGACGGCAAGGAAATCAAAGAAGAACAGGTTCCGTTCGAAGATCTGATCTCCGAGCTTCGTTATTGATTCTCAAGGTGCCTTCCGGCATCTTTTTCTGTGCCCGAAACGGACATTTTCTTTCGATCTCCCGATTTTTGCGGGAGTTTTTCTATTTTTGTGCAACCTTTCGGCGCTCCCGATCATCTATAAGGTGTACGATCGCACAACGATCCCCCTTCCTGCCGGCAGGAAGGAACGAAAGGAGTTTTCCATGCCAAGTCAAAAAGACAAGCTGTGGTTTTCGGAACAGGTCCGGCCGATGCTCGACACGCTGTATCACGTGGCGTACGCGCTCATGCAGAACGACGCCGACGCGCAGGATGCGGCGCAGGACTGTGTCGAGCAGGCATACGTCTCGCTCGACACCCTCAAGGACCGCAGGAAGTTCCGTCCGTGGATCATGCGCATCCTGAAAAACGCATGCTATCAGATCCTGCGCGAGAAGAAGCGCATCATTCCGTTCGACGATCTGCCCGAATCGGGCGAGGAACCGTATGACGCGCTCGATCTCAAAGCCGCATTCGCGCGGCTCTCCCCCGAAAGCCGTCTCGCGGTGACGCTCTACTACTACGAGGGCTACCGCATCACCGAAATCGCCGCACTGTTGAACGAGCCGGAGGGCACGGTGAAGAGCCGTCTCTCCCGCGCCCGCAAAGCGCTGCGGCAGGAGTTACAGGAGGTTTCCTATGCAAACTGACACGAATGACGCGTATCGCAACGATCCGCTTTTCCCGCCCGTCCCCAAGGGCTATCATGAACGAATGGAGCAGGTGCTCGAGGCGCTGCCGGTTGACGAGAAGCACACCGTGCGCGTCCCGAAAAAGCGCGGCATCATCCTGCTTGCCGCCGCCGTCGCCGCCCTGCTCGCCGTCGGCACCGCCGTTGCGGTCTCGATGAGCACCAGAGAACAGCTGAACGAGGTCGTCGAACAGCGCATCGAACAGAGCGACGACGAACGCTATCAGAAGGCGCGCGAGCTTGCAATCAGCCGCGTCGACGCGGACGGCTATCCGCATGTGATCCCGCTCGAGGGCAGCGCCGATCTCGGCGACGTCACGCTGAAGCTCGTTTCGATCGAGGTCTACGGCTATGAAGCGGAGCTTCGCTATACGCTCGAAAGCGACACAGTCGGCTTTGTTCCGGCGCTGAGCGATCCGGACTTTCGGGAGGATCGCGAGATTCAAAAGACGGTTGCCGCATTCGACACGCTCTGCGCCTACGGCGAGGACGCCTGCGGCTTTGTGCTGAACGTCGAGGGCACAGACTATACCGCCTATCACGGCGATTCCGTTGCCGCTTCGGGCATGGATCACGACGGCGTGTGCACCGTCCACTTTCTGAATTTCCCGTGGAAGCTCGAAAACGGCACGCATCTGACCTTCTCCGGCACGCTGTATTGCTGCGATGCGCAAGGCGTGCGCCTTTCCGAGATCGGCAGCTTTGCGATTCCGTTTGTCTACAACTACACCGCCGAGCTGCGCGAAGCCGAGATCGACGCGATGGCAAGAGAGTACATGAAATATGCCGATCAGCGCGACGCCGAGGTGTATGACACACTCTCCGGGCTGCCGGAAAACGCAACGCGCATCGACGCCGTGGCCGGCAAAACGACCTATCTGGATGTTTCCGCCGACGATCAAGGCGTGCTGCTCGGTCTGGAGCAACGCTTTACGGAGACCGGCTGGATCGACTACACCTACTTCTGCATGAACGGCTATGACGTTGCGGAGGAGGAACTTGCAAGCGAGATTGCGCCCGATAAACAATCGGCAACGAAACTTTTGCGTCTCCCCTACTACGCGGATCGGCAGTACATCGGCGACGTCGTGACGATCGGCTGTGTGCGCAGCATCAACAAGCTGATCCCGCTGGAGCCGGAGGGCTGGATGAACTCCGACGAATACGAGGACACGGTGTTTGTGTTCCGCTATAACCTTAAGACCGGCGAGGTCACGCTGCCGAAGGACGACGCGGAGCGCGACGCATGGTTTACGCCGCATACGTTCCCGATGGACAACGGCGATCAGGTCTACAGCTTCAAAGGACGCTATGACGTCTGTGACGTCGAGGGCGTGTCCGATACGCAAAACGGCACGACCGTTCGCATCGGGCGCGTGGCGTTCACGCCGGACGGAGAACTGTGCATCGTCTATCGGGCGGAAAACCTGGCCTGCGAGGTCATTGCATGGGAAACGCTTCCGAAGACCGTCCGCATCGACGGCGTCGAGATCAAGGCGCACCGCTTTTTGGAGGAAGACGGCTTCCGCCTTGCGGACGACCGTATTGCGGAGATTATCAACACTTACGATATGTCCAGGACGCGGTGGATCACCGATTGCTGGAACATGAAGCTGCCGAAGCGCCGCGATATGTACGACGGTCCGATCACGATCGAGATCAAAGACTGGGAGCTTTACGATCTCAATAAGCAGGGCGAACGCGTATATGTGGGCACGTTCAGCTTCACCTTCACGATCCCTGTAGACGACGCATCCTACCGGATGATGAGCGCCGGAAGCTTCAAAAACCTCAACGAGCACTGATTGCGCATCCTTTGGGGACGATCCCCCGGCGCAATCACCCGATACAAAAAGATGCGGTCTGCAATTCAACCGTTGCGGATCGCATCTTTTTAAAATTCCCACTCCAGTTTGCTCAACACAGCGGAACCGTCCCCCTGTGTTCACACCGCCATATTCATCAGCTATCATCTCTGTTGGGTAACTGTAATATCTTTTGGTCTTGACTTTTAATAGTTAGTCTTGTCGCTCGGGACAAGTGCTGAAATCCCAATCATTTCGTATTTTGAGTTCATGTAATTCCATTCCGAAATCCAAAGATGTCAATTCCATAATCCCGGTTTGCGGATCAACATCTTGAATGGAAGGATCATAAATGACATAGTAACTCTTGAACGATGAATCTTCGAAAATCTGTAATACACTGCATAGAATTTTACCATGGCTGTCTTCTGTAACAGGAGCTATAAAAACAGCTTTACCGGGGAAGCTCTTCTTAATAACGTTCTCTATAGACGTATCCCAGTTTCCAAAATCGAGATCTTTGTATTTTTTGCCGTAATACCTGGAAGAGCATTTTTCATCTGTTAATGGAGCGCCCCAATCGTTCAGCGCTTTTAGTTTTTCAATACTTTCTGATGAAAATCCTTCTTCTGTTTCGAACAAAAAGCAGAAATCCTCATAATAGTAAATCTTTTTCTTGTCATGTTTTTGAAGTATCATCTTCACTTTCGTAGGAACGAAGTGATTGTATAAATCTGCGACTCCGCTCAAATCATAAAACCCGGATGGAGAAATCCAAACGGTTACCAATTCTCTTCCATATTCATCTTTTTCAATTTGGGCTTCTGCAATACTATCCCAGTTTTGGGCTGTGAGACCATTATTCGGTCCAAAAAAACTGTAAGTCGCAAAGAAAAACAGGTCAGGTCTGTTTCGCGCTTTTCTCGTATAACCGGTTTGTTTGCAACCGCATAATACCATGATGATCAAGAGGACAAGAAAAACTCTTTTTAACAGTTTCATCATCCTGAATCGCATTATTCCAACCCCCATTCTTCTTTACAGTGCTCAGATGCAGATTCTGACCACCAATAATATGCATAATTGCTGTTTATTCTTTCTTCTCTGGTAACGCCGCCATAACACAGGGGGACGGTTCTTCTGTGTTCGTCTTTTGTCTTGTTTTTTGGTCTTCGCCCCACACAGCAAGAACCGTCCCGATATTGCTTTGGTTGGATCAATCGGCGTAGAAGAGATTGTCGAAGTACTCGTCCTGTTCGACGCCGTCGATGAGATACAGCCATTCCTCCTCGTTGAAATCGATGTCGACAATCGCCTGTACGCTGCGGTCCTCGGTGCAGACCTTCGCCTGCGTATGCGAATCGTTGAACCGCAGTAGCAGCAGGCAGTTGCCCTTGGTGATCACCGCGGGCTGTCCGTCGACCGTGCAGGGCAGATCGCGCACCAGATGCAGCAGCACGCCGCCCTCGTACAGGTTCTGCCGGTTCTCCGCAACATATTCCGCCGACGGTACGGCGCAGACCAGCCATTCGGATTCCGGTTCGAATGCGTCGCCGGAATAGGAACGCACGCCGGAGTTCGTGCCGAAGATGCCGGTCGGTTCGTCCACCCAGAACGCCTCGTCGTCCCACGACACATAGCCGTCAACCTGCCGGTCGATGATCAGCCGGTCGCCCTCGGGATGGAGCGCCGTCGTGATGAAGCTGTCGGAACCCCAGTCCGCGCAGACGATCAGGTTGTGATACGGCGAGTTCGCGTCGAGATCGCAGAGATAGATGTAATAGACCATGCTGCTGCTTTCGAGCGTGATGCTGCGTTCGCCGTCGATGACCGTGAGCGTGTCCTCCTCCATGTCGATTTCGACGCCGATATCCTCTTCGGTTCCGTCGCCGTCGAGGTCATGGCTGCACAGCGTCGTGCCGCTTGCGCCGACCTCCATGTGTTCCATCACATCGAACACCTCGATAAGCTCCGTACGCAGTTCCGCGACCGGATCCGATTCGGGGATCTCCGGCGTTTCCGTGTCCTGCGCTTCGGGCTGCGCCGTTTCACTCACCTGCGCGGTCTCCGGTTGCTGCGCTTCGGACGACGCCGCCTGCGCGTCCGGCTCCGCCGGATTCGTTCTCGTGACTTCGGCGCCCGCGTCGTTCGGCGTGCCGTTCGTGCCGCAGGCAAGGCTGCACAGCAGCAGCGCGATCAAAAGAAAGGCAAACAGTTTTTTCATGGCGTTTCTCCTCAATCCGCGTAGGTCAGGTTGTCAAAGTATTTCTCGACCTTCTTGCCGTCGATGAAATAGGTCCAGTCCTTATAGGTGAAGTGGATGATCGCGGTCGTGCCGTCCTCGGTGCAGACCTCCGCCGTGTCGTTCTTGTCGTTGAAGCCGACCATGTAGATGTACTTGCCCTTGGCGATCTTCGCGGGCTTGCCGTTGATCTCGCAGGGGACGTCGCGCGTGCAGTGCAGCAGATCGCCCATCTCGATCAACAGATCGCGGTCGTTTCTGAGGTCGTCCTCGGTGATTCTGTAGCTCACAACCAGCCAGTCCGTGTCGGGCTTCAGGTCCTCGCCGCTGTACGTGCGCTGTCCGCTCTTTGTGCCGAGGATGTCGGTCGACTCATAGAAGTACAGCTTGTTCTCCTCGTCGTCCCAGCTGCAGGGGCTCTCGACCATCACGCCCTTGACGATCTTGCCGCCCGTGTAGTGCAGCTCGGTCGTCTGGAAATCGTCGGATGCGCCGTCGATGCAGGTGAGCAGGTTCACGTACGGCGTTTCGGGATCGAGATCGATCAGGATCGCGCGGACGAGATTGCTGCCATCCAGCTCGATCTTTTCCGAATCGATCTGGATCGTCGTGGTGCCGTCTTCGTCGTCCATCCGGAAGGAGATCTCCTCCTCAAAGCCGTCGAAGTCGATATCGTACTCGAACATCAGCGCTTCCGAAACGTCCCAGCCGACCTCGTCCTTGACCTCGTAGGTGATCGGCAGCAGCGCAAGGTTCGGACGGTACGGCGTTGCCGTCGCGTTCGACGCCCGATCCGGCGTCGTGATCGGAATGTCGAAGATCGATTCCGCAGTCGGGGCGGGCGTATCCGCACCGACGACCGCCGCCTGCGTCGCTTCCGGCGCCGGCGTATTCTGAACCTGCTCCGGCGCTTTCGTCGCGGACGAACCGCCGAGATTCCATTCCAGCCGGTAGCAGCTGCAGCCGACCGGCATCAGCATCATGATACAAAGAAGAAAGGCGAATAAACGTTTCATATCCGATATCCTCCCATTTTTCTGATATTATACCATAGCGGCAGGGTTTTTGCAATTCTCTTTTGCGTTCCGGTTTATCGGACAGGTCCTGTTTTACAATCAGGACAGAAACAAACGGGAGGACAAAACCATGCTGGAACAGATTCGTTATTCCATCCTGATGCGCAAGCTCCGCGGCGAGATCGCCGCATTCGTCAGAAAGCCGGACGGCGTGCCCGCGCACAAGGGCGTTTCCCTGCAAACCGGCGTGAAATCCACTTGCAAAGCGTGCGGAAGTATCGTATAATAATGGCATGAAAAAACTGCTTCGGCCGCTGATATGGATGCTTCTGCTGACGCTGCTCTGCACGCTCGGCTGTTCGGATATACACCGCTGCGTACACGCCGACGAGCCGGACGTCCTTGCGGAGCAAAAGGCGGAGCTCTGGGACAAGCTGCTTTCGGCGCGTCCCTCGCCCGCTCCGGTCGACGCAGAACACGCGCTTTCGGTCACTTTCATAGACGTCGGTCAGGGCGACTGCGTCCTGCTCGTCGCGCCGGACGGCAAAACGATGCTTGTCGACGCCGGTCCGGTCGGTTCGATTGACGCGATCCAAACGGTGCTTTCGGCGCAGGACGTCGGTTCGCTGGACGTCGTGGTTGCGACGCATCCGCACGCGGACCACATCGGCTCGATGGCGGGCGTGCTCGGCTCGTATCCCGTCGGCATGTACGTGACGATCCCGCAGGAGCAGACCGACATGCTGTACCTGCGCGTGCAGAACAAGCTGAGCGGCAACGGCTGTCCGGTCGTATACCCGACCGGCGGACAGACGATCGAATGGAGCGACGCCTGCTCGGTCACGGTGCTGAATCCGATCGCGGACTACCCCGATCCGGAGGAGCTTAACGACGCGTCGATCGTGCTGCGCGTGCAGTACGGCGACACCGCGGTTCTGCTTTGCGGCGACGCCGAGGAGCTTGCCGAAACGCGCATGCTCGACACGTTCCCGCGCTCGATGCTGCAGGCGAACGTCATGAAGCTCGGGCATCACGGCTCGTCGAGTTCGACCGGATATTCGTTCTTCCTCGCCGTCTCCCCCGACTATGCCGTGGTCTCCTGCGGCGCGGACAACGATTACGGGCATCCGCACCTCGAAACGCTTTCACTGCTGTACGACACCCGTACGGCGTTATATCGGACCGATTGCGACGGTACGATCACATTTCTGCTCGACGGCACGAACGTGTCCGTCCAAACAACACGAAAGGAGCTGCCATGAAAACCTGTCCCGTTTGTCAAAAGCTCGTCAATGACGACACGAAATTTTGCTACTACTGCGGCGCGTCGCTTCTGACGCCCGAACCGGCTGCGGAGGAACCCGCCGCCGAGCCGGAGCCCGTCGAGATCGTGCCCGAACCGGTCGAAGCGCCGGTCGCGGAAGCGCCCGTTCCCGAGCCGGAACCCGAACCGGTCGAAGCGCCGGAACCCGTCGTGATTCCCGCGCCCGAGCCCGAGCCTGTCAAAGCGCCCGAACCCGAGCCTGTCAAAGCGCCCGAGCCCGAGCCGGTCAGAACGCCGGAACCCATGGTGATCCCGACGCCGGTCAAAGAGCCCGAGCCCGTCAAGACGCCGGAACCCGAAAAGACGGACGTCGTGGTGCATGCGACCGATTCGCGCTCGCTGATGACGACCGCGGGATACATCTTCTCGACGATCCTCTTCCACATTCCGGTCATCGGCATCATCTTCCTGTTCGTCTGGGGCTGCGGCCGTCCGAAGAACATCTCGCTGAAGCGCTACGCGCTCGCATGGCTCATCATGCGGCTTCTGTGCGTCGTCTTTTTGCTGAGCTTCGCGGTGTTCGTGCTGATCTGCTATTCGGACAAGTTCCCGATCCTCACCGACGCGTTCCGGAGATTCTTCTCGTAACACAAAAAGCGCTTTCCGACCGGAAGGCGCTTTTTACATGCTAAAAAGCAAAAAAAGACGGGATCGCTCCCGTCTTTCTGTGTTTCGGATCGAATTATTTGATTTCGCAGGTTGCGCCGACTGCCTTGAACGCTTCGACGATCTTCTCTGCATCTTCCTTGGAAACGCCTTCCTTGACGGCCTTGGGCGCGTTGTCGACGACGTCCTTTGCTTCCTTGAGGCCGAGACCGGTCTGCTCGCGGACGACCTTGATGACCTTGATCTTCTCCGGTCCGATTTCCTTCAGGATGACATCGAACTCGGTCTTCTCTTCGACTTCCTCTGCAGCTGCTGCTGCGGGACCTGCGACTGCAACCGCGGTTGCTGCTGCGGATACGCCGAACTCTGCCTCGAGAGCCTTAACGAGTTCGGAAAGTTCCAAAACGGACATTGCCTTGATATCGGCGATCAGTTGTTCCTTATTCATGATAAATCTCCTTTAAAAATTTGTTTTTTGTTTTTTGTACGGCTGTGCCGTTTCGGTCGTTATGCTTCCGCAGATTCCGCGGCGGGCGCGGCTTCGGAACCGTTCTTCTTCGCGATCTGGTCGAGTACGATTGCAAGACCGGAGATCGGGGACATCATGCTGCCGAGCAGGCGCGCAATGAGGACTTCGCGGCTGGGCAGATCCGCAATCGCTTCGACTTCCGCCGGCGTGCTGACTTTGCCTTCTACGATACCGCCCTTGAATTCGCACTTCTTGGCCTTCTTGATGAAGTTCTTGAGAATTCTTGCCGGTGTGACTGCATCGTCGTATCCGAATGCGAACGCATTGGTTCCGTGCAGCATATCGTCTGCACCGCCGAGTCCGAGCTCGTCAAAAGCGCGGCGCACGCAGTGGTTCTTCAGGACGACATACTCAACGTTTTCCTTGCGCAGTTCGGCACGAAGCGCAGTATCCTCGGCAACGGTCAGTCCGCGATAGTCGAACAGAATGACGGACTTTGCCTTCTTGACCTTGTCCGCGACTTCCGCGACCTTTGCGGCTTTCATTTCGAGAATCTTTGCATTTGCCATGGTTGCACCTCCTTGTAACGTGAAAAGCCCTCCGTCGCAGAACGGAGGACTCGAAAACAAAAGGCGCTTTCTTGTCTACCTCGGCAGGATTTACACGCTTGCGCGACACCGGCTGTCTTTGGCGACGGAACTTAACCTTGGATATAATACACGCTCTCCAGACCTTTGTCAAGCGTTTTTTGCAGATTTTTCGGACTTTTTTACAGGTTTTCCGCTCACCGGATAAAGCCGAGGTAGAAATCGAGGACGTTGTAGAGCATGTCGCCCGAGCAGACCTGCACCGAGGCGTCGGTGCCCGAAACCGTTGCGTCCTCGTAGAGATCGCAGGCTTTGGTCAGCACGAGAACGGGCACGATCTCATAGTCGTCGCCGAAGATCACGTCGAGGTATTCGCAGTATTTGGCGCACTGGTCGACCTCCTCCTGCTCGATCTTATCCTTCATCTTGAATTCGAGCGAGAATACGTGCCTTCGCGTGACGAGCAGCACGTCCGCGTAGATGCGGATACGCTTCGCTTTTTTGATGCGCAGCTCAAAGACGATCTCCCAGTCGTTGCTGAGCTTTTCGGGATAGCCGAACTCTTTGAGATCGCGAAACAGCCCGATCATCGTTTCACGCGCATCCGCAAACGAATGGAACAGCCCGCGCGTGTCGTTGAGGTTTCTGCCGATGTTCTCGCAGCCGAGCTTCAGAAGCGCCAGAAAGCGCTGTTCGTCCATCCCCAGAAATTCCCCGACCGACGAATAGAAGCCGGAGAACTCCGCAAGCCCGTAATGCGGGCGCGTCTGCGGGATCTGTCCGTGCCACAGGTATTCGTCGTCCTGCCAGCAGAGCTCATGCATGAACGGCGACGCGTACAGATAGTGATTGACCGTCGCCGCGTCCGCGCGAAGATCGCGCGCAATCTCGCGCGCTTTGATTCCCTCTTCGCTTTTGCAGATGCACATATAGATGCGCCGCTCGATCGGATCGATCCGTGCCATGGCCGTTCCCCCTTCTTTCCCGTATTGTACCACACGAACGGGCGCGCCGCAAGCATGCCAAAATCTTTACAAGATGTGGCATTACCGCTTGTATTTTCATACAAGATATTGTATACTAAAGAAAAAAGCGGCGGAGGCAGCTATGCGCGTATATTGTACCGAAGAGTTTCACCGTTCCGGCGGCGGCGGAACCTTTCTTTTGTCAAAGGCCGAGGACGCACTCGACGGTCTGATCGAGCGATACGAAGGTCAGGTCCGGCTCATCTACCTCGATCCCCCGTTCCGCACGGGCGAATCCTTCAAGATGCGCATCGGCAAGGGCAAGCAGGCGCAGACCGTCGTGCTCTACGAGGACAAGCTGGACGAGGAAAGCTATCTTGCGTGGCTTCGCGGCATCCTGGAGGGCTGCCATAAGCTGCTCGACGCGCGCGGCTCGATCTATCTGCATCTCGATTACCGCATGTCGCACAAGGCGCGGCTGCTCCTGGACGAGATTTTCGGCGAAGCGAACTTCATGAACGAAATCATCTGGGCGTACCGCTCCGGCGGACGCGCCACGCGCTGCTATCCGCGCAAGCACGATACGATCCTCTTCTACCGCAAATCGAAGAAGGTCCTGTTCAACATCGCCGCGGTCGGCACGCCGCGCGGTCCGGAGCGCCGCAACCACATGAAGCGATTCATCGACGAGAACGGGCGCATCGGCTTCTCGATCCGCTCGAACGGCAAGACCTACACCTATTATGAGGATTCGCTGATCTATCCCTCCGACGTCTGGTCCGACATCGAGCATTTGCAGCAGAAGGACCGCGAACGCACGGGATTTTTGACGCAGAAGCCCGAAGCGCTCCTGCGCCGCATCATCGCCGCCTCGTCCGAGCCGGGCGATCTTGTGGTCGATCTGTTCTCCGGAAGCGGCACGACCGCCGCCGTCGCGACGAAGCTCGACCGGCGCTTTATCGCCGTGGACCAGAGTCCGGTCGCCTGCGCGCTGCTGCGGCGCCGTCAGCTCGGCGTGACGAGCGAACCTTCGCTGACCGACAGTACGCCGCGTCCGCTGACGATCCGCTATCCGGTCGACCGTACGCCGTGCCGGATCGGCGCCGAAATCGTTCTGAAGGGCGATAAGCGCTTTGTGCAGCTGCGCAAAACGGAGTTCTCCGGCAAGGACGCCGCGCCGGTGTACGCCGCGACCGGCTATGTGGACGGCGCAAGCTTCTGCGCCGTGCAGGCGAACAGCGCCCCGAAGCTGCCGATTCTTCTGCCGCTCGTCACCGATCGCACGCCGGTGCTGCACGTGGTCGGCGCGCACGGCGAACAGGCGTTCTTTACGATGGAGTGACAACCCTTCCGCCTCGCTTCACTCGGCACCCGCCCCGCAAGGGGAAGGCAAGTTCAGACCTGTTGATTACATCGAAAAAGAGCAGGAGGTGTTTTGCCTCCTGCTTTTATGTGTTAAAAAAGGGCGTGTCATCCTGAGCCTTTGGCGAAGGATCTCTGAACGCTTGATTGCTTCTCCGTTCTGAGATCCTTCGTCGCTACGCTCCTCGGGATGACACGTTCTTGGACTTTCTTAGCTGCCTGCTTACTTGAAGATATCCTTCAGCGGACGCTTTTTGTTTTTCTGCACGACCGGCTTGCCTTCCAGAGCGGCAAGCTGTTCGAGGATCGCGCGTTCCTGCGGGGTGATCTTCTTCGGCACTTCGACGTTGACCGTCACAAACAGGTCGCCCTTCCCCTGCTGCTGCAGCTTCTGAATGCCCTGCTCGCGCAGCCGGAACGTGGTGCCGATCTGCGTGCCCTGCGGGACATTGTACTTGATCTGTCCCGTCAGCGTCGGCACGACGATCTCGCCGCCGAGCGCCGCCGTGGTGTACGGAATGTTCATCGTGAGCAGCAGATCGCTGCCGCGGCGCACAAACTGCGCGTGCGGACGCACGGAGATCGTGACGTACAGGTTGCCGCGCGGACCGCCCTTGTAGCCCGCGTCGCCCTCGTTGCGCATGTTGATCGTCTGTCCGTCGTCGATGCCCGCCGGAATCTTAAGCGAGAGCCGCTTGAGCCGTCTAACGCGTCCCTTGCCGCGGCATTCCGCGCACGGTTCGGAGAT
>JAEEGG010020608.1_pt1 | contig 13164 bp, 8 predicted proteins | sample 9134161 | NCBI WGS metagenome assembly JAEEGG01 (sample SAMN16246543, study PRJNA631951) | gut metagenome | biome: gut microbiome; feature: rumen; material: CR-attached | host: Bos | place: Iran: Karaj | collected 2018-10 | reverse complement strand
GAAGGCTCCCGCAATGGCCGACATCAAGCTCGCCCACACCGAGGCATCCAGCGTCGAGGGCAATGCCTACTATGTGTTCAACATCCAGGGCGGCGGTTGGATCATCATGGCTGGTGACGACCGCGCCAAGCAAGTACTCGCTTATGGTGACAAGGGCAATATCGACATGAACGACATGCCCGGCAGCATGAAGGGTTACCTGAAGATGCTCAAGGGTCAGATTGAAACCGCTCAGGCCTACAAGGGCGAAACCGTTCCTGTGAAGGCCCCCAAACGCTCGGCCGCTGTTGAGCCGTTGCTGAAGACCGACTGGGGACAAGGCGAGCCCATGAACCGCCAGTGTCCGCCGAACGGTGCTGGAAACATCACTTCGGTGGGTTGTGGCCCTCTTGCCATGGCACAGATCATGTACTACTGGAAATATCCCAACGAGGTAGCAGCAGTCCCCGGCTACTCTATTTCCTGGAGCCAATACATGTCCGAATTGCCCGCTACCACATTTGACTACAGCCTGATGCTTGACAACTACTATACCCACAACCCCGAGACCGGTAATCCCACGGGTTATGTAGCCTTTACCGACGAACAAGCCAACGAGGTAGCCAAGTTGTGCCGCTATTGTGGACAAGCCTGCAAGGCACGCTATGGAAATGCCAATGAAACATCAACCGGCTCTTATACCTACGATCAGCGCGACGCATTCAAACTCTTTGGTTACAACGAGAACATGCAACTGATCGGTAAAGATCCCTCCTACTACTGCTCGAACAGTAACAAGTATACCATTGAGGAATGGTGTGATCTTATCAATATCGAGTTACAAGCCGGTCGCCCCATCCCCTATCACGACCTCTATGAAGGCCATGCTTGGGTTCTTGACGGTGTTGATACCGAAGGCAAGGTCCACATGAATTGGGGCTTTAACGGTAGGTTCAACGGCTGGTTTGAAATTGACGCTCTTGTCTTCCATCCTTACGGTGATAGTGAGGTGTGGGACTTCAGCCAGGGCAGCAACGGCGGAAACGAGATGATCATCGGTATGTACCCCTACGAGGGTTATGTGATTCCCGGCGATGATACCGACGTACCTGGTGATGTAAACGGTGACGACATTGTCAACATCACCGATGTGACGTGGATGCTTGACATCCTGCTTGGTAACGTTGAGGTTACTGACGGCTTGACACCCGACGTGAACGGTGACGGCAGTGTGACCATTGCCGATTTGACCTTCATCATCGACCAGATGGTAGCCAGTGGGCAATTATAATTTACATGTCGATGACGCCCTGACGGGCATTATTCCCGTATACACAACAGGGACGCGAGCAATGCTGGCGTCCCTGTTGTTTTCAGTAAGCATTATAAATTTCACCGCAAATGTTGGGATATATGAAAAAGAATGCATAATTTTGACTGCCAAATGGTAACCGTCCATTAACACTATTGTATTCACTATTATTCACCTTAATAATACACCAAAACTATGAACTTTAAGAAACTCAGTCTTTCATTGGTGCTGGCAGCTGCCGGCATCATGGCCGCCAATGCCGGTAGCATTGATGTGAATGCTGCACGTCAGGCCGCCAACAGCTTCCTGAAGAGCAAAATGACAGCCCAGGGCATGTTCAAGGCTCCCGCAATGGCCGACATCAAGCTCGCCCACACCGAGGCATCCAGCGTCGAGGGCAATGCCTACTATGTGTTCAACGTCCAGGGGGGCGGTTGGATCATCATGGCTGGTGACGACCGCGCCAAGCAGGTGCTCGCTTATGGCGACAAGGGCAATATCGACATGAACGACATGCCCGGCAGCATGAAGGACTACCTGCAACTGTACAAGAACCAGATTGAGGAGATGCAGAGCTATAAGGGCCAACTCATCGCCAAGAAAAGCATCCAGCGCAACACTGTCGTTGAGCCGATGCTCAAGAGCACCTGGGGCCAAGACGAGCCTATGGACCGTATGTGCCCGATGGTGAGCGGTGAACATGCCGCAGTAGGTTGTGGCCCTCTTGCCATGGCACAGATCATGTACTACTGGAAGTACCCCACCGAGCACCCTGGCTTAGACCAGTATTACATCTATGGTTTGGGTACCATTCCGGCATTACCCGCAACGACATTTGACTACAACCTGATGCTTGATTCCTATACTATTTACAACCCGACCACTGGCGGAGTATCCCTTGGAACCTATACCGACGAGCAAGCCAACGAGGTAGCCAAGTTGTGCCGCTATTGTGGCCAAGCATGTCAGGTGCGTTACAACAGTTCTAGTGGTTCATACACCTATGACCAGCGTGATGCTTTCAAGGTCATGGGATTCACCAATACCGATGTAAAGTTAATCGGTATCGATCCCTCTTACTATTGCGACAACAAGAACAAGTACAGTCAAGATGAGTGGATTGCTCTCATCTATTCCGAGCTTGAGGCTGGACATCCTATCCCCTATCACAATGTTGACTTCATCGACGGCCACGCATGGGTTCTTGACGGTGTAGATGTCGACGGTAAGTTCCACATGAACTGGGGTTGGTATGAGAGGTACAACGGCTGGTTTGAGTTTGGTGCATTTACCGTTTATCCCAATGGTGAGACATGGAACTTCAACGGCAGCGCCAACGAGATGGTCATCAATGTTTACCCCTACGAGGGTTATGTGATTCCCGGTGATGATCCCGTTATTCCGGCCGATGTGAACGGCGACGGCACTCTCAATGTAACTGACGTAACCCTGCTGGTTGACATCCTGCTGGGTGCAGCCACCATCCAAGACGGCATGACTCCCGACGTGAATGGCGACGGAGATCTGAACATTACCGACTTGACCAGTTTGATTGACATGCTGCTGGGCGCAAACCAGTAAGAGACTGGTTTACAGTATATCTACCACACTACAGGACGGGTTCCCGATTGGGACACCCGTCCTTTTTGTGTCACTGGTTTTCGTCAATGGAAAGTGAAAAAAAAGATAAATGGCCGTTATTTAGGAAATAATCATTATCTTTGTGGGTTATAAAAGAACGAAGAGGACCACTACTATGACAACTGGAAATATCATCCGTTTTGCCTGCATCCTGCTATTGTGGCTGGCATTGTGCTGGCTACTGCTCACCAGGGCTGCCAGAATCGATTTCATGGTGATTTTCACCATCGTGGCATCGGGCATTATCGTGTTTGTCCCTCTCTACAAGAAATATGTGAGAAAAAAATGACTAAGCCATGACAACTAAACCCTATATAAAAGAACATTGCCCGCTACTGGCCCAGATCGACACCCCTGCCGACCTGCGCCGGCTGAGCGTTGACCAACTGCCGCAAGTGTGCTCTGAATTGCGGCAATACATGATACACGAGCTGTCCAGCAACCCGGGGCACTTCGCATCGAGCATGGGAGCCGTTGAGATTGTGGTGGCGTTGCACTATGTGTTCAACACACCCGATGACCGCCTGGTATGGGATGTGGGCCATCAGGCCTATGCCCACAAGATTCTGACGGGCCGCCGTGACCAGTTTGACGACAACCGCAAACTGGACGGCCTGAGCGGCTTCCCCAACCCTGCCGAGAGCGAGTATGACACGTTCACCGCCGGCCATGCCTCCAACAGCATCTCGGCCGCCTTGGGTATGGCGATTGCTGCCGAGCTGCAGAACAACAAGGACCGCAAGGTTGTTGCCATTATCGGCGATGCGAGCATCAGCGGCGGCTTGGCCTTCGAGGGCATCAACAATGCCACGACCAACCCCAATAACCTGATTATCGTACTCAACGACAACGATATGGCGATTGACGCCAATGTGGGCGCCTTGAGCTCTTACATGAGCGACCTGCACACGTCACACCGCTACAATAAACTGCGTTACAAGGCCTACCAGTTCCTGCGCCGCCACAATGTCATCAACGACAACCGCAAGGGACTGATCATGCGCTTCTCTAATGCGATGAAGTCGCTCCTGTCGGGCCAGCAGAACATCTTCGAGGGCTTGAACATCAGGTATTTCGGCTTGTATGACGGCCATGACGTGAAGCGCCTGGTGAAGGTGTTCAGCGAAATCAAGGACATGACCGGTCCCAAGCTGGTGCATGTGCGCACGGTAAAGGGCAAAGGTTTTGCCGCTGCCGAGGCCGATCCCGCCACATGGCATGCCCCTGGCAAGTTTGACGAGGAGACTGGCGAACGCTCCAAGGGCGGCAAGGGCGGTCCCATCAAGTACCAGGACGTCTTCGGCAAGACCCTGGTGGAACTGGCCGAGAAAAATGATATAATTGTGGGCATCACCGCTGCCATGCCCAGCGGCACATCGATGTCGCTGATGCTCGAGGCCATGCCCCGACGTGCCTTTGACGTGGGCATCAGCGAAGGACATGCCGTGACCTTTGCCGGCGGACTTGCCAAGGACGGCATGCACCCCTATTGCGCCATCTACAGCACCTTCCTGCAGCGCGGCTACGACTCCATCATCCATGACGTGGCCATTCAGGGGCTGCCGGTCACCTTCTGCATCGACCGTGGCGGCATCGTCGGCGAAGATGGAGTGACGCATCACGGCCTCTTTGACCTGGCCTATCTGCGCTGCATTCCCGGCATGACCGTGGCGTCGCCCATCAACGAGCATGACCTGCGCAACCTCATGTTCACGGCACAGCAAGACGGCATGGGCCCGTTTGCCATCCGCTATCCGCGAGGCAAGGGCGTCATTGCCGACTGGCACAACGAGATGCAGACGCTGCCCGTGGGCCGAGGACGCCGCATGAGCGAGGGCGAAGGTGTGGCTGTGCTCAGCATCGGTCACATCGGCAACGAGGTGATTGATGTGGTCAATCGCTTGGCCGAGCGCGGCATCAAGGTGGGCCACTACGACATGATTTATCTCAAACCCATCGACGAAGACATCCTCAAGGAAGCCACCAGCCGCTACCACAGCCTCATCACCATCGAGGACGGCACCGTGGTGGGCGGTCTGGGATCGGCTGTTGCCGAGTGGCTCACCCTACACCACTGCAACAACCGCCTGAGAATGTTGGGCGTGCAGGACGAGTTCGTTCACCAAGGCACCGTTGCCGAACTATATGAACGCTGCGGCATGGATGCCCGGTCGCTGGAGAACGCCATCATGGACGAATTAAAAGCCTGATAACCGAAATCAATAAAGATATAGAACGATGAGAATAGTTATTGCCGGCGCAGGAGAAGTCGGAACCCATTTGGCCAAGATGCTCAGCAACGAGGAACAGGACATCATTGTCATGGACCCCGAGAACAAGAAGCTGGAGCCACTGGAGAATTACAACCTGCTGACTCATCAGGGAAGTGCCATCTCGTTCAGTGACCTGAATGCCATCAAGACCGGGAGTTGCGACCTGTTCATCGCTGTGACCAAGAGTGAGGCCCGCAATATCCTGTCATGCTCGATGGCAAAACGATTGGGCGCTAAAAAAACCGTTGCCCGCATCGACAACGACGAGTTCTTCAATGCCAACTGGCGCGAGCACTTCACCACCCTGGGCATCGACCACCTCATTTATCCCGAAATGCTGGCGGCCAAGGAAATCGCCAGCGCCATCAAGCGCACCTGGGCCAGGAACTGGTTTGAACTGTTTGACGGCGAGCTCATTGTCGTGGGCGTAAAAATCCGTTCCAACGCCAAAATCGTCAACCACATGCTCAAGGAACTGGCCGACGTCAGCCACTTCCTGCACGTGTCGGCCATCAAGCGCAACCGCGAGATCATCATTCCTCGAGGCGACGACCGGGTGCTGGAGAACGACATCGTCTATATCGCCACCACGCGTGACCACATCGATGAAGTGCGCGAGGTGTGCGGCAAGACCCAGTCGCCCGTGGACAACGTGCTCGTCGTGGGCGGCAACGACATTGCCGAGCAGCTCATCAAGAAACTGGGCAAGACCGTAGATATCAAAATCATCGAGAGAGACCTGCAACGCTGCGACTATCTGGCACAGCGCTATCCCAACTGCAAACTGGTGCAGGGCGACTTCCGCGACACCGAGCTGAGCGAGGAAGAGAGCGTGAGCTATTACGATGCCTTCATCGCACTGGGCGAGAACAGTGCAGTGAACATGATGGAGTGCATGATAGCCAAGACCAATGGCGTGCCCAAGACGATCGCCCAGGTCGAGGACATCCAGTTCATCTACGAGGCCGAGGCCCTCAACATCGGCACCATCGTCAACAAGAAACTATTGGCATCGAGCCGCATCTACCAGATCCTGATTGATGCCGACGAGGACAATGCCCGCTGCCTGGCCCTTGCCGATGCCGAGGTGGCCGAAGTCATTGTCGAAGAGGGGGATCGCGTGACCCGTGCCGACGTCAAGGACCTGAAACTGAGCCGTGATTTCACCATAGCCGGCCTCGTGCGCGATGGCAAAGGACAACTGGTGAACGGCAACACACGCATCCAGGCAGGTGACCACGTGGTGGTATTCTGCCTGCAAGGAGCCATGCACAAACTCGATAAATACTTCTCGTGATGCCCAAACGCGCAAACCAAAATATCAACTTTCCCATCGTGCTGCGCATGCAGGGCTGGCTGCTGCTCATCGAGGCGGCCTTCATGCTGCTGCCGCTGGCCGTGTCCTGGTGGTATGACGAGTCCACGTCGCTGCGGGCATTCATCTACAGTACAGCCATTACTGCCGCCGCTGGCGCCATTATGGCTTTTGGCATCAAGCCCCGCAACACGTCGATGCACAAGCGCGAGGGTCTGATGCTGACCGCCATCATTTGGGTGTTCTTCTCGGTGTTCGGCATGTTGCCCTATCTGTTCAGCGACACGTTCAACAATGTGACCGATGCTTTCTTCGAGACCATGGCCGGCTTTACCACGACGGGATCAAGTGTAATTCGCTATGTGGAAGAGATACCTTACGGTGTGCTGTTCTGGCGTGCTATGACCCAGTGGATCGGTGGCATGGGAATCATCCTGTTCACCCTTGCCGTCATCCCCATGCTGAATCAAAAAGGCGGCATTGCCCTGTTCAATGCCGAGGTGACCGGCATCACCCATGAGCGCCTGCGCCCGCGCGTGAGCCAGACGGCTAAAGACCTGTGGCTCATCTATATCGGACTCACCGCCTTACTGACCGTACTGCTCTATCTGGGCCCCATGGATTGGTTCGACGCCGTGTGCCATGCCATGACGACGACTTCGACCGGTGGCTATTCCACCAAAAACATAGGCCTTGACTATTGGGAATCGAGCTATGTGTTTATTGTCGTCATTATCTTCATGTTCATTGGCGGTGTCAGTTTCTCGATTATTGCGGCCACCATACGCGGCAACTTCAGCCGCATCAGGCACAACAACACCCTGCGCTGGTATTGCATGACAACACTCATCACCACGGTGGGAATTTTTGCCTACATGATTTACATGGGTTTCCTTGATACCAACAGCGACCGCTTCGTTTATAGTGCGTTCGACACATTGTCGGCCATCACTTCGACCGGCTTCTCGACCTTTGACTACGAGAACAGCGGCGAGTTTGTAACCGTGGTGCTCATGGTGATGATGTTCTTTGGCGGCATGGCCGGTTCTACCTCGGGTGGTGCCAAGATGGACCGCCTGATCGTACTGTTGAAGAATACCTCCAACGAGTTTTACCGCGTGCTTCACACCAACTCGGTGCGCGCGGTCCACATCGACGGCAAGCCCATCCCCAATCATGTGGTGGGCAAGGTCTATACCTTCTTTACGGTTTACATTCTCATCATCATGGTGGTGGCACTGTACCTCACCTTCTACGGTCTGCCGGTGTTTGACGCGATGTACACGTCAATGTCGGCCATCAGCAATGTGGGCATCGGCTTTGGTGTGACAGGCTCCGAAGGCTCATGGGTTGCTCTGCATCCCGGTGCCAAGTGGGTACTGGCCTTTGAGATGATGATTGGCCGTCTGGAACTGTTCACCGTCCTGGTCATCTTCACCCGCTCCTTCTGGAAGAAAGACTAAGTTGGCTTTGGGAATTTGAATTAACACCCATCGCCCCCATTGAGCCGTAGCAGGAGAAATGCCTGCGACCAAACGGCATCACCATATAATATGGACAAACGGATGTTGCTGAGGGCAATAACCCCAGAAATCGGGAGGGCTAAATCAGGGCCTGTTCAGGGTAAAAATTTTTTTTGAAAAAAAATATATTGGTTTGCGTTTGTAAACCAATTTTATTTTGTAACTTTACACCCCCAAATTATATCGATAGCATCATGAGCAAAAGTCCAAGCAACCACAATAAGAAAATGAATGATAATCAGGGTTATTTCGGCCCCGATATCACCAATGTACAGAAGAGCGAAGAGTACCGCAAGGCACGTGAGATGGAAGAAGCCATCGACGGCAAGGGCATGACCAAGTGGCAACGTTTCAAGGCGTTTTTCCAGAATGGCCGCCTGCGTTTTGTCACGGGCATCATCCTGTTGCTGATAGGTATCTACCTGTTGATCTCGTTCTTGTCGTTTTTCCTGTCGGCAGGCATGAGCGACCAGAACCGCATCACCAACTACTCGATGATCGAGAATGCCCAGGTACCTGAACAGATACGCAACGCAGGTGCCGCCGCGGGCGCGTCGATAAGCGATTTCTTCATCTCGAGTGGCGTTGGTGTCGCCGCATTCATTATTGTGGTGTGGTTCCTGACGCTGGGCATGAGACTGGTGCGCAAGGGCAAGAAGGCCCACTTCTTCTCTTATACGTTCGTGTGCCTGTTCAGCATCTTCACGTTCTCGATGCTCGTGGGAGCCGTGACCTATTTCATGAAGCCCATCACCTTCTTCCCCTTGGGCGGCTATTTCGGTTTTTATGCCAACAAGTGGCTGCTGGGGCTCTTCGGCATGTACGGCATGTTTGCGGTGAATCTTGTCATCTTGTTGCTGTGGGGAATCCTCACCTACAAGACATTCAACGCACTGTACCACCAGCTGCAACGCGAGTTTGACAAGAAACGCAGCCGCAGCAAGGAGGAATCCGAGAAAGTGGTGAGCCAGCCCGGCGAGTCCACCTTCCTGGGCGGCGAACAACGCATCGCCAACGACAACAAGAAGCAGGACGAAGAGGAGGAAACAGCGAAACCTTCCTTCGGCAGCAGAATTCGCAAGCCCCGTGCCAAGACGGCAGCCTCTGACGCAGACAAGGGCGAGACTGCACATCTCAAGCCCATTGCCGTCAGCACCGATGTGAGCAATCCCCATGACCCCACTGGCGAGTACCGCCATTACCGCTTCCCCACCCTGGACCTGCTGCAGGACATCCGCATGAACCCCAACAGCGTGGACAAGCAGGAGCAGGACGAGAACAAGGAACGCATCCGCGACACTTTGAGCAAATACGGCATCGAAATCAAGGAAATCATGGTCCACGTGGGTCCCACGGTCACCCTGTTTGAGATTGTGCCGCAGGATGGTGTGCGCGTGAACAAGATACGCGGTCTTGAAGATGACATCGCCTTGAGCCTGGCCGCACTGGGCATCCGCATCATCGCGCCCATGCCCGGCAAGGGCACCATCGGCATCGAAGTGCCCAACCGCGACCCGCAAGTTGTGCCCATGCGCGAGGTGCTGGCCTCCAGGGCCTTCCAGGAGAGCCGCGCCAAGTTGCCCATGTGCCTGGGTTGCACGGTGAGCAACGAGGTCTTCATCGCCGACCTGACCAAGATGCCGCACCTGCTCGTGGCAGGCGCTACCGGTAAAGGTAAATCTGTTGGCCTGAACGCCATCATCACGTCGCTGCTCTACAAGAAAGGTCCGTCGGAGCTGAAGTTCGTCCTGGTGGATCCCAAGCGCGTGGAGTTCAGCGTGTATGCCGACCTGGAGAAGTATTACTTTGCCAAGGCTCCCGGCGAGGAGAAAGCCATCATCACCGACACCGACCGCGTCATCAAGACGCTGAACAGCCTTGTGCAGGAGATGGAAGACCGCTACCGCCTGCTCGAGGACACCAAGGTGCGCAACGTCACCGACTATAACGAGAAGTGGCGCCATGAACTGCGCGAGGTGCGCGACGAGCACGGCGAGAAGAAATATCCCTACATGCCCTACATCGTGGGCATCATCGACGAGTTCAGCGACATGATCATGACCGCCGGCAAAGAGGTGGAAACACCGCTGGTGCGCATCGCCCAGAAGGCGCGTGCCGTGGGTATCCACATGATTATCGCCACACAGCGCCCGTCGTCCAAGGTCATCACCGGTCTTATCAAGGGTAACTTCCCTGGCCGCATCGCGTTTGCCGTGGCCCAGGGTATCGACAGCCAGATCATCATCGACCGCCGTGGTGCACAGCAGCTCATCGGCCGTGGTGACATGCTGTTCCAGATTGATGGCGAGGTGACCCGCTTGCAGTGCCCGTTTGTCGATACGCCCGACATCGTCCGCATCTGCGACTACATCAAGGAGCAAGAGGACAATGACCGTGACATCAACCACGAGGTGCCCTACATGCTGCCCGAATATGTGGGCAATGACGAGGGGGGTGGCAGCGATGCCAACGTGGGCAATGTCAAAGACAGGGATCCGTTGTTCGAAGAGGCCGTCCGCTTTGTTGTCATGAGCAACACGGCCAGCACATCGTCGCTGCAGCGCCGCTACGAGATCGGTTACAACCGTGCCGGCCGTCTGATGGACCAGATGGAGCACGCCGGCATCGTGGGTCCCGCCCAGGGCAGCAAGCCACGCCAGGTGCTCGTCAGCCCTATGGACATCGACCAGATCTTCTCCCGTTAAAACCATCACAAGAGTGCCGACACCATCCGGGTTGGCACTCTTTTTGCAAGCTAGATACTCTAGATATTCTAGATGTTCTAGATGATCTAGATGATTAATGAAAATTTAAACTAATGACAATGAAAAGGATATTCATCGCAATCTTGACAGCACTGGTTGCCCTCGTGGCACTGGCACAGACGCCCCAGGCGATGCTCGACAAGTGTGTGGCAGCCATCAATACCCAGGGTGGCGTAACTGCCAACTACAGTATCACGACCGGGCAAGGCACCAGCAAGGGGGCCCTGTCGATGCAGGGCAACAAATTCCGGATCATCTCTCCGGAGGCCAAATGCTGGTATGACGGCAAGACGCAATGGTCATGGTCGCCCGTTACCAGCGAGGTAAACATCACCGCGCCCACAGCCGACGAACTGCAAATGACCAACCCCATCGCCGCCGTGCAGCACTTCAAGACCAACTTCAACATGAAGCGCGCCAAGGCCAAGACGGCCAAGACCTATGCCATAAAACTCACGCCCAAGAAGAAAAAAGACAACATCAAAACGCTGTGGCTCTACTTCGACGAGAACACGTCGCTGCTGCGCACGGCCCGCTTCGAGATGAGCGACAAGTCGGTCTATATCATCAAGATAACCGACTACAAGCACAAGTCGCTGCCCGCATCGACGTTCACCTTCGACAAGTCGCAGGTGCCCGCCGGCACACAGGTTGTTGACCTGAGATAGTTGCATCAGCCAAACCAAAAGACAAGGACCAAAAACCCGATAACCATGTATCATTACTTGATTGGGCCCGCAGTGGGCGCCGTCATCGGCTACATCACCAATGATATCGCCATACGCATGCTGTTCAGGCCCCACCAGGCCAAGTACATCATGGGCATCCATGTGCCGTTCACGCCGGGCATCATCCCCAAGGAGAAAGCACGCATCGCCGGCGCCATCGGCAAGGCGGTGAGCGAGAACCTGATGAACCGCGAGGTGCTGGAAAAGAGCCTGTTGAGCGATGACATGCTCGACAAAATCAGTAATGCCATCGACGAGTTTGTCACGACCCAAAGCGCCAACGAGGAAACCATCGAGCAATTTGCCGGCCACTACCTGACCGACGAAGACATCACCGCCATGCGCAGCAATGTGAGCGACGGGATTGTCAAGATGATTACCGGCAAGCTGCAGGACAGCCGCCTGGGCGACAGCATCGCACACATGGCCATCGAGCACGTCATGGAGAAGACCCGCAACAGCGTGGTGGGCCTGTTTGGTGCCGACAAGTTTGTCGCCGGCCTGGCCCTGCCCATCGAAAAACTGCTGGCCAAACACATCAACGAGATACTGCACAACAATTCCCAACAGATGATTGAAGGGCTCGTTGCCGACGAGTCTGAGCAGCTGATGGGCATGAAGATGAGCGAACTCATGACAGGCCATGACGAGCAAGTGGCCCAAATCAAGGGCGGTATCCTGAGCGCCTATCGCGTCATCATCACCGAGCACCTGCCCCGCATCTTGCAAGACATCGACATCAGCTCCATCATCGAACAGCGCATCAACGAGATGGACATGAACGAGGCCGAAGCCATCATCATGGACGTGATGAAAAAAGAGCTCCGCGCCATCGTGTGGCTCGGAGCCCTGTTAGGTTCCATCATGGGCACAATCAATGCCCTGATTTAAAGCGCTTTTCTTTACTCAACTTCCCAGGTGTCGCCTGCCATGATCACGTCACGCAGGCAGGTGAAGCCGTGCATCTTCTTGGCCTGCTCGACCTGCTCGGCAACAGCGGTCTCGTAGGTCGGAGCCTCGACGGCACGGATGACGCCCAAAGCAACGGGCAGGTCGGTACCGTCCATCTTGGCCAGCATCTGGTGCAAGAAGTTGCTCTCGCAATGTGCATCATGCACGAGCACATCGTCGATGGTGTAGCCGTCCTCGCCGATGGTCACGGCCTTCAGACCGAAACCGTCCTGCACAAGGCCGCGGTTCATGTCCTTGCCGAAAATCATCTTCTCACCATGCACCAGGTGGATGGTGCGGTCGGCACGATGCTCACGGTCGGTGATATAGCTGTGGATACCGTTGTTGAAAATCATGCAGTTCTGCAGGATCTCCACTACGGCACAGCCCTTGTGGCGGGCTGCTGCCATCATCACTTCCTGGCTGATGCCCAGTTCCACATCCATGCTGCGGGCAAAGAACGTGCCACGGGCGCCAAAGGTCAACTCGGCGGGTACAAACGGGTCCTCGGTCGTGCCATAGGGCGACGATTTGGACTTGAAACCGCGTGCACTCGTGGGCGAGAACTGTCCCTTGGTCAAGCCATAGATGCGGTTGTTCAACAACAGCAGGTTCACGTCGATGTTGCGGCGCACCTCGTGGATGAAGTGGTTGCCACCGATGGCGAGACAGTCACC
>JAEEGG010020607.1_pt1 | contig 13164 bp, 9 predicted proteins | sample 9134161 | NCBI WGS metagenome assembly JAEEGG01 (sample SAMN16246543, study PRJNA631951) | gut metagenome | biome: gut microbiome; feature: rumen; material: CR-attached | host: Bos | place: Iran: Karaj | collected 2018-10 | reverse complement strand
TCTTGGTGAGGACAAGAGGTCGGTTGTTACCGGTGTTGAGATGTTCCGCAAGCTCCTTGACGAGGGTCAGGCTGGTGATAACGTTGGTCTGCTGCTCCGCGGTATCGACAAGAACGAGATCAAGCGCGGTATGGTGCTCTGCCATCCGGGTCAGATTAAGCCCTTCAAGAAGTTCAAGGCTTCTATCTACGTCCTGAAGAAGGAAGAGGGTGGCCGTCACACTCCGTTCGGCAACAAGTATCGTCCTCAGTTCTACCTCCGCACCATGGACTGCACGGGTGAGATTTCTCTGCCCGCTGGTGTTGAGATGGTGATGCCTGGTGACAACGTTGAGATCACTGTTGAGCTCATCTACGCTGTCGCTCTGAATAAGGGTCTGCGCTTCGCTATCCGTGAGGGTGGTCGCACCGTAGGTTCTGGCCAGATCACTGAGGTCTTCGAGGACTAATCGTTCAGTAGGTTGCGACTGAGTCGCAACAAACAGAACCTCATAAATACCAAGCCCCCGCTCTCGGGTGGGGGCTTACTTACGGGAATAGCTCAGTTGGTAGAGCATCGGTCTCCAAAACCGAGGGTCGTGGGTTCGAGTCCTCCTTCCCGTGCTAAAGTAAATAGAAGAATGAAGAAGTTTATCAATTACTGTAAGGCTTGTTATGACGAGCTGGCTCACAAGACGACATGGCCTACGCGCCAGGAGCTGACACACAGCGCTGTCGTCGTACTGTCCGCCTCGCTGATTATCGCTTTGGTGGTATGGGCAATGGACTCTGTGTTTAAGGCATTCATGACCTACATTGTTTATCCCGGTAGTTATTAAGCGATATGGCTGAAGCAGGAATGAAGTGGTATGTGCTGCGCGCCGTTAGCGGTAAAGAGGCTAAGGTCAAGGAGTATCTCGAGGCACTGATGAAGCACAACGATGTGCTTGCGTCACATGTCGGACAGATTCTGCTGCCTACTGAGAAGTATGCCCAACTGCGTAACGGCAAGCGCGTTGTCAAGGAGAAGTTGTTCCTCCCTGGCTACGTGTTGGTAGAGGCTAACCTCCAAGGTGAGGTGGCCCATACCCTGCGTTTCATGCCGAACGTTCTTGGATTCCTGGGTGGTCTGGATAATCCCACGCCCGTGCGTCAGGCCGACATCAACAGAATTTTGGGTACTGCCGAAGAGTCTGTCATCCGTACTGAGGAAGTCAGCATACCGTTCATCGTCGATGAGGCAGTGAAGGTCACCGATGGACCGTTCAGCGGTTTCAGTGGTGTCATTGAAGAAGTTAATGCTGAGAAGCACTCTCTTAAGGTAGCTGTGAAGATTTTCGGTCGCAAGACCCCGTTGGAACTTTCATTCAATCAGGTAGAAAAAGAATAGGGTACAATTTGTTACGGTGTGCCTCATTCTATATACGGTCCGGGAGGCTTCCACTCCTGCGACTTATATACAATCAAAATAATAACAAACAGAAATGGCTAAAGAAGTTGCTGGATTAATCAAATTACAGATTAAAGGTGGCGCTGCTAATCCCTCTCCTCCCGTAGGCCCTGCCCTGGGTTCTAAGGGTATCAATATCATGGGATTCTGCAAGGAGTTCAACGCCAGAACCCAGGATAAGGCAGGTAAGATTCTTCCTGTCGTTATCACATACTATGCAGACAAGTCATTCAGTTTCGTGATCAAGACTCCTCCCGCAGCTGTTCAGTTGATGGAGGCAGCAAAGGTTAAGGGTGGCTCGTCTGAGCCTAACCGTAAGAAGGTGGCTAGCGTGACCTGGGATCAGGTGCGTGCCATCGCTGAGGACAAGATGCCCGACCTGAACTGCTTCACCGTGGAGTCGGCCATGAAGTTGATTGCCGGTACTGCCCGTAGTATGGGTATCACTGTAAAAGGGGAATTCCCTGGTAAATAATTAATAACTTCAATTACGACAATGAGTAAACTGACAAAAAATCAAAAGTTAGTAGCTGACAAGATTGAAGCAGGGAAAGCCTATACGTTGAAAGAAGCCGCTGCGCTGGTCAAGGAGATCACCACGACCAAGTTCGAGGCTTCCGTTGATATTGACGTACGCTTGGGTGTTGACCCGCGTAAGGCCAACCAGATGGTTCGTGGCGTGGTATCGCTGCCGAACGGTACTGGTAAGGTGACGCGTGTGCTCGCACTCTGCACCCCCGATCAGGAAGCTGCTGCTAAGGAAGCAGGTGCCGACTACGTTGGTCTTGACGAGTACATCGAGAAGATCAAGGGTGGCTGGACTGATATTGATGTGATCATTACGATGCCCTCGTGCATGGGTAAGCTTGGTCCTCTCGGCCGTGTGCTCGGTCCCCGTGGCCTTATGCCTAACCCGAAGAGCGGCACTGTGACGATGGACGTTGCCAAGGCAGTGAAGGAAGTGAAGCAAGGTAAGATTGACTTTAAGGTTGACAAGGCTGGTATCGTCCACACGTCAATCGGTAAGGTTACCTTCACCGCAGACCAGATTTTTGAGAACGCTAAGGAGTTCATCTCCACGATTATCAAACTGAAGCCTGCTGCTGCCAAGGGTACATACATGAAGAGTATTTTCCTCTCGAGCACGATGAGTAAGGGTATCAAGGTCGATCCTAAATCAGTTGAATAACCGTTAAAAGATTAGACAAATGAAAAAGGAAGTAAAAGATACTATCATCGTAGAACTGGGCGAGCAGCTCAAGCAGTACCCTCACTTCTATCTGGTCGACCTGACTGGACAGAACGCTGAGCAGGCTAGCGAGCTCCGCCGTAAGTGCTTCGGCAATGGCATCAAGCTCCTGATGGTGAAGAACACGCTTCTCCAGAAGGCATTTGAGGCCTCCGAGGTGGACTACTCACCCCTGTACGACTGTCTGAAGGGTAACACCGCTGTGATGTTCACTGAGGTGGCAAACGTTCCCGCCAAGCTGATCAAGGAGTACAAGGGCAAGAAGGCAGAGGTTCCCGCTCTGAAGGGTGCCTATGCAGAGGAAAGCATCTTTGTTGGTGCTGACAAACTTGACGAGCTGGTTGCTATCAAGAGCAAGAACGAGCTTATTGCCGATGTTGTTGCTCTGCTGCAGTCGCCGATCAAGAACGTTGTTTCTGGCCTGAACGCAGGTGGAAAGATTCACGGTCTTCTCGACGCTATCGCTGAGCGTAACAAATAAGCGAAAAGTCAACATTAGTACAAACAATTAAAATTTGAAAATAAAATGGCAGATATTAAAGCTATTGCAGAAGAGTTGGTAAACCTTACTGTAAAAGAAGTTAACGAGTTGGCAACCGTCCTGAAGGACGAGTATGGAATTGAGCCCGCTGCTGCAGCTGTTGCTGTTGCTGCTGGTCCTGCTGCTGGTGGCGCTGAGGCCGCTGCTGAGGAGAAGTCTTCTTTCGACGTTGTTCTGAAGGAGGCTGGTGCTGCTAAGCTGCAGGTTGTGAAGGCCGTCAAGGAGGCTTGCGGTCTGGGCCTGAAGGAAGCTAAGGATCTTGTTGACGGTGCTCCCTCTACCATCAAGGAGGGCCTGTCGAAGGACGAGGCTGAGAACCTTAAGAAGACCATCGAGGCTGCAGGTGCCGTCGTTGAGCTGAAGTAATTTAAGCGCAACTATACTGATAGTGGTTGGGGACTCTCCAGTAGAGGGTTCCCGACCACTTTCTTGTCTTTATGACATTATCCTATAGGCCCTATAAGTCCTATAGGTCCTATAAGACCAATAAGAATTTTTTAATATGGCTTCAAAAGTAATAGACAACAGAGTAAACTTTGGCAGCGTCAAGAACCCGATGCCCTTTCCGGACTTCCTTGACGTGCAGTTAAAGTCTTTCAAAGACTTCCTCCAGTTAGACACTCCGCCTGAGGAACGCAAGAACGACGGTCTGTATAAGGTGTTCGCCGAGAACTTCCCTATCACCGACACGCGTAACAATTTCGTCCTTGAGTTCCTGGATTACTATATCGACCCGCCCCGCTACACCATTGACGAGTGCCTGGAGCGTGGTCTGACCTATAGCGTACCCTTGAAGGCTAAGCTCAAGCTGTACTGCACCGATCCGGACCATGAGGATTTCGGCACGGTCATTCAGGACGTGTTCCTGGGCCCCATTCCTTACATGACGGCTAACGGTACGTTCGTCATCAACGGCGCCGAGCGCGTTGTGGTGTCGCAGCTGCACCGTTCTCCCGGCGTGTTCTTCGGCCAGAACGTCCATGCCAACGGTACGTTGCTCTATTCGGCCCGTATCATCCCGTTCAAGGGCTCGTGGATTGAGTTCGCCACGGACATCAACAACGTGATGTATGCTTACATCGATCGTAAGAAGAAGCTGCCTGTGACCACGCTGCTGCGTGCCATTGGTTTTGAAGCCGACAAGGATATCCTTGAGATTTTCAACCTCGCTGAGGAGGTGAAGGTCAACAAGAAGGCCTTGAAGGCCGTCGTCGGCATGAAGCTCGCTGCCCGTGTGCTGAAGAGCTGGAACGAGGACTTCGTCGACGAGGATACGGGCGAGGTTGTCTCCATCGAGCGTAACGAGGTCATCATGGAGCGCGAGACGGAGATCACCGACGACAACATGATGGAGATCCTGGAGAGCGGCGCTTCTACCATTCTTGTCCACAAGGATGAGCAGGCTGCCCAGGACTACAGCATCATCTTCAACACGCTGGCCAAGGACCCGTCGAACTCCGAGAAGGAGGCTGTGCTCTACATCTACCGTCAGCTGCGTAACGCCGACCCTGCCGACGATGCCAGTGCTCGTGAGGTCATCCAGAACCTGTTCTTCTCGGACAAGCGTTACGACCTCGGCGACGTGGGCCGCTACCGTATCAACAAAAAACTTGGTCTTGACACCGACATGGATGTGCGTGTGCTGACCAAGGAGGACATCATCGAGATTATCAAGTATCTCATCCAGCTCATCAACTCGAAGGCCGCCGTCGACGATATCGACCACCTCTCGAACCGCCGTGTGCGTACCGTTGGCGAGCAGCTGTCGAACCAGTTCTCCATTGGTCTGGCCCGTATGAGCCGCACCATCCGTGAGCGCATGAACGTTCGCGATAATGAGGTGTTCACGCCGACTGACCTGATTAACGCCAAGACCATCTCGAGCGTCATCAACTCGTTCTTCGGCACGAACCCGCTGTCACAGTTCATGGACCAGACGAACCCGCTGGCAGAGGTCACCCACAAGCGCCGCCTCTCGGCTCTCGGCCCTGGCGGTCTGTCACGTGAGCGTGCCGGCTTTGAGGTGCGTGACGTACACTATACACACTACGGTCGTCTCTGCCCGATTGAGAGCCCTGAGGGCCCGAACATCGGTCTGATCTCTTCGCTGTGTGTCTATGCTAAGATCAATGAGCTTGGCTTCATCCAGACTCCTTACCGTAAGGTGGAGAATGGTATTGCCAACCTGAATAACGAAGACATCGTCTACCTGACTGCCGAAGAGGAGTCAGAGCACATCATCGGCCAGGGCAACGCCCCGCTGAATGACGACGGAACGTTCATCCGCGAGGTGGTGAAGTGCCGCCAGGATGCCGACTTCCCCGTTGTGCCTCCTACACAGGTCGACCTGATGGACGTGTCGCCGCAGCAGATTGCCTCTATCGCTGCCTCGCTCATCCCGTTCCTGGAGCACGACGATGCCCACCGTGCACTGATGGGCTCGAACATGATGCGCCAGGCCGTGCCCCTGCTTCACAACGAGGCACCTATCGTGGGTACCGGTATCGAGAAGCAGGTCTGCGAGGACTCGCGTACGATGGTCACCGCCGAGGGCGATGGTGTTGTCGAGTATGTCGATGCCACCACCATCCGCATCCTCTACGACCGTACTGAGGACGAGGAGTTCGTCTCGTTTGAGCCGGCTCTGAAAGAGTACCGTATTGCGAAGTTCCGCCGTACCAACCAGAACATGACCATCGACCTGCGTCCTATCTGTAACAAGGGACAGCGCGTGAAGGCCGGTGACATCCTGACCGAGGGCTATGCCACGGAGAACGGTGAGCTGGCACTGGGTCGCAACCTGCTCGTGGCCTATATGCCGTGGAAGGGTTACAACTATGAGGATGCTATCGTGCTCAACGAGCGCATCGTCCGTGAGGACATTCTTACCTCTGTCCATGTCGACGAGTATTCGCTTGACGTCCGTGAGACCAAGCGTGGCGTGGAGGAGTTCACGGCCGACATCCCCAACGTCTCTGAGGAGGCCACGAAGGACCTCGACGAGAACGGTGTCATCCGTGTCGGTGCCCGTGTCGAGCCCGGCGACATCCTCATCGGTAAGATCTCGCCGAAGGGTGAGAGCGATCCCTCGCCTGAGGAGAAGCTGCTCCGTGCCATCTTCGGTGACAAGGCCGGCGACGTGAAGGACTCTTCACTGAAAGCCAACCCGTCGCTCAGCGGCGTCATCATCGACAAGAAGCTCTTCGCCCGTGCCATCAAGACGCGTCAGACGAAGCTCCAGGACAAGAAACTGCTGGAGAAGATCGACGAGGAGTACGAGGCAAAGGTCGACGACCTGAAGGACATCCTTATCGACAAGCTCCTCACGCTCACCAAGGGCAAGACCTCTATGGGTGTGAAGGACTATACCGGTGCCGAGATCATCACCAAGGGCTCGAAGTTCACGGCTACGAACCTGAAGAACCTCGAGTATGGTGACATCCAGATCAGCACCTGGACCAACGATGACCACAAAAATCTGCTCATCGCCCAGCTCATCACCAACTTCATGAAGAAGTACAAGCTGCTCGATGCCGAGATGAAGCGCAAGAAGTTCGCCATCACCATCGGCGACGAGCTGCCCTCAGGCATCCTTCAGATGGCTAAGGTCTACGTGGCCAAGAAGCGTAAGATCGGTGTGGGTGACAAGCTCGCCGGTCGTCACGGTAACAAGGGTATCGTCTCGAAGGTGGTACGCCAGGAGGATATGCCGTTCCTCGAGGACGGCCGTCCCGTGGACCTGGTGCTGAACCCGCTGGGTGTGCCTTCACGAATGAACCTCGGTCAGATCTTCGAGGCTATCCTCGGTGCTGCCGGCAAGCGTCTCGGCGTGAAGTTCGCTACCCCGATCTTCGACGGTGCTAAGCTCGACGACCTCGCCGAGTGGACCGACAAGGCCGGTCTGCCGCGTCTCTGCTCTACTCACCTGTACGACGGTGAGACCGGTGAGCAGTTCGACCAGCCCGCCACCGTGGGTATCACCTACTTCCTGAAGCTCGGCCACATGGTCGAGGATAAGATGCACGCCCGTAGCATCGGCCCGTACAGTCTCATCACGCAGCAGCCGCTCGGCGGTAAGGCCCAGTTCGGTGGCCAGCGTTTCGGTGAGATGGAGGTCTGGGCTCTGGAGGCCTTTGGTGCCAGCCATGTGCTGCAGGAGATTCTGACTATCAAGTCCGATGATACCGTAGGTCGCTCGAAAGCCTACGAGTCTATCGTCAAGGGTGAGCCTATGCCTACGCCCGGTATTCCCGAGTCGCTCAATGTGCTGTTGCACGAGCTCCGTGGCTTAGGTCTCAGCATCACGATGGACTAAGAGAATGGAAAATTGAAAAATTGAAAAATTGAAAAATTGAAGTTATGGCTTTCAAGAAAGATACAAAGACAAAGAGTAATTTCACGAAGATTACCATCGGACTGGCATCACCCGAGGAGATTCTGGAGAACAGCTTCGGCGAGGTGACCAAGCCTGAGACCATCAACTATCGTACCTACAAGCCTGAGCGCGACGGTCTGTTCTGCGAGCGCATCTTCGGTCCGACGAAGGACTACGAGTGTGCCTGCGGCAAGTACAAGCGCATCCGTTACAAGGGTATCGTCTGCGACCGTTGTGGTGTCGAGGTGACCGAGAAGAAGGTGCGCCGTGAGCGTGCCGGCCACATCGAGCTCGTCGTTCCCGTCGCCCACATCTGGTACTTCCGTTCGTTGCCCAACAAGATCGGTTACCTGCTGGGTCTGCCTACGAAGAAGCTCGACTCCGTCATCTACTACGAGCGTTACATCGTCATCCAGCCGGGTAAGATGGCCGGCCGCAAGGACGGTGAGGGTAACGATGCCCTCGGCTCCAATATGTACGATATGCTCTCCGAGGAGGAGTACAACGATATCATCGACAACGTCGTCGGCGAGCAGAACGACTATCTCGACGACAGCGATCCCAACAAGTTCATCGCCAAGATGGGTGCCGAGGCTATCTACGAGCTGCTGACGAAGCTCGACCTCGACTCGCTGTCCTACGAGCTGCGCGACCGTGCCAACACCGACTCGTCGCAGCAGCGCAAGAACGAGGCGCTGAAGCGTCTGCAGGTTGTTGAGGCTTTCCGCAGCAGTGTGGAGAAGGGTGTCAACCGCCCCGAGTGGATGATCATGAAGATTATCCCCGTAACGCCGCCTGAGCTGCGTCCTCTCGTGCCCCTGGACGGTGGCCGTTTCGCCACGTCCGACCTGAACGACCTCTATCGTCGTGTCATCATCCGTAACAACCGTCTGAAGCGCCTCATGGAGATCCATGCTCCCGAGGTCATCCTCCGCAACGAGAAGCGTATGCTGCAGGAGGCTGTCGACTCGCTATTCGACAACTCGCGTAAGTCTTCGGCCGTGAAGAGCGACTCCAACCGTCCTCTGAAGTCCCTCAGCGATTCGCTGAAGGGTAAGCAGGGCCGCTTCCGTCAGAACCTGCTCGGTAAGCGTGTCGACTACTCCGCCCGTTCGGTGATTGTCGTCGGCCCTGAGCTGAAGATGGGCGAGTGCGGTCTGCCTAAGCTGATGGCCGCCGAGCTCTACAAGCCGTTCATCATCCGCAAGCTCATCGAGCGCGGCATCGTGAAGACCGTGAAGTCGGCCAAGAAGATTGTCGACCGCCGCGAGCCCGTCATCTGGGATATCCTCGAGAACGTCATGAAGGGTCACCCCGTGCTGCTGAACCGTGCTCCTACACTGCACCGTCTCGGCATCCAGGCCTTCCAGCCGAAGCTTATCGAGGGTAAGGCCATCCAGCTCCACCCGCTGGCATGTACGGCGTTCAACGCCGACTTCGACGGCGACCAGATGGCTGTGCACCTCCCGCTGAGTAACGAGGCTATCCTCGAGGCCCAGCTGCTGATGCTCCAGAGCCACAACATCCTGAACCCTGCCAACGGTGCTCCTATCACCGTGCCGTCTCAGGATATGGTGCTTGGCCTGTATTATATCACCAAGATCCGTCCGGGTGCCAAGGGCGAGGGTCTCTCGTTCTACGGTCCCGAGGAGGCCATCATCGCCCATAACGAGGGCAAGTGCGACCTCCACGCTCAGGTGAAGGTGATGGTCGACGACATCGTCGACGGCCAGAAAGTGCGCCACAGCGTCGAGACCTCCGTCGGTCGTGTCATCGTCAACGGCATCGTTCCCCCCGAGGTGGGTTACGTCAACAAGGTCATCTCTAAGAAGTCTCTGCGCGACATCATCGCCGACGTCATCAAGAATGTGGGGTTTGCTGAGGCCTGCGAGTTCCTCGACGGTATCAAGAACCTCGGCTACCGCATGGCTTACCTTGCCGGTCTGTCGTTCAACCTCGACGATATCATCATCCCGAAGGAGAAGGCCGAGCTCATCGCCAAGGGTAACGAGGAGGTGCGCCAGATTACCGACAACTATAACATGGGCTTCATCACCGACAACGAGCGTTACAATCAGGTCATCGATACCTGGACGCACGTCAACAACGACATCGGTAACATCCTGCTGAAGCAGATGACCGAGGCCGACCAGGGCTTCAACGCCGTGTTCATGATGCTCGACTCCGGTGCCCGTGGTAGTAAGGACCAGATCAAGCAGCTCTCCGGTATCCGTGGTCTGATGGCTAAGCCTCAGAAGGCCGGTGCCGAGGGACACCAGATTATTGAGAACCCCATTCTGTCGAACTTCAAGGAGGGTATGTCCGTGCTGGAGTACTTCATCTCTACTCACGGTGCCCGTAAGGGTCTGGCTGACACCGCCATGAAGACGGCTGACGCCGGTTACCTGACGCGTCGTCTTGTCGACGTCTCTCACGACGTGATCATCACCGAGGAGGACTGCGGCACGCTGCGCGGCCTCGTCTGCACCGCCTTGAAGAGCGGCGACGAGGTCATCAGCTCGCTGGCAGAGCGTATCCTCGGCCGTGTCTCCGTCCACGACATCATCAACCCGAAGACTGGCGACATCATCATCGAGGCTGGCGAGGAGATCACCGAGCCCATCGCCGAGGCCATCGAGGCTGCCGAGATCGAGAGTGTCGAGATCCGCTCGGTGCTCACCTGTGAGTCGAAGAAGGGTGTCTGCATGAAGTGCTATGGCCGTAACCTCGCTACCCGCCGCATGGTTCAGAAAGGTGAGGCTGTCGGTGTCATCGCCGCTCAGGCTATTGGTGAGCCGGGTACTCAGCTGACACTCCGTACGTTCCACGCCGGTGGTGTGGCTGCCAACGCTGCTGCCAACGCTTCTATCGTCTGTAAGTACGAGCGTGCGAAGATTGAACTCGAAGAGGTACGTGTGGTACCCTTCAACGAGGATGGTCGCGACTGCGAGATGGTCGTCAGCCGTCTCGGTGAGTTGCGCTTCGTCGATCCGAATACGAAGATTGTGCTGTCTACCGTCAACGTGCCTTACGGTTCGTCGCTCTACTTCAAGAACGGCGGCGAGGTGAAGCGCGGCGACAAGATTGCCCAGTGGGACCCGTTCAACGCCGTCATCGTCACGGAGTTCGCCGGTACGCTGAAGTTCAACGACGTCATCGAGAACGTCACCTTCCGTGCCGAGACCGACGAGACCACCGGTCTGACGGAGAAGATCATCACCGAGTCGAAGGACAAGTCGAAGGTGCCCACCTGCGACATCATCGCTCCCAACGGCGAGAAGATCGGTACCTATAACTTCCCCGTGGGCGGTCACGTTGTCGTCGAGGACGGCCAGACCGTGAAGACTGGTGAGACACTGGTGAAGATTCCGCGTGCTGCCGCCAAGGGTGGTGACATCACCGCCGGTCTGCCTCGTGTCACAGAGCTCTTCGAGGCCCGTAACCCGTCGAACCCCGCTGTCGTCTCCGAGATCGACGGTGAGGTCACCATGGGTAAGGTGAAGCGTGGTAACCGCGAGATCGTCGTCACCTCGAAGACTGGTGACCAGCGCAAGTACCTCGTCTCGCTGTCGAAGCAGATCCTGGTGCAGGAGCACGACGCCGTGCGTGCCGGCACACCGCTCTCCGACGGTGCCATCACACCTAACGACATCCTGGCCATTAAGGGCCCGACCGCCGTTCAGGAGTACATCGTCAACGAGGTGCAGGACGTCTACCGTCTGCAGGGTATCAAGATTAACGACAAGCACTTCGAGATTATCGTGCGCCAGATGATGCGCAAGGTGCAGATCAATGACCCGGGCGATACGTCGTTCCTCGAGCAGGAGATTGTCGACAAGCTCGACTTCGCCGAGGAGAACGACCGCATCTGGGGCAAGAAGGTGGTCACCGACGCCGGCGACTCCGAGAATATGCAGAAGGGACAGATTGTCACCGCCCGCAAGCTGCGCGACGAGAACTCCTCGCTGAAGCGCCGCGACCTGCGTCTCGTTCAGGTGCGCGATGCCGTCCCCGCTACGTCGACGCAGATCCTGCAGGGTATCACCCGTGCTGCCCTCCAGACCAAGTCGTTCATGTCTGCCGCTTCGTTCCAGGAGACTACGAAGGTGCTCAACGAGGCCGCCATCCGTGGCAAGAGCGACACCCTCGAGGGCATGAAGGAGAACGTCATCTGCGGTCACCTCATCCCCGCCGGTACCGGTCTGCGCGAGTTCGAGAAGATCATCGTCGGCTCGAAGGAAGACTACGAGCGTATGCAGGCCAACCGCAAGAACGTCCTCGACTTCGCCGATGAGCCTGTGCTCGAAGAGCAATAAAGCGCAGCACAGTCACGCGACTGTGCCTTAGCGCACAACAGGGTACGCAGCGAATGCTGCCGACAATTTCAGCGCCCGCTGCCGATATTGGCAGCGGGCGCTGCTGATTATTTCCCCGCCCGCCGCGAGAACGGAAAGACCGCCCTTTTCCCTGCTCCGATAAGGCTTTTCCCCATAAGCTGCCTCCTCGCTCCTGTTAACAGCCTCCTCTCTTCGGACAGGGTGCGATAGTTGTGTTAATATAATAATATAATAGGTGGGGGTGGGGGACTATATTCGAAAAAGGGAAAAAGATTTGGTGGTTTACGCCGTTATTCGTATCTTTGCAGTCCGAAACAACAAAACAAAAGATAAAAACGATGGAAGATAACAACAACCAACAGAGTCTGCAGCTAGAGCTGCCGTCGGACGTGGCGCAGGGTGAGTATGCCAACTTCGCTATCATCACGCACTCCAGCTCCGACTTCATCATCGACTTTGCCCGTGTGCTGCCGGGTGTCCCGAAGGCACAGGTCAAGAGTCGTGTCATCCTGGCTCCCGAGCACGCCAAGCGCCTGCTCGCTGCCTTGCAGGAGAACATCATGCGCTACGAGCGTGCCTACGGCACCATCAAGCTGCCGCAGCAGGAGCAGCAGCCGCGCACGATTGCACCGTTTGGTCCGAACAAGGGAGAGGCTTGAACCTCTCCCCTCTCTGTTCTTCCGGCTCACTCTCTCTGCTGTGCCGGCAATGCACGAGTACTGCCTTTTGACGTCTGATGGCTTCAAAAAAGTCTGTTAAAATAGTTATATTTTCTTAAAATTGCTCACTCGAAGCGATTTTTCGTTCTATAAATTAGGTAGAACGCAAAAATAGTAGTACCTTTGCAGCCCGATACGCCTTAATGCGGGCGTTTACTACGTAAAGTGCTGAATATAAACAAAATAATATATAACAAATAATTAAAAAACAAAAGTATTATGCCTACAATTTCACAATTGGTTCGCAAGGGCAGAAAGGTGATTGTCGACAAGTCGAAGTCGCCCGCGCTGGACAATTGTCCTCAGCGCCGCGGCGTCTGCGTCCGTGTCTACACGACAACCCCGAAGAAGCCTAATTCGGCTATGCGTAAGGTAGCCCGTGTTCGTCTGACTAACCAGAAGGAAGTCAACAGTTACATTCCCGGAGAGGGACACAACTTGCAGGAGCACAGCATCGTGCTGGTTCGTGGCGGTCGTGTAAAGGACCTTCCCGGTGTACGTTATCACATCGTTCG
>JAEEGG010020606.1_pt1 | contig 13165 bp, 8 predicted proteins | sample 9134161 | NCBI WGS metagenome assembly JAEEGG01 (sample SAMN16246543, study PRJNA631951) | gut metagenome | biome: gut microbiome; feature: rumen; material: CR-attached | host: Bos | place: Iran: Karaj | collected 2018-10 | reverse complement strand
CTACTTGATCCTTTCGCTCATGGACCGCGAACATCCGGTGCTCAATTCCTTCCATATCGAGGGCGATACTGCCACCAACGAAGGTCTCGTAATCGCCTAAAGATCTCCGTACAACGGTGCCTCCGGGGCTTATGTGAAATTCCTGCCCTGGAGGCACTTTTTTTTTGATTTTGACGTAAAATCGCCGAATTCGCGTTGTTTTGCCTAACAACGGCTTTTTCTGCGCGATAAGTGAAATCGAACCGCCCTTATCTATATTATAGCCGGGTTTGTTATGGATAGGTTAAATCAACTCTTGGGAGAACGAAATGAAAAACCTGTCCGTATTATCGGTCGCCCTGCTGTGCGCTTCCATGGCTACTGCGGCGGAAAATTCAATATACACCGGCACATTCTTCGACGATAGCGGAGCATACTTTGGCCCCGACTGCGAAAAGGATGGCACGCAATCTACGGGCGCCTACTACACGGGCGATTACACGAGTCCGTTCAAGACGTTCCTCGGCAAGACTGACGGAGACATACAGAATAAGCTTGACGAACTCTGGAATCACTATTTTGGCGGGCAGAACGACAAGACCGTGTATTACGAAGACAACGACGGCGGCTATATTGTCGATATAAACAACAACGATATTCGCTCCGAGGGCATGAGCTACGGCATGATGATTGCCGTGCAGACCAACCACAAGGAACAGTTCGACAAGCTCTGGAAATGGGCCAAGAAGCACATGTGGAAGGACCCCTCCACGGGTGGCTCCGGCTATTTTGCCTGGCAGGCTAACCGCGACGGTTCCGTGCGTGACTGGGGCAACGCTCCCGATGGCGAAATCTACTTCATGATGTCGCTCCTGTTTGCGGCCCACCGCTGGAACGACGAAGGCTACATGAAGGACGCACAGTCCATCCTGAAGGCCTGCTGGAAAGGCAATGGCCAGTCCCTGTACAGCGAACAGTCCTTTATCGCGACCTTCCAGCCGTCTGACGGCAACAACACCTGGGGTGACGCCTCTTACAGTTTGCCCGCATTCGTGGACCTGTTCAGCCGCTGGTCGACTACCAACACCGACAAGTGGAAAAAGGCGACGAAGGCCACCCGCGACCATATCTACAATTCCGCAAACCCGCAGTCGGGCCTGTGCAGCGACTACAGCAACTTTGACGGAACGCCGCACTACGCCTTTAGCGACAATTCTACGAAGTACGCGTTTGATGCCATCCGTTGCCCCATGAACTACGGCATGGACAACTACCTGTTCGGCGTGGATATGGAGCGCCAGACGAAAATCGCGAAGGTCATCACGGACTTCTTCGAGAGGGACGGCTACAGGCACGGCCACTTCAACTGGGACGGCACTAGCGGATACGGTGAATTCACTATCGGCCAGGCCGGTGCGAATGCCGTGGCGACCTACGCGCTGCTGGAAGAGGAAGACTACAAGGATTTGGTGAAGAAGGTGCTGCAGAAGGCCTGGGATTCCAAGCCCATCGTCGGTAGCCAGCGTTACTACGACGGCCTGGTCCACTACCTCGCCATGCTCCATCTCACCGGCAACTTCAAGATTTGGAAGGAAAAGCCCGAGATCGAGAAAAAGACGGCAGAGGGTGAATACAACGGCGTAAGTTATGAAAACGACACCACGTTCCACGCGTTTGAATCGTGCAAGCTCTACGAGGTGGCGGTGACTGCGAAGAAGGCTGCTCCGGGTCCGGACACTTCGCTTGTCGAACCAGATGCAATCGCAAATACACTTAACTTTAATACTGACATAAAGATACGTGCACATGCAAATTCGATCTTTATCGAGAATGCGCCTGCCGGTTCTAACTTCACGGTTACCGATCTCAGTGGTCGCGTGCTGATGAAGTCGAGGACGCAGTCTGCGATGCACGAGGTGCGCGTTGAAAACAGGGGAGCACTGTTCGTGATTGTCGGTAACAGGGCGTACAAAGTCATGAAATAATTTTTCGTGACCGCGTGTTTTTGCTTCGGGATGAACGTAATGTTCGTCCCGAAATTTTTTATTTTTGTGTGGTTGATTTTTTGATTATTTGATAGGCAAAGAAGATGTTCAAAATTGGTTTTGATAACGAAGCGTACCTCAAGACGCAGTCCGAAAAAATTGCCGAGCGCATTGCGAAGTTCGGCGGAAAACTTTACCTGGAATTTGGCGGAAAACTGTTCGATGACCATCACGCATCCCGCGTGCTGCCTGGCTTTGCGCCCGACAGTAAGATTCGCATGCTCGAAAAGCTCAAGGACAAGGCCGAAGTGATTATCGCCATCAATGCGGGCGATATCGAGAAGAACAAGGTCCGCGGCGACCTCGGCATTACCTACGATCAGGACGTGCTCCGCCTGATTGACGCGTTCCGCGGTTATGGCCTCTACGTGAGCTCTGTGGTGCTGACCCGCTGGCAGGAACAGCCGAGTGCCGTTGCCTACCAGAAGAAGCTGGAAGGACTGGGACTCAAGGTTTACCGCCACTACCCGATTGCGGGCTACCCGAGCAATATTCCTTTGGTTGTAAGCGACGACGGTTACGGCAAGAATGAATTTGTCGAAACTACCCGCGAACTCGTCGTGGTGACGGCTCCCGGCCCCGGGAGTGGAAAGATGGCCGTGTGCCTCTCGCAGATTTATCACGAGAACAAGCGCGGCGTGAAGGCCGGTTACGCGAAGTTTGAAACGTTCCCGATTTGGAACATTCCGCTCAAGCATCCGGTGAACCTCGCGTACGAGGCGGCCACCGCCGACCTGAACGACGTGAACATGATTGACCCGTTCCATCTGGAAGCTTACGGACAAACTACCATCAACTATAACCGTGATGTGGAAATTTTCCCAGTGTTGAACGCGCTGTTTACGCGCATCTTGGGTGAATCTCCGTACAAGAGCCCCACGGACATGGGCGTGAACATGGCGGGCAACTGCATTATCAACGATGCCGCCGTTTGCGAAGCTGCCAAGCAGGAAATTATCCGCCGCTACTACAACACGCTTTGCGATGTGCGCAAGGGCAATGCGGAAAAGGACCAGATTTACAAGCAGGAACTCATCATGGAACAGGCGCAGATTAGCACTGCCGACCGTCCCGTGATTGCTGCTGCAGTGGAACGCGCGCAGTTGACCGAAGGTCCTGCGGTTGCCATCGAGCTGAACGACGGTGCCATTATCTCGGCGAAGACCTCTTCGCTGTTGGGTGCATCCTCTGCCATGCTGCTCGATGCGCTCAAGCATCTCGCGAAGATTCCCGACGAAGTGCGCCTGCTTTCGCCGATGGTCATCGAGCCGATTCAGAACCTCAAGACGAAGCAGTTGGGCCACAAGAACCCGCGCTTGCACATGGACGAGGCTCTCGTTGCGCTCTCTGTCTGTGCCCTCACGGACTACAACGCGAAAATCGCCCTCGAGAAGTTGCCGGAACTCCGCCACTGCGAAGTGCATTCCAGCGTCATCCTTTCTCAGGTGGATGTGGGTGTGTTCCGCAGGCTGGGCGTAAATCTCACGACTGAACCAAACTATCAGTCCGGCAACCTTTACCACGGGTAAAAAAACTGTCTAAGCGTCGCATAGCGGCGTTCTCGCCCTAACTCGCCGTACTTAGTACGGCTTCGGGGCTGCGGCCTTGCTCTGCTTGCTTATTCAGTTTTTTAGTAACTAATGTTAGATTTCGGTAAGAGAAAAAGCCCGCGAGCAATCGCGGGTTTTCTTATTTAATTGTCTGCAAAAGCGAATCCAGCCGGTGGGTGAGCTGCTTTGCGCCCAGGTAACTCAAATGGTCGGAGTCGTACGCCATTTCGCTGGTGTAGTCGTGTAAACCCCATTTGTTCTCGTCCATCAAGATGACGCCCATTGCGGAAATCCTGTCAAAGATTTTCTTTGCTACGGATTTTGTCGGCCCGTATGGACCGCACGTTCCTGTTTCTGCATATCCGGGATTTACGGGGAATACTAGTGCGATAACCTTGACGCCTGCTGCGTTTGCCATTCCTACGACATGTTCGAACACTGAAAAATTGCCTTGCATCAGGTCGTTTTCGTATTGCATCTCGGTGGAATCGTTTATCATAACGGCTTTACCCCATTTTTTGGATGGCATAGTGAAATCCTCGCGGTAGGGGAGGGTATTGGTGTTTGCCAGAGTGGGGGCGTCAATAACGGCGTCGATAAATCCATCGGGAATATTGTCTTTCCAGAAATTGTGGCTCTCATCGTAATGGAATCCGGTGTTAGTGCCGTATATGTCAACCCAGTCCTGTGCGGGGTAACGCCAGAACATGTTGGGCGTGGTTTCGATAACGATGTACTTTAGGTTCTTTATGTGGTTTAGGGCGTAGTTGTGGAGTAGGTAATCCGTACCGAAAAAGTCTCCGCCGGAATAGCCGAAATTCAGCATGGTTTCCGATTTCATTTCTGAGGGCATTAGGCCCAGGAGTGTCCTTGAACTCCCGAAGGCGACTACGGTAATGGAATCCTTCTGTGTCCAGAAGAGTTCCATTTTCGTTCGCAGCTCGTAAGCGCTAATTTTCGCATCTTCCCTGTAGTATATTCCCGCGCTATCCAGGTTCAAGATGGATTTGTCCGTTAGGAAGGTCTTGTTCTTTGACCACAGGCAGGGGTGCCATAGTTCTTCGCCGCTTGCCAGTTCCGTAATGGAACTGTCTGCCGTATTGATGTAGACTATGTGGGTGTGCGCTCCATTGTTGTTGGCGAGCGTTGCGATAATTCCGTCTCCGGCCCATTCCGTGTGGTCGAAGGTATACCTGTCTGGGGCGGGGATGCTCTGGACAAGTTTCCCGGTACTGTCTGCGATCAGGAGCGCTTCGTGTGGCCGGTACGATTTGCCGGTGAATTCCTGACCGAGGTTCCCGCCGAAATCAAGAAATGCGGTATGGTTTGTTCCGTCCTTGGAAAGCGATACGTTGCAAACCTGGTCGCCCCCGTACCATACGGTGTCGCGGGCCGGTGTGCTGTTCCCGCTAGTGATGCGGGCTCTAAAGAGCTTGGACCCGGTAACGGAAAGACCACCGTCGTTGCTGATTCCTCCGTGGTATGCTCCGTCGAAAAGTTTTTGCGGTGTACCGAATTTCCCGCCCGTAAAGGGAACTGTCCAGGTGCTGCGCGAAAAGAAATCGCTTTCTTCTTGGTTATTGCCCGCGTCCGTAACATAGGTTATAGTCGTGTCGCCGTTGCTGAGCACGCGCCAGCGGGGGATGGCGGCACTTTCTACGTCTAGCCTTATGGCGGGTTCTTCCGGATGGATTATGCTGCGTACGTATACGGAGGATGTTCCGCTCTGGCCTTCGATTTTCGCGCAGAAGGCTACCCAGTTGCCGTCAGGCGATATGTCCGGATGGTAGGCGTCCAGGGTGTCCTTGATCTCGCGTACCAACGCGGGTGTGCTGGAATAATCGATGATTGCCAGGTTTCCCGTGACGTCGTTGCGGAACAGCAGTTTTGACTTCGACCTCCCGGTAAGGGACTTCAGTGTAGCGGAGTTTGCCAAGATGGTGATGGGGCTTTCGCTCAGTTCTCCTTCGCGGTCTATCCAGGATGGGTTGGGGATTGCTCCGTAGGCAAGACGGAATCCGATGTAGTCCGCCTTGTTGGAAGATGTGACCAGGTAGATATCCCCTCTGGAATAGGAATTGATGGAATTGCTTTCGTTTCTGTAGCTACCGCCTTTTACGACGCGTTCCCCGACGCCACCGCCATCGGGTGCGCCCAGGAAATCGGTTACAGAGGTGTCGCGGAAAAGGCCGAGCCAGTCGTTCACCCATTCCTTGACGTTGCCTTCCATGTCGCATATGCCGGCGCTGTTCGCGATGGAGGTGCAGACTTCCTGGATTTTATAGTCGGAATTATCGGCGTTCCAGCTTTTCGTGGGTTTCCAGCCCTGAAGGGCTGCCAGCATCCATTCCGCTTCGGTGGGCAGGCGGTAGGCTTCCGCTTCCGGGTGGAATGCGAGCCCGTTCAGGTTTATGCAATGGTGGTCCTTGTCGAACGTGGTTTCGTTGTAGGTATAGGCGGTATCCTTTTTGTCTGCTTTGCTACGGGCATTGGCATAAAGGATTGCATCGTAGTATGTAACGTTTGTTGCGGGGAAATCCCTGTTTTTGCAGTCAATCTGCAAATCCATTAGGCTGTTGAATTCGGAGCAGGTGGTCTCGTGCTTGGCTATAGTGACGTCGTAGTCGAACTTTACCTTCATTTTCGGGCGTTCGTTTGCCTTGGCCTCGTCGCTGTTTGTCCCTACGTAGGCTTCGATGCCCGTCGAATGGAGCGTGACCATGTTTGTGAGGGAGTCTGTTTCGCTACTGATGTCGGCGTAGGCTTCTAATGATACAGAGTTGGAGCAACTGCAAAGAAGGAATAATGATAGTATTAGAAAAAGTGCAGTCATTATGAATCTCCAACTATGGATGAAAATAGCAAAAAAGACCGCGATCTGGGTCGCGGTCTTCTTTAATGTTTGGGTCTGGGTAGCTTTGTAGTGTGCTTACTTGACGGAAGCGGTCAAGAGCTTCGTAATCGCAGCGACGTATTCAGCCGGGTTCGGGAGCGGAGAGCCTTCGGCAAGCAGAGCCTGACCGTAGAGGGCCTTCGGCCAGTCACCCAAATCTTCCTTCGCATCGGCTTTCTTCTTGAGCATTTCGCAAATCGGGTGCGTCGGGTTGATTTCCAGGATGCGCTTGCTCTTCGGCAAGTTCTTCTGGCCCATCGCTTTCATCATGCGTTCCATCTGGGCGCTCATGGCGTCTTCGCTGGTCACGAGGCAGCAGGGGCTGTCTTTGAGGCGGCTAGACACGCGGACTTCCTTGATGTCTTCGTCCAAGACCTTCTGCAGGTTTTCGCAGAGGCCCTTGAAGATCCCCTTGTTAGCTTCTTCGGCCTTCTTTTCATCTTCGGTCTTTTCGAAGTCCACGTCACCGCGGGCGATGTCGTGGAACTTCTTGTCGCCGAATTCCTGGAGGCTAGACATCATGAATTCATCGATGCCGTCGCTCATGAGCAACACTTCGTAACCCTTGGCCTTGAAGGCTTCGAGCATCGGGTTAGACTTCACGGCGTTCTTGTCGCCGATGAGGTAGTAGATTTCCTTCTGGCCTTCGGGCATGCGCTTCACGTATTCGTCGAGGCCCACGAGAGCGTCGCCTTCGGTCTTGGTGCTTTCGAAACGGAGCAACTTCTTGAGTTCGTCAAGATGTTCCCAGTTCATGTAGAAGCCTTCCTTCAGGACCATGCCGAGTTCACGCCACCAGGCGTTATATTTAGCGGCATCCTTGTCGGCCATGTTCTGCAAGGTATCGAGCACCTTCTTAATCACGTGCTTACGGATGTTGGTGATAATCTTGTTGTTCTGCAAGATTTCACGGGACACGTTCAGCGGCAGGTCTTCGCTATCGACCACGCCGCGCACAAAGCGCAGCCAAGGCGGCAGCAGGTCCTTGCAGTCGTCCATGATAAAGACTTTCTTCACGTAGAGCTTGAGGCCGTGCAATGCGTCGTTGTGCCAGATGTTGAACGGAGCCTTAGACGGAATGTAGACCAAGCTCCAGAATTCCTGGGAACCTTCGGCGTGGCTGTGGCTCCAGGCGGCCGGTTCATCGGCTTCGTGGCTGATGACGTTGTAGAAATCCTTGTACTGTTCTTCGGTGACTTCCTTTTCGCTCTGGCGCCACAAGGCCTGCTTTTCGTTCAGGCGTTCTTCGGGCTTTTCTTCGAGTTCGCCTTTGTCGTTCTTGGTGGCTTCGGGGTGGAAGTAGATGCCGTAGCTCACGAAGCCGCTGTACTTCTGCACGATGTCCTTGATTTTCCATTCGCTGGCAAAGTCTTCGGCGTCTTCGTCGTCCTTGAGGTAAAGCGTAATCTTGGTGCCCACCTTGTCGAGCGGGGCTTCGGAAATCTCGAAGTCGCCGGTGCCTTCGGAGGCCCACAGGTAACCCTGCGTTTCGCCGGCCTTGAGCGTCAACACTTCGACCTTCTTCGCGACCATGAACACGGAGTAGAAACCCACACCGAACTGGCCAATTAGATCGACGCTGCCCTTGTCGCCTTCCTTCAAGTTCTTGATGAAATTCTTGGTGCCGCTACGGGCGATGGTACCCAGGCAGTTGATCAAGTCTTCCTTGTTCATGCCGATACCGTTGTCTTCCACAACGATGCGCTTGCCTTCCTTATTCACCGAGATGTCGATGCGGAGCTGAGTGCCCATCGGGAGCAGGTCGGCGTTCGAGAGCGAGAGGAAACGACGCTTGTCGAGTGCATCCGCCGCGTTCGAAACGAGTTCGCGGAGGAAGATTTCCTTGTTGCTGTAAAGGGAATTGATCATCAAGTTCAGCATGTCGCGAACTTCGGTCTGGAACTCCATCTTTTCTGTAGCCATTTTTCGTCCTTTTGTTAAAAATTTAAGCGGTCACGGCCGTCAAAGTGTTTCAAAATGAAACAAATTGGCGGTCCCGCCTTGTTTTCGCTATAGAAGATGCAATAACCGTGCCAAAAACTTAATGGCTTGGAGCAAGAAAAAAAGCGCTCCGTCAGGAACGCCTCTTAATGCTTTTTGCCTGTTTTATTTTAGGTATATGCTGTGCCCGCCGTCCAGCATCAGGATGACGGGGAGTGCCGGTGCGGCGAAGGTTTTGCCTTCAAGGTTCCCGCTCTTTAGCAGCTGGCCGTTGAGACTGAATGCCTTGTATTGGGCGTTAGGCTTGGCGCCTGCAATCTGGTAGCGGTTCTGTCCGAGTTTCGCAAAGCCAATCTTCGCTTGCGGGAGTCCTGGGGGTGCGAACGGAATGGCGGTCGTGCTAGAATCCGCTGGGAACTTGATGTCCGGGCACGTGTTCAGTGTATCGAGAAGGATGGTGAACTCGCCGGCAACGGCTGCAAGTGCAAGTGGCATGTCGACCATGTCGACGTCCTTCCCGCCGTTTCTTCCTCTCTGCTCGGGCGGGTTGAATACACAGCCGCCGTAACCGAATTCCTTGCAATAAAATCTCTGGCACAATTCAAATACGTGTGTCACGAGGGAATCGGCCTGTTCCGCCGTGCCCTTGAATACGCCCGCCTTCTGCAGGCGCGGGAACTCGTCCTTGTACACGTCTTTGTGCTTCACGGTGAAAAGTGAATCTATTCGTGAATTCTCGTCATCGGAGTAGGTGACTCGTGCGACCTTGACCACCTTCTCGGTGACAATCACGATCATGGTGGAGTCCAGTTCGGACCTGTAGACCCAAGCGGTATCGGTGCTGGAGGCGTTCTTGACCGCGGGCTCGCGCTGGCTCATCTTGGAGAGGTCCAGGTAGTCGCCTTCAAACAGGTAGAGCGCTGTCGCCGGGTAGCCCATGTAGATGTCGGTGCTGCCGCCTCCGCCCTGATGGTGGGTGACGCAGCATTCCGCCGCATGTAGGCTTGCGGCTCCGATGCCAGCGGCAAACGCGCCGGCAAATAGAAATGTGGTGAATTTCATTTTCTTTTCTCCTTTTTAACCTTCATAAGGAAAATAATAAAAAATTCAGGGAAAAGGAGCGGGGATGTAAAAATGGCGTCTGTGGACGAAGAAAATAGACCGATTTTTGTTGCTAATTGCGATGTGTTTATTTATATTTACGAAGACGCGTTTTTTTTTCAGGCGGAGGCCTAATGAAGAAAATTCTGACTATTCTTGTCGCTATTACGGTCGCACAGACCTTTGCTGAGGATCGCTGCATTGAACTCTGCTCGTCATGCCTGAATGGCGATTCAACCCCAGCGTGCACTAAGGTTGAAAAACTTTGCAAATGTAATGCAATGCTCGAAGGGCTTCAGCAAGAACTTGCCACCTCGAACACGACTCCCATGGACTCTGTGGCACCCGCAGTTCCTGATTCTGTTGATGCCGATACTATGCAGGCGAACCAGGCTGCCCTTGACACAGATGCCCAGCAAGCCGACTCGCTTGCCAAAGTAGATTCCTCCGATCAAAACGACTCGGCTGTCGCGATCACTGCACCTCAAGATTCTCAAATGGTTGAGAACACGACTGACGCTGTTGTTGCAGAGAAAGAAAAGGTGGAAGAAAAGAAAGGCAGGATTTTCTATTTTGGTCTTTCCCTTGGCTTTGAACAGTTCCAAGAAAAGACCGTTGCCAATTACGAGGTCGAAGCACCCTATGCGTTTTACGACCACTTGGGCGCAAATCTGGGATTTTTCTTGCGCTGGTATTTCTATCGCGCGGGTAGTTTCCAATTAGGCCTGAATGCAGTCTACCATCACGGGTACTACGATATTGAAGAATCAGATTTTAGGATTGGTGGGGAACGATACTACTACAGCCATGATGTGAGCATAAATTACCACAGCATTATGGCTGAAATTCCACTAACCTTCCGCTTCGGCATACCCTTTGTATTGAGCCCTTATCTTAGCCTGGATATACACGTCCGTAAACCTATTTATGCATGGATTGATTACGATGTTGATGTGTCCATGAGGCTGGGTGATTATTATGAATACAGCAATCGTGATTACGATTACGACGATTACGGAACTTCCAATGGTGCGTTCGCTGAAAGTGACTGGGAATTCCTGGGCTACCTCGGATTCGGTATAGAATTTACAAGGCATGTTTCTATTCAGTGGCAGATGCTTCTGATAAACGCGGTCACTAACATTTCTGAACCCATTAATTACGAATTGCTGGTGGATACCTGGCGCATTAACCTCGATATTGCGTTTTAAGGAGGATGTATGATGGTTGCCAAAATGACAAAGTCTATCTGGATTGGGAGCCTTGCGCTGGCGGCATCCTTGTTCTTTACGGCGTGTAGCGACGAGAGCCCGTTCTCAAAGGCTGAAGACGATCTGGATGAAATAAAATACGATGCCAATAACGACTTTGATGACGATGACGAAACGAGCGAGGCCTACAGATGCTACTACGGCGAAAGTTACCACTCGGATTCATGGTGCTGCAATAACTATGGATACAGATGTAGTTATGTCTCGAGTAGTTCCGGTTATCGTTCTAGTTCCAGTTCAAAAACCGGATCCGATTACGATGATGATGTGGCATCCTTCCTTTATAGGGATTTTTCCGTCGAAATAGACTTGACCTGGTTCAAGCAACTTACGGATAACTGGGAAAAACAAAACTCGCATAAGGGTGACTACAGCGATGGAGACCCGGCTATTTCGTTCGTGATAAAGACGTACGCAGACTATAGCCTGAAGGATTCTGTCAAGACAGATGTGTTCAAACTGGAAGATGCCGGCACATGGAGCGGGCATGAATATTTCACAAAGGAATTTAGTGGCGGAGTCAACGAAGTGTACATTTGCCCTATGGTCTTTGAACGCAATAAAATTGAACTTAATGTCGACCATTCTTCCTATTACTGTTACATTATCGAAGACGCAGGGAAGAGCGTCAATAAGCCCGTAGAACAATCTGACTACATGGCGTCGGACTTTGATCTAGAATGGACTGTTCGAATCAGTTATAATTAACAAGAAGGTGTCCTATGACAAACACCATCAAATATGCGCTCCCCCTTGCAGGAATGCTCCTGTTTGCTGCCTGTGGCGACGACAGTAGCAGTTCTCCGGCGACAAACGGACAAAAATTTATCTTGGATGAGGGTAACCAGAAATTCGGCCTCGTTTACGACGGCTGCTATATCAGTGCGAACACCACGCGCTGGGAAGAGAACGTGGACACGGTGTGGTTCCGTTACAAGTTTGTCGGCGACACGCTTGTCTATATCATGGACCGCTACACCCGCGACGAGGGTGAGATTATGATCGGTGGGCACGCCGGAAGCATCTTCGGAACGTGGAAATCCCTCAAGGAGAATTGCTACTACGAAGATGGCGAAATCGACTGCAGGGACGATGAATATGCAGAGGAATACTACAATCCTGCAATCTATACCATGGATGTTTCCAGAAACAATATTGAGTTGTCCTTGGAAATGGAAGAAAGCTGGTGCTCTGCAGAAGACTTTAAATATGAGATTGAAGACATGCTTTCTGTAAATCTAGACGATGACGAGTTCTCCGATGTAACAAACACCGACTGCAGCACCGTTAAGTTCGAGGTAAACGGAAAGTCCGTGATGGCAACGATATCCGAAAGTATGGGCAGAGATAATATCTATACAAGGGTAGATACATACACCTCTGGGAAAAAGACCTGCCAGCGCGTTTTCAGTATGGTTCCCAGGTTGTTGCAAATGCCGGAATCCCTTTGCAATGCCGATGACATGAGCGAATACATAAGTAAATTCAAGAGAAAAGATTATAGCGGCTATGTAGTAGAATATGATTCCGAAAATGAAGAAGAAATAGATTCCTGCCTTTCGGACATGTTCGGAGTAGAAATCGAATACTACCATTAGGACTACAACGTAATTTTCAACACGTTGTAAGGACATGATTGATAAAAAAGAGGTGCTCCGTTAGGAACACCTCTTTAAATTGGATTGTCGCGAACCTTACTTAAGCTCCTTCAACGCTGCTTCGTTTTTGGCAATGATGTCTTGCTGAGTAGCAAGCTTCGTCCTTTCGGCGTTAACGACAGCCTCGGGAGCTCCTGAGACAAACTTTTGGTTAGAAAGCTTTTTCTCAATCGAAGCGGCGAATGATTTGGCCTTCTCGATTGCCTTTTCGAGGCGGGCGATTTCTGCTGCCGGGTCGAGGATGCCTTCCAGCGGGATGTAGAGTTCGCCGCCGGGCACCACGGCGCTCGCGCTGAACTTCGGCTTGGCGGCCTTCACGGCAACGCTCAGGTCAGAAAGACCGGAAAGTTCGGTGATGATTGCCATGCAGTCCTTCACGCTTGCTTCCGTTGCGGCGTCGTCCACGCTCACCACGGCGCTGAGCTTGGTGGCGGGGCTCACGTTGTAGCGGCCACGCACGCCACGCACGCTTTCCACCACGGCAAATGCCTGGTCGAATGCGGCTTCGATCTTCGCGTCAATGAGCGATTCGTCGGCCTTGGGCCATGCGCGGCTGATCACCATTTCGCTGCCCTGGAACAGGATGCTGTTGAGCTCTTCGGTAATGAACGGCATCACCGGGTGCAACAGGTCGAGCACGTTCTTCAGCACGTAGCTGAGGATAGCCATGGCGTTCTTCTTTTCGGCGGTGAGCGTTTCGCTGTTGATCACGGCCTTCTTGATTTGC
>JAEEGG010020602.1_pt1 | contig 13167 bp, 17 predicted proteins | sample 9134161 | NCBI WGS metagenome assembly JAEEGG01 (sample SAMN16246543, study PRJNA631951) | gut metagenome | biome: gut microbiome; feature: rumen; material: CR-attached | host: Bos | place: Iran: Karaj | collected 2018-10 | reverse complement strand
GGAGTCCATATACTATAATTTATAATGTTATTGGTTGCAAAAATACGATTATTTCTTGAAAAAACCGCTGATTTCTGCACGAATTTCTCATTTTTCGTGCAAAATAATTGATTTTGGAGTCAATTTTTATTATTTCTTAGTATATTTGCATGTAGAAAAGACAAAAAGCTGCATGGTAGTAAGAAATGTTAGCGTAAGTTGTTTATTTCTGGAAACTATGAAGATAGGCTGCACAATAGGTATCTACTTTTGCGCCTAAGATTTAATTACTCACATTAAAAACAAATGAAGTATGGCAACATTAAGAACCTATAGATGCAAATGTGGTTATGAAGTGCAAACTGAACCCACAGGTCATTATGGATTATTCGCTGGAGAGTTTTACAACTTCCGCTGTGCAAAATGCAAGGAAATAATCACTATTTCCGCAGACGAACTGGCGAGTCAACGTTATTTCCCTACATGTCCAAAGTGTGGGGCTGAGAACGAAGAAATACACAACTGGAATCCTATTGAGGGACATTGCCCTAAATGTGGCAAGAAGATGCAAGAAGTTCCAGGAATGATAATAATGGCAGATTAAAATCTTCTCGAATATGAAAAAAGCAGTTTTCTTTCTTTTGTTGATTTCAGCTATCGGCGTAAATGCACAAACCGCAAAGACAGCCACCAGTGTCAAGTCTGTGAAGCATGAGCAGAAGGTAGATTCCCTTTTATCCAAAATCGACACCCTTCTTATGATTAACAATCAGCTGTTAGAACACTTGGAGATAAACTCCTCTCTAAAGGGACGCTACAAATTGTACCAAACAGACAACATCTATACTTTACTTCAACTGGACACAAAAACTGGCATGATAGAACAGGTTCAGTGGTCGTTAGATTCTGACAATGAAGGAAGTGTAACCATTAACTCAGACGATCAGACCTATGGTTATGGGTCTGGGTCTTTTGAGTTATACCCAACCAAAAACATGTATCAGTTCATACTCATTGACAAAACAAGCGGCAAGAAATGGCATGTGCAATGGGGAATGGAAAGTAGTAAACGTTGGATTAGAAGAATATACTAATCAATGAAAACCTATCTTGAAATAAAAGTTCCTATATCCTACAGTGCTTCTTGGTTTTCCGAACTCAGGAAGGCATTGAAAGATATGCCTGTACTATGGCAAAAAGGTTATTATCATATAACCATAGCTTTCATTGATGACACACAGCACCTTCCTGATGTAGAAACCATCATGCATAAGTATCTGGATCATGCCCATCCTGTCAATATCACCTTTGACAAGTTGGACGTTTTTACTGCTGGCAATGGTATGCAGATTGTCCATCTTGGAACAAACAACATTCCAGAAGAATTCCAAACCTTGGTTGATGACATCAGACGTAACATTAGTAGCACAAACTCCAGCATACAGTCTGATTTCAAACTACATGTCACATTAGGTCGCATATCCGAACCAGAGACAAACATTGAAGATGTTGGATTCCTCATTGACGAAATAGACTTCATGCCTTTTACTCTCACGCTCAATGAAGTTGAATACAGAGTATTTAGAGGAAGAAGTATTTATAAAAGCACTCTTAAATAATCACATAAAAACGTCTTACAATTATGAAAACAAAAGCCGTTACAATTAGTTTGCTCCTATTTTCTTTTGTGTGCTTAACATCCTGCAACAACACGGGAGGAAAACTAGAAGAATTAGAAAAGCAAGTCAATAAAATCGCTCTGAATACAGCAAACACAGAACCTATCTATAGACTTTACCCCACACGAAACATGTGGAACTTCCTAAAGCTTGATACAAGAAATGGAAAAATATCTATGGTACAGTTCTCTGTTGAAGATAATGAGAAGCAATTTGAGTACGAGCTTTCAAATAAGGCTCTATACGAGAATACCGCTCCGGGAAGATTCATGCTTCAGCCAACAGAGAATATCTATAATTTCATCATGCTTGACCAAGTATCGGGACAGACATATCAGGTACAATGGAGCTTTGAAGAAGACAAACGATTCATTATACCAATAAAATAGCTATCTGGATAGTCCTGATGAGTGCTTAATTTCAAAATCAAGGAGTTTATCGCTCATTGCATAACTAAGTATAATGCCCTTTTGACCAAGAGCATGGTAAGCAGCTTTTGCTGTTTCACCACTGTCAACACAGTTATCCAGAAGATATGGGATTTTCCCCTTGGGTAATAAGCCAACTTGACGGAACCCCAGTTCTACACTTGATAGAGGATGCCCATCCATCTTGGCTTGATAGTTAGAAACCCTGCTTTTGCCTTTAAGCACATTGGCGACAGGAATACTTCCGTCTGATTGCACAGATATAGCTCTGGCAAGATATAGTGTCTGAAGAGCATAGCCATGATGCCCGGGAATGGGAACGATAACCGCATTCTCGGGCAACATCTTTGCTAACTGACGAGCGCAATAGTCAATGGCTTGCGGATCATTCTCCTTCAGCTTATGGCATAGCCAGTTGTTAATGCCGTCATAATAATGGCCATGAGAAATAAACCGTATGCCATCGACTTCCATATCTATGGTTCTATCTTCCATCACCTGATGTATAAAAGTGCCAGTTCCGCATAACGGCGACGTTCTATGGAAGGGATTTTCTTACCTTTCCAATGGCAGAACTGCACATAATCTTCCTTGAAATCTCGAATACCTGCTTCGATTTTCTTCAGCAGATTGCTTTTGGGCCACTTGCCTTTACAACCAAGGACTTTACCAGGTCCTACGTTGTAGGCAAGAGCTGCAAGCAGAAGTGAGTCTTTTTCATACTTGCTGAACATCGCACACAAGGACTGGAGGTCTCTTCTGAGCAATGCGTCAGCCTCTTTGAGAGACATATTCGATGAATAAGTCTCGCCAGGTCTCAGTTTATGTCCATAACCCACGTATGGATAATCCTTCTTGCGGTGCATACCTTCATAATACTTGATGCAGCATACGGCTCGCTCAAAAGGTGGCAAGTCGTAAATGCTGCTCATAGTCTCTAACTGTCTTGTTTCTGAGGGTTCACGTGCCTGAGCATTTGCGTTCAGACACATAACGGCCAGAAAAGCCAATACTAATGTTCTTGCTTTCATTTCTATTTAGTCGTCCACTTTAATGCCAGTGGCATGAAAGGGACTATTTTAGCGTACTTTAAATTTATTTATCTCATCGATCATATTCTTCACATCGAGGTTTACGGAAACGAAATTCTGATACAGAATACGTTCCTTGGCATCAACGGAAGGGAAAGAATAAAACTTAGGAATCGGGTAGTGCTCGTAATCTGCTTCTTCTGCTTGTATTTCCTTCATGTCAAAGTCTGTCTTGCAATAGAACTTTGAGGTCTGGAACTCTGCACTCTCCTGGATATTCATAGAATCACCACGTCCTGTCTTGGTCTTGATAAAGTCACGTGCAGACTGACCGCATATCCAGCCTGTAGGCATATCGGAAATCTTAGATGCCGGCACAAGGCTGTCCATGTTCTCATTGAGGTTGATGGAGGTCTTGTCCCGGTCGATGGTCACACCTTTCTTTAACTGAACAACCTTTCCAAAGATGTCATTAGAAAGCCATTCAAGGGTTTCCTTTGCTCTGGCAGAACCACTAACCACATTACCAACTGTCGTGATGACCTTCTGCATACCGACTTTGCCGTAGTCACTCTCCAACTGTGGAAGTTCCTGAAAGCCGAGTGCCACGCTTACCTTGTTGCTTCGTGCAGTACCGATAAGGCGGTCAATCTTATGGAAATACAAGGTTGGCAACTCATCGACAATGATACTGACTGGGATGTTCTTACCCTGTCCTGTATTGACACGTGTGACAAGTCGGTTCAAGATAAGGGCGTTCAATGCTCCGATGATGCTCTCCATTTCTGGGTCATTGGCAATCAGCAGGTAACTGGGATTGGCTGGGTCTGATACCTTCAGGTCAAAATCATCACCATCCTTGTGAAATATCCAGTAGGATTCCTTGGTAGCAAGACGTGAGGTATAGACACGAAGTGTACCAATCATACCTTCCAACTGCTCCATAGCCTTGTTCTTCATGGCTGTTTGGAACGGACCAAGAAGCGGTGCAACCTCTGGGTCAGTTTCAAGAACCTCAAAGATTGTCTGATAGTCAAGGTTCAGGAAGGACAGAATATGTGGCATGTCGCTGTATTTGCCAAGCCAGTAGTAGCTGTCTGGGCTGACCTCATTGTGATTGGCATCAAAGACTCGCCCTGTAGGTTTTGGGCGATGGGTCTTTGGCTCTTCGGTCATCTCTGCTTCCAAGGGTTTGTTGGTCTTCTTATCATACGGAACCTTTCGGTAATTAGCGAAGAAGAAGATACAAGCGGCAAGGAAGTTGACAGCAGAAGTCTGGAAGAACTGGTCAGAACCACCTCCACCCTCTTTCTTGCCTTTCTGCAGAGATTCGAGCAACGTCTCTGCCGTCTCACTGGCAGCGGCAAGGTTAGGAATGTATTTGAGCTGAATAGGATTCACACGTCGGCTATACTCCACATCCACGAAATTGATGATATTAAACTTGCATCCTTTGGGTACTTTGCCAGCAGCCAAATTCTTGCGATAGTGGTAGTAGAGCTTCGTAGCCAACGTGGGAAACTTGTAGTCATACACAACCATGGCAAAGCCCTTGGCACTATGTTGACGGATGAATGGCTCAATGATGGAAAAAGTCTTACCAGAACCAGGAGTACCAACTACCCATGTGCCACGGAACGGATTGACGATATTCACCCAGCCTTTGCGGAATTTCGACTTGTAGTAGTAGCGCATAGGGATATTCACGCTATACTTGTTCTCTATCAGCTCTTCACATTGCTGGAAGGACTCGTTCTCGAAGTTGAAACGGTCTTTGAGCAGACCTTCCTTCAGGAACTTGCTGATGTTGTCGAGGGCAACATGGATAAGAATCGTTCCCAAAACGGAAGCTGCCATGTAAAGCCAGATATTGAGTGCTATCGTATAAAAGCGCGTGTCCATATGGGTCTTGAACAACCAGATGGAAACGAGCGTCACGACAAAACCGCCGACCAATGGATAGAGAACCTGATGACGGGCATCAAACTCAATGTGCTTCTTGTTGCGAGTACCAATACAGGTGACACAGATGCAGAGGATGGTGGCAAGTTTGCTCCAGACGAGATTTCCATCATGGTAGATAAACCACCTCTTCATGCGGTCATGGACATCGCAGACGATGCCTCCCCAGTAGTCAAGCAACGCTGGGTCAATGGCATACTCGAAAAACTCAACCACAAGAGAGACATAGATGAGTGTTCGGAATATCTTATAGGCGGTCTGAAGTTCTTTGGTTTCTTCCATTTCTGATTATATCCTGACTATAACTTAATTGTACAACGTAATGATTGGACGTATTTTATGCGACTCAACTTTTGGGGTTTCCTGCAATGCTCCTGAAGCCAGAGAAAAGAGCCACGCTTTCGCTGACTCCTGGCCACTGACCTCCGTGGAACTCCAGTACCAACATTGACTTGGCTCCGCAGAAATCACATCACCGCCACATTTGCTGATGTAGCTGTTGACGGCATTTCGGGAAGCATAAAGCAACTGAAGCTGTGCAACGGATGGAATATAGGCACTCTGACCGTACTTCCACATGTCAAAGACGGATGTAGCTGCTGAAGATACACCAGAGGCATACATGGCGTATGTATTAGCATTACCATCAAAGGCAGCTGGATTCGCAGATGTATTTTGCTTGACTCCAAGGCTGTCACTGAAGGCTGACGGCTCCACATCCCACAGATAGACGGCATAGCCAGTACCCTCCGTCTTGCCATCCTGATTAACATGGAAGACCACTCCGATAGGTGTTTTGCCCTTGCTTTCTATGTCTGCAAAGCGGACAATCTCGCCATCGGTGCAAAGGATGTCGCACGTCTTCATGGCAGTATCAGGAAACTCTATATGCTCATCACATGATGACATAGTTACTGCAAAGCCGATAGCGACTATTGCAGCATGGATATAATGCAATATCTTCATCTTGATTAGTGTTTAAGGGTTGGAATCTTGAAACCTACAACAATGCCTTCACGAAACAGGTCTTTCCTGTCAGGAATCATTAGGTCACACTTGGCTTGAACATACATCACCCATCCTTTTCGGAGGGCGAAGTTATGCTCATATCCCACATGGAAGCCGCCAAGGAACTTGTCAGTATTACTGCCGACACTGGCTCCTATGCGGACATTGCCGTAATGGTTACGTCCACGTACCACACACGGCTTGTAAGCTGCACCTACGCCCCATGTGCGGTAGTTCTTCCAGAAGGATTCCGGGCAGACGTGACCACAAGATGGACATTCATCCCATTTGAGATAGCCATTGACAAAATACTCCCAGGCATTATGATACTTGGTCTCATGCTCCCATGAGAGAGTGGCATCAAGGCCATTCTCATATAGAAGTCCTACACCAAAGGTGATACGGTCACTGTGTGCCTGGGCAAAAGCTGAAGCGGACAAGCTGATTGCCGCAATCAAAGATAAGAGAATCTTCTTCATGGCTTATTCCTCCTTCAATAGAACTGAGTTAAACGAATCGGCATAAAGCACATCCTCATAGTCAATATTGAGGGTGATGGCTCTGCCACTAATCTGTTTCTCGGACAGTTCAATACTCAACACCTTGTCATTCGGGAAGGTCATCTTCTTCAAGACAATGACATTGCGATAGCCGTACTTAAACGTATTGCTCTGGTCAAGGACAAATGCCGGAGTAAGTTCTATCATCTGGGCATTGGTAGCCTTGGACTGCTTCTTGTCAGAGAGTTTCACACGCAGCTCGTCGATGTCAAAGCGGATGTTGGTACGGTTCTCGATGGAGAAGTCTATGAAGAAGTATTCTCCCACGCTATAGATATTGTTCAGGCGCATGGTCATACGATGCTGCTTGGTACTGACATTGCGGATGCGGGCAGTAGAGTTCCATATTGAACGTGCATACCTCGCCATATCCTCTGTGGACATACTGACAGAAGGATTATTGTAGGCAATCTTCTCCTCTGGCAATATCTGCTTGTCGGTGACGGCCTCCTGAAGTCTGGTTGTATAGATAAGGGCATACTGGGTTCGATAGCGTTCAGTAACGATGGTGACAATGGCAAGCACGTCGCCATCGGCATGTACATCCGCTCCTTCTTTGGGCTTCAGACGAATGGTGTTGTTGATAGGCTGGTCGCCGACAACCTTGTCCGTACTGATGTCAACGAAACGTACGGGTTCTGAAGCCGTGATGACAGTGGTCACCTGTTCGTTCACAGTAAGCTGTTCCATCTCTTCATACGTCTGCTGTGCCATTACAGGACTGGCAGACAGGGCGCATAACAGGAGTGCGCCAAGACTCTTGATTGTTCTCATACACATTGTGTTATTACAGTTTATACTTTAATCTTTCTTCTTTTCTTTGCCATTGATCAGATAGACGAATGTACCGTACTTCAGCTTGGCAGAGTTCTTCTTGATGGACTTGCCGATGGCGTTACTGGTCTTCTGTACGATATTGCTGATGGCTTGGTTGCCCCATTGGGTTAGTGCATTGCCCCCAGAGGTGTTGTTGCTTGTGAGCGTAGAGGTGTTGCTCATAGCTCCAGAAGCCACATCTTTGCTGGTCTCACGGAAGCTGCTGCTCGGCACATATAGCCCTTCAAGTCCGTCAGTATCATAGATAGAGAGATTGACCTTGATAAGCTCATCATGTATCAGAATGCTCTTGACGCTTCCCTTTACACGCTGTGAGCCGAAGCCACTCATCTGAGCATAGAGGTAGGTTCCTTTTGGCACTACAACCTCATTGATTTCAATGTCATCCAAAAGACGAAGCCGTACTCTGCTGCCATCAACAGCCTTGACATTCTCGTCTATGATGGCTTTGATAAGATTAGGTTCCTCATCAGCATTTGCAATGGTGTTGAAGTAGTCGGAGGTGGTCTTGACTTTCTTGACAACCTCCTGTGCCTCGTCATCATCACTCACGCCCTTGACCACACGCTCGTTGACCGTAAGGTTTCCTTCTACCTTCGTCGGCTGTTTGCCAACGGAGTCACTGTTTTCGTTACCTGCATCATTGACTGTGGGGGATTGCATGGCTTGCTGGCCTTGCAACCTTGCCTGAGCTAAGACACGGTTGAGTTCGTCCATCGCCTCACGTTCACGCTGCTGGCTACGCGCCAATCGGTCTTCTTCCGACAAGATGTTGCCACCTGCGACTTCCTGGCCTTTCTGCGCACTTTCCTGTAATTGTCTTTGTAGGTCAGCGAGTTTCTGGGCATCTTGTGATTCAAGTAACTCACGTTCTGCTTCGCTATACTTGGAGTCATAGTCTTCTTTGTCTTCATCGTTATTTCTGTCTATATTGTTCATTGCTGTAAAATCGTCTATACGTCCGTATGACTTTAGCATACTCTCGTACTTGTTCCCAATACCATCCCCCTTCATCTTGGCATCCGGGAGTTCTGGATTCAGGTACTCAGTCGTAGTCATACTGGCATCAGGAATTTCAGCCTTTTCCGTATGAAACAGGTCTATGACGAAATATCCGACGAAGAGCAGAGGAAAATAGATAATGAGGGGCAGCATGTACTTCGGCTGCTTCCAGTTAATCTTCTTTAGCGTCTGTATGTCCATTGTCTTGATTGATTTTAGTTACACGTTCATTGAATTCTTTGTTGATGCTGGGTGGCATACAATGTGCGGAACTGACAGCCTTCCTGATTCGTCGATGGCGGTTCTTCATCATTTCGTCCTGTTGCTCCACGGCACTCTTGCGTTCACCGCCTTGGCTCCATACACGCCCCATACGGTAAACATTCATGCCGAAACTGAGGATGACAAAGCCAAACACGATGATTAGAAAGGCTTTTGTGTGCTTGTTGGCAAAGGCTTGTACACTTGCAGCAAGCCTGTCTATCCCTGACCACCTTGCGAATTTCCTACCGGCATCGACATCCTTTTCATACTTCTCTTTGTACTTTGGATCATCTTTGTCTGGCATCTTCTCGCCCATAATGAATTTCTTCCAACTTCCCATAGCCGTATGTTTTTAGTATGAGTTTTTGGTCTTCTGCTCAATATCCTTGTTCAGAAGTGTACGCCAATTGGTAATGAGAAGGCCGTGAGGGTTGTTTTCAGTCCTCGGCACTCGTTTCAACTGACCTGCAGTGACAAGCTGGCGCATGAGAATGCTTGTGCGTCGCTCAATGCGCTGACGGCCATAATAGGTAAACTCCATCTTCTCCTTGTCGAAATTGATGCTGTCGCAAAAGATACTGAACACGGCACTCGTACCCATGATGTTGGAGTAGAAACCTTTCTCCTTCAGGGTGTTGTACTGAGCAAGGCCTGTCTCATCGACGAGGTACATTGCCTTCTCCGTGGTGTACTTGATGTACTTGTCATCTGGAGCAAGCGTAAAGAAGAACTGGTGGAACATTTCCACATGGCTCTTTGCCTCTACGTCAAGCGTCTCTTCCATCGTGCTCCGATTTACAAGAATAGGCACAGTACCGTCAAGGACATAGACTTTCTGATGAGCATCATTGACCATCACCCGTGCTGTCCAGATGCTGGAGATACTGATGATGATGCATCCCAATAGAAAGAGGGAGCATATTATCATCACCAATTTGATTTTGTTTTCGAGATTTTTTATAACCATAATGAAATAGATTGGAATTTAATCTTTACGTTTTCTGTATTCACACCACATTTGAGGAATAAGTTCATCACTTATTGCCATCAGAAGGTTCTTACCTTCATCTGGAAAGTTGTTATCAATCAATGGAGCGATTTGTTGCATGAAGTACCATACTTCCCAAATGCCTTCACGTCGCTTGTCAAAGTTCACATGTAGCTTTGCCTTCTCAAACATAGCTCTGAGGTATGGCATAAGTACGTTGATGTAACGACGGTCATCAACAAACTCTTCGATGTACCAACAGATGTGCCTGTCCTGTGTAATACGATTAAACATATGATGCAGGAACATCTTCGTCTCGTACTCCTTAACGAACTTTATAAAAGGCTCGTTGTTTTCCCATGGCTTAGACATGGGTTTTCTCTTATCAATACTCATATGTTCTATTGATTTGTTTCGTTAATTCAATCTTTTACAGCACTCTGCCTACCATGCCCTGTGCAGACATCTTGGCCTGTTGTGCCACTCCTTCACCGAAGTTTCGTGTAGAGAAAGCTGTCTCACCTTCAGGAATCATCCACGCTGCAAGGTCTGGAACCAAGTTCAGGCACTTCATGGCGACAATACTTGCTGCCATCAAATAACCAGCAGAGAAGAATGAGTTCTGAAGATATGCTGCCATCGTCTGCTCACTCTGTGTAATTGCCATCAGGTTTTCTGCCTGGATATTTAGCACCACATCGAATAACAAGAGGACATAGAAACCGACGAAGAAAAGCATGGCTCCATAGAAATGTACCGTCAAATAGCGGATGAGCCACTTTGCCCAAGAGGATTCCCATTTCGGCAATAGACTGAAAGCCCATTGTATAGGCCCGAAAATAGTCAGCATTCCAAGCAATATCTGTTGGCAATAGATGGTTGACCACCATCCTATGCGGAAGACGATCAGAGCTACCAGCATGATAATCTTGTCAAGACCAACAACTGCTCCAGTTGTCAGGGATATGAACCATAACTTGCTGGCATTCTCCTCCATATTGGTAACTTCATCTACACCTGCCTGTTCCATGGTACTCTCAATAAGGTTGGGGTCAGACGTACCTGTATGAGCAACATCGGCCTTTGCCTGAAGATCGGTGTACATGGAGTCTCTGGTATAAATCAATTCCTGTATCTCCTCAAACTTATCCTCTATGATGATGGACTCTGCCTCATAGAGGTCATGCGTATAGGAGCCAATACAGTTTGGAATGTAGCTGAGGAAATCGAGAAAGCACCAGCTGCTACCACTGTTGGTAATGCCGGTGTCTGCCGGTGGGTACCACCAGCAAAGGATGACACTGATGACAAGAGGCTTGAACAGTTTCATAATGTCCAGCGGCTCATGTTTCACCATCATCTTATAAGCCATTCCAGCAGCTATAATGATAGAGAAGAGTGCGGCGAGTGCCATACTCATCTGCAATATCCACCAGAAGCTTCCTTGCGAGCCTGTAAAGGTAGCATCACAAAGGAACTCATTGGTCTGGAAAATCACATCATCAATCTCTTCTTCGAGAATATTGATGCCAAAGTCTGATAGTATGCTTGTATCTGCCATTGGAGTTATTTAGATGATATTGTCAATTATTTTTCTATTTCTTTAAGGGTTTTCATCTGAAACGATTGTACCATTTGCAGAACCTGAGCCGCCAGCTGATGTGCTACCATTTGATTGGCTTTTCCAACCTGCATCACGCCATCTATTGAAGGCTGCCGTGGCATGTGCACCATTACGTTTGGGACGACTACTGGTTGCTTCGAGAAGTTCCTTTGTCCTGGATCTGTTGTTCAGTTGAACGATGAACTTGATAAGTGTCTCGTTCTCCTTACAGATGTCTGCATAGATGGCCAGATATTCTTTCTTTCGCTGAGCATTGGGCATATAGGCATCCTGAGTAGCTTTGATAGAGCATTGAAAGATATTATAGTAATTCTCCCATCGTTCCTTGTCATTGAAGGTGCCTCCAGCCCCCACGATGCGGTTGATGTTGTTTTGGAAGTCATTCAACTTGTTTGTTATCTTCGTTCCTTCAGCAACCCATGCCAAATCAATCTGACGGTCGGCAACATTGAGGGCTTCAATCTCTGCACGTTTCTCTAGAGAGCTTTTGACAGAATCTGCGTCTTCCACCTGCTGCCATCCTGCTACACCTGCCAAAGAGCGGTAGGTAAGTTTGTTCTTTGAAGCAGCAGATCTCTGGTAACTCCGATGGAACACATCATAGTAGAATGCTGGGGTCAGACCACCAGAGCCAATCTCCTGTACGGTTATCTGATTCATCTTTGCTTCGTCATGATTATAGGTAACATACGATTGAGCATTAACTTCAAGCATTGATGAAGCAAAAATCATCATAACCACTGAAAATAACTTAGTTAAATTTTTCATTTCTTGCTTTTGTTTAAGTTGAACTTATATTGTGACTGACTTTACTCTCTACCTAAATATCCGTTCCGTCGCCATCTTCCGAAAGCACCATCTACAATCTCCTGTATGGTCTTTGCACGATAGACCTGAGCCTTCCAGTAGCCTATACGAACCTGTATGTATTTCCATGTTTCAAAGTAAGCTGCATTCAGGTGTTTCTTGATGTTGTCAAGGCTCTGGTTGATGCTATTCAGAACCAGCAAGAGGTCACTTGTCGAACAGGCTGCTGCACCTGTTGCATAGAGTACAAGGTCACTCACAGACCTATATAGATTATCTCCTTCCTCGGCAATCTTTGCCAAAGCACGGACATTTATGGTAATAAGCAGCGTATCGGTAGTAACGATGTTGCCCCTCGACAGGCATTTTTCGTTGAAGTCATTCAGCATCTTCTTGTAGTCTGCTACACGGTCGCTCACTGTCTCGTAAGTATTATAGACATTGAGACTGGTACGCAAGGACTGATAGAGCACATCGATAATATCAAAGGCACGAGTGTATTTGTCCAGCTCCTTGTTGATGTTCTTATAGTCTATGTTAGCGTCGCTACTGTAATCATGCAGCAGCTTGTTACTCGCTTCGAGAGTGGAACGCACAAGAAGAAGGCTACGCTGTTCCTTATGGTCATTGATGTATGCTTCCACAGAGATCACATCAAAACCAAGCTGTGCCTTTGCTGACCTTGGTGCCAAGGCCAACAGGCAGACTATTATGTAAAGGAAATTCTTAATCTTCATAATCGTCATCGTATTTGCCATTATAACCGTCTGAGTGCATCTGATTGGCTGCATTTCGGAGCCAACGTCTGCGACACTCTTCAACCAATGTGTGCCGTCTGCCTTGTTCATCATTGATATATGGTAGTGCGGACATTATCAGGTCCACAACGGAATGCTTATAGTGCATCATCTTCTCCAGTGAAACAAGGTCGGCATATATCTTTGTCAGGCGAGAGTCAATGTCCCTTGCTATCTCCAATCGGTCACTTGACCATAACA
>JAEEGG010020601.1_pt1 | contig 13167 bp, 13 predicted proteins | sample 9134161 | NCBI WGS metagenome assembly JAEEGG01 (sample SAMN16246543, study PRJNA631951) | gut metagenome | biome: gut microbiome; feature: rumen; material: CR-attached | host: Bos | place: Iran: Karaj | collected 2018-10 | reverse complement strand
CTTTGTTGTAAAGGTCTACGAACACCTTGATCACACTCTGAGAGCGCGTTTCGTCCATAGTGAAGGCCGTACGATCCCAGTCGCAACTGGCACCTAAGCGGCGCAACTGCTTCAGGATGATGCCGCCATGCTCGTGGGTCCAGTCCCATGCATGCTCTAAGAACTGATCGCGTGTCAGGTCATGCTTCTTGATACCCTGCTCGGCCAGTTTCTTCACTACTTTGGCCTCAGTTGCAATAGAGGCGTGGTCGGTGCCAGGCACCCAGAGGGCGTTCTTTCCCTCCATGCGGGCACGGCGCACCAGGATATCCTGAATCGTATTGTTCAACATGTGTCCCATGTGGAGCACACCTGTTACGTTGGGGGGAGGAATCACGATTGTGTAGGGTTCACGTCCATCGGGTTTGCTGGCGAAAAGTTTGTGGTCAAGCCAGTACTGATACCATTTCGATTCGACCTCTTTTGGGTCGTATTTACTTGCTAATTCCATTATTTATGTTTAATTATTTTCAAAAATCGCTGCAAAATTACAAAATATTATGCATTATGCATTATGAATTATCAATTATTTCGTATCTTTGCCCCAATAAATTTCGTTTTATGCATACAAAAGAGGAAAAAATGCAGGCTTTCGGTCGTTTTCTCGACGTATTGGATGCGTTGAGGGCTAATTGTCCTTGGGACAAGAAGCAGACGAACGAGAGTCTTCGTCCCAATACGATAGAAGAAACCTACGAACTCTGCGACGCGCTCATCAAGAACGATATCCATGATATCTGCAAGGAGTTAGGTGATGTGCTGTTGCACATCTGTTTCTATGCGAAGATCGCTGAAGAACAGCAGCAGTTTGATATGGCTGATGTCTGCAATGCGCTGACACGGAAGATGATCACCCGTCATCCGCATGTGTATCATCCCTCGCAGATTGATGCCGAGGATCCCAAACCGTTGCCGTATGTTCCGGAGGAAGTGAAAAGTGCAGAAGTGAAAAGTGAAAAGGTGACCACCGTTTCTCAGGTCTTAGAGAACTGGGAGCAGATCAAACTCAAGGAGAAGGATGGTAATGAGTCAGTGCTCTCTGGGGTGCCTGATGCTCTGCCATCGCTCATCAAGGCCTATCGTATCCAGGATAAAGCCCGTAACGTCGGTTTCGACTGGGAACAGAAAGAGGATGTCTGGAAGAAGGTGCGTGAGGAACTCGATGAACTCGAGGAGGAACTGCGTAAGGAGGATAAGGAACACTCTACCGAAGAACTGGGTGATTTCCTCTTCTCAGTCATCAATGCAGCACGTCTGTATAAGCTCAATCCCGACAATGCTTTGGAGAAGACCAACCGCAAGTTTATTGATCGTTTCAACTATATCGAGGCACATAGCATCAAGATTGGTAAGCCATTGAAAGATATGACGTTAGCGGAAATGGATCAACTTTGGGAAGAGGCGAAACATCAATTGAAGATTGAAGATTGAAAATTATATTGATATGAAAAAGTTAGTATTTTTTAGTGTGGCAATGGCCAGTGTGATAGCACTTGGCAGCTGTGGTGGCGGTTCAAACCAACAACAGAATGTAGCTGATGATGACTCTACTGAAGTCAGTAACCTGGTTGCACGCGACAAGACCATTTATGGCCTTTGTGGCGATGGCTCTGCCATGCACACCTTGGAACTGATTACAGACAGTGGCGACACCTTGTCTCTCAGTCTGACGAATGCCCAAGAGGCTGGTCAGGTATTTGGCGGTCTGAAGGTCAGCGATCGTATGGCTGTCATTGCCAACGATGCTAAGACAGAGGCTTCCGTGGTCATCAATCTGAGCACGCTGCTGGGCGATTGGGTAATGCCCGATCCTATTGATGGCAGTGCTGAGGTAGGTATCCGCTTCAAGGAAGGTGGTATTGCCGAGAGTATCGACCAGAGTGTTATTGTCTATCGCACCTGGAAGATTGTCAATGGTAAACTCGAAATCGCCTCTGTCCGTGATGGTGGTGCCGAGGAAGAGGAGGTGAACCTCTACGACATCCTTATCCTGGCTGATGATACCCTGGCCTATAAGACCATTGGTAAGATGCGCGACGAGGAGGAAACCTACAAGTACAGTCGCTGGAAGGAAAAGAAAAAGGTTGATCTCCATGGTCTGAAACTCGAAGAGGCTGAAGACGAATTCATGAAGATGTAATTCTGGTGGAACCGTTTAAAGTCCATATTCTTGGGTGTGGAAGCGCACTGCCGACCCTTCGCCATTACGCCTCATCGCAGGTAGTAGAGGTGAGGGGTAAGGTGCTGATGCTCGATTGTGCCGAAGGAACGCAGATGCAACTCCGTAAGAGTAAGATCCGCTTTACCAAGCTCAGTCATGTTTTCATTACCCACCTGCATGGCGACCACTGCTTCGGACTGATTGGTATGATCTCTACCTTCGGACTCTTAGGACGCACGGCCAAACTCCATATCCATGCGCCTGAGGCTCTTGGACCAGAACTGAAACATCAGATTGGTTTCTATACCCACGACCTGAGTTACGAGGTGGTGTTCCATCCTGTGGACACCACCATCCGTAAGGCTGTCTACGAAGACCGCAGCATCAAGGTTGAGAGCATCCCTTTGGAGCATCGAGTACCCTGTTGTGGCTATCTCATCAGCGAGAAGCCCTCTCTGCCGCATATCCGTCGTGGTATGATGGATGCCTATGGTATTCCTACCAGTCAGGTGGGCAATATCAAGGCTGGTGCCGACTGGACTACAGCGGATGGTGAGGTCATTCCCAACAGTCGTCTGGTGATTGCTCCCGACAAACCTCGAAGTTATGCTTATTTAAGTGATACCCGTTATATGCCCCAGTTGGCTGAGCAGGTTAAAGGCGTCGATTTACTTTATCACGAGAGCACCTATGGAGAGGATAAGATTGTCAATTGTGAGAAGTATTTCCACTCTACAGCCCGTCAGGCAGCCATAGTGGCACGCGATGCCCATGTAGGACGATTGCTGTTGGGCCATTACAGCTCCAGATACGAGGATGAACGGGTGTTACTGAAAGAGGCAAAGGAAGTGTTCGATAGGACGTTTTTAACCAACGAGAACGATGTTTTTGACGTCTGAGTGCTTTAAATTGCACTTTTTTTCAATAAAATTTGGTTAATTCAGAATAATATACTACCTTTGCAGTGACGATTAACTGTTAGCGTATGCGAAAGAATCTACTCGTTATGGTATTTTCGGTCTTCATGACCACCCCGATTTTGGCAGTACCTGTACTCTTCGAACAGGGTGTGGCCGAACAGGTGGATGGTACGGTGACTTTTACTGTCGAAGGCAGTACGGTTCTTGTCAATGGCGCTCAGGGGCAGGTACTCGAGATTGTATCTCTGACAGGCAGGCAGGTAGCCCAGTATCGTATTGATAGTCCTGCTCAACGTATAGACCTAAATCTTCCAAAAGGATGTTACGTCCTCAAAGTAGGCAAGGTAGTACGAAAAGTAGCCATTCGCTGAGTTCCATCCTGATAGCTATTTTCGTATTGTTGACTTCCTGTGGTATGGGAAGTCACGAACCCACTGAAGCTGAATTATCTGCATTCGGTAATTACGTCACTCAACTCGATTCTTCTGTTACAGGCAATTGGTTTACGCGTATGGGGCTCTCATACGATGCCGACTCGCTCTTGGCTTGTCTGCGCCATGATCTGCCGGAGAATGGTTTGGATAGTTCTTTATTCAAGCTCTCTCAGATTGCTGAAGACCTGAAGATTGTGCGTGCTCTCGCCTTCGACTCTGTGGGGCAGAGCATCAATCAGGTGCTGCCTCGTCTCGACAAGAACCTGTCACAGGCCTATATGCTTTATGTCTCTGGTCAGCGTTATGGCTTCGTACGCCCCAAGAAGTTAATGAACGATCACATCTTTGCCTATGAGGTCGAAAAACCTGATACAGCGTTAGTTACCAGTAAAATGGTGTCCAACGATCGTATGAGCTTCCTCAAGGAATCATTGCCAAAGAGTGCTGTCTTCAAGGCTCTTCAGAAAGAGTTTGCCAAGACTACCGATAAGGATCTTCGTCGTAAGCTCCTGTTGAACATGGAGCGTTGTCGCTGGCAGATGAAACAGCCTGATGGTAAGGGACGTTATGTCGTCGTGAACATTGCTGCCCAGCAGCTCTGGGCTGTAGGCGATACAGTTCTGCCTATGCGCATCTGCTGTGGAAAGGTTTCTACCAAGACACCTCTTTTATATAGTGAACTCAGTTACATGCAGGTGAATCCTGAGTGGAACATCCCTTATAACATCGTGAAGTCTGAGGTGGCTCATCATGGTGGTGACTCCGCCTATTTTGCCCGTCATCGCTATTACATTGTGAATCGTAGCACTGGTCAGAAGGTCGATGCCCGTAGTGTCACACCTGCTCAGCTCTCATCTGGCAACTGGCGCGTATCCCAACAGGGTGGGGCAGGCAACTCCCTCGGACGTATCGTATTCCGTTTCCCCAACGATTTCTCCGTCTATCTGCACGACACCAGCAACCGTGGTGCTTTCAACAGCGAGCATCGTCTGCTCTCTCATGGTTGTGTGCGTGTGCAGAAACCGCTCGACCTGGCATTCTTCCTTCTGCCTGATATCGACGACTGGACCAAGGATATGTTCCGCATCTCCATGGATTTCGCCCCACAGACCGATCGTGGTAAGTCTTATCTGCGCAGTCATGCCGAAGATCCACGTCCTTTGCGACTGATCTCCTATAAGGACATCAAACCCAAGGTTCCCCTATACATTACTTATTATACCGCTTATCCAAACCCGGGAACAGGTGTGGTGGAAATGTGGCCCGACCACTATGGCTATGACCAGTTGATAGGTCATGAGTTAGAACCCTTCCTGCAGAAATAACACATGGATAAAGCGGAATTCGAGCAGATAGTACGTGAAAATAGCGAACCGCTCTATTGGCAGATTCGCCGGATGGTCACGTCCCATGAGGATGCCAATGATGTTTTGCAGAACACCTTTCTGAAGGCTTGGAAACGCATCGACGACTTTCATGGCGACTCTACCGTGTTTACCTGGCTCTCGCGTATTGCTATCAACGAGAGTGTCGATTTCATGCGCCATAACAAGCATTATGCCGATCCTACCGAGGATGTTATGACCTTGGCCGACTCGCTGTTGGCCGATCCCTATTTCGATGGTTCTGAGACTGAGGCACTCTTTCAGGAGGCCGTCGCCTCATTGCCCGAAGTACAGCGCACCGTGTTCACTTTACGCTATTACGACGAGATGAAATACAGTGATATAAGTAAGTTGCTCAACACCTCTGTAGGGTCCTTGAAAGCCTCTTATCATATCGCCGTGAAAAAAATATATGAATTTTTTAAGGCTCGCAATTAAACCATTTGCAAGAAAATACGTCATATATACGATGGAAGAAGAAAAATACATAGAAGAGAAGGTTGGAAAACGGAACCCGTTCCGTGTTCCAGAAGGGTATTTCGAAGGCTTCACTGCTCATCTCATGGAGCAGTTGCCCGAGAAGAGTCAGCCGCGTGCCAAGTCTGTTTGGCTGCGCCCCTGGTTTTATGCTGCAGCCTGTGCGTGCGTTCTGCTCGTCAGTGCTACGGTATGGTTGTCATTACCTGAGAAAGAAATCCAGCAGGCCCCTGTCGCTGTGGTTGACCAGTACCAGCAGGAACAGTCGGATGCCTTCGAGGAGGCTGCCGACTACATGATGCTCGACAACCACGACATCTATGCCTACTTGGCAAGTGAATAATAAGAAGTGAAAAGTGAAGAGTGAAAAGTTTGTGAATAATGAAAAGTAATAATATGAGAATAAGTCGATGGATGAGAGTGGTAGTGATACTTTTCACTTTTCACTTTTCATTTTCCATTGCTTCCGCTCAGGAGAAGTTCTCTCCCGAGAAGTTCCAGGCAGAATTGGAACAGTTTATCGCTAAGGAGGCTGCTCTTACGAAAGAGGAGAGCGACAAGTTCTTCCCGCTCTATCGTGAGATGCAACAGAAACAGCGTGCTGTCTATCAGCAGATGAAAGCGCTGGGTAGAAACAAACCTGCCGACGAGGCCGGATGTAAGCAGGCTGTGCAGAAGCGCGATGAGTTGGAACTGGAGCAGCGCCGTATCCTCCAGACTTATCACAACAAGTTCTTCACCGTATTGCCGGCTTCAAAGGTCTATGATGTCATCATTGCCGAGACCCGTTTCCATCGTAGGGCATTGCGCAATTTCGGCAATCATGCCCATCCGCAGCATCCACAGCATCAGCAACAGAAGAAGTAAGGAGGCTATTCTAATTTCGAACCCTCTAAGAGTTTCGGACAGAGATATTCTAAGTCGCACTTGTCACAGTGCGGCTTTTTTGATGTACAGACGTATCTGCCATGCAGCAACAGCCAGTGATGGGCATCAGGGATATCCGCCTCAGGGATATGCTTCACCAGTGCCTGTTCTACCTTATAAGGGGTGTTGTCGCGCTTCGACACCAGTCCTAATCTATGCGCCACCCGATACACATGGGTGTCCACTGCCAAGGTCGACTTCCCAAACGCCACACTCTGTATCACATTTGCCGTCTTCCTGCCAACACCAGGGAGATCGAGCAACAGGTTCATATCTGCAGGCACCTCGCCCCCGTGCCGCTCTACCAGTATCCTGGCCATCTCTACTAAGTGTTTCGCCTTGGCGTTGGGGTACGATACGCTGTTGATATATTCCAGCACATCCTCTGGCTCTGCCTGGGCCATACTTTTGGCATCAGGGTAAAACCGGAACAGTTCTGGTGTCACCTGGTTGATACGCTTATCCGTACACTGCGCACTCAGCACCACTGCCACCAGCAACTGAAACACACTGCCAAACTCCAGCTCAGTCGTTACCTGTGGCATCTCTTTCCTGAAGTGCGCCAATATCCGTTCATATCGTTCTTCTTTTCTCATCTTGTCTGCAAAAGTATAAAATATTCTTTAAAATTCAATCTTCAATCTATAATTTTCAATCTTCAATCTTCAATTTTAAATATAATTTCGTATCTTTGCGCACAAATAACTTAAAAACAAATATAAAATGATGAAACGACTCTTATTTGCAATGCTCTGTCTGGCATCAGCCTCTGCTTTTGCTGCCGACAAACTGCCTGTATGGCAAGATCCCAATGTGAATCAGGTGAACCGTTTGGAGCGTCATGCCCACTTTTTTGCTTTCGAGAATGCGGAGAAGGCCCAGGGCTCGAAGACTCAGTCTGACCGTTACCTGTCGATGGAAGGTATGTGGAAGTTCAACTTTGTGAAGAACCATCAGGATGCACCGAAGGACTTCTTCACGCTGAAGTACGACGACTCCAAGTGGGTCGACTTCCCAGTGCCTGGTCTCTTTGAGCTCAATGGCTATGGTGATCCTACCTATAAGAATATCGGTTATGCCTGGTGTACCACCTTCGAGAACAATCCCCCATATATCGGTGAGATCAATAACTATACAGGTTCCTATCGTCGTGAGTTCGACCTGCCTGCCAATTGGAAGGGTCAGGAGGTGTTCTTCTATGTAGGTTCTGCCACGAGCAACCTCTCCCTTTGGATCAATGGTAAGTTCGTGGGCTACTCAGAGGACTCTAAGGTAGCTGCCGAGTTCAACATCACCAAATACCTGAAGCCAGGCAAGAACCTCATCGCCATGCAGATCATGCGCTGGTGCGACGGCTCTTATCTGGAGGATCAGGACTTCTGGCGCTTCACGGGTATCGCCCGCGAGTGCTACCTCTATGCCCGTCCGAAGACTTATATCAAGGATATCACCATTGAGCAGGATCTGGAGGATGGTCAGGGCCGACTGCTGGTTACGGCTCCGATTGAGAATGGAAAGAATATCCAGGTGGAGGCACAGCTGTTTGATGCCGATGGTGATGTGGTGAACGAAGCTGTTTTACCTGCAGCCTCTGTGTTTGGCTGGAACATCACCGTTGATGATGTGAGGGCCTGGACCGCCGAGACACCTTATTTATATACGCTGCAACTGACCCTGCAGGATGCCAAGGGCAATCCGCTGGAGACGATCCGTCAGCGCATCGGCTTCCGTCATATTGAGATCAAAGACGGTCTGTTGCTCGTCAATGGTCTGCCTATCCTCATCAAGGGTGCCGATCGTCATGAGCTCGATCCTGATGGTGGTTATATCGTCAGTGTCGACCGTATGATCCAGGATATCAAGATCATGAAGCAGCTCAATATCAATGCGGTGCGTACTTGTCACTATCCCGACGATCCTCGCTGGTACGAGCTCTGCGACCAGTATGGTCTTTACCTCACAGCAGAGTCGAACCTCGAGACCCATGGCATGGGTTATCGTGAGAAGACCCTCGCCAAGCGTGCCGACTTCGAGAAGGCTCATATCGAGCGTCAGGAGGGCAATATGATCACCTATAAGAACCACCCCAGCATCATCGTCTGGAGCCTGGGTAACGAGGCTGGCTATGGACCCAACTTCGAGAAGGCCTACGAGTGGGTGAAGGCCTACGACCAGACCCGTCCTTGTCAGTATGAACGTGCCGAACTGGAGGGTAAGACCGATATCTTCTGTCCCATGTATGCCGGCTATGATTTTTGCGAGAAATATGCCAAGGGCGAGGTCACTGGTGGTAAGGTTGTGAAGCCCCTCATCCAGTGTGAGTATGCCCATGCGATGGGTAACTCCATGGGTGGTTTCAAGGAGTACTGGGAGCTTATCCGCAAATACCCTCACTATCAGGGTGGTTATATCTGGGACTTTGTCGATCAGGGCTTGCGCGACAAGAGCAAGATCACTGGCAGGGAGATCTTTACCTATGGCGGCGACTATGGCCGTTATCCTGCTTCCGACCACAACTTCAACTGTAATGGTATCATTGCCCCCGACCGTCGCTTGAATCCCCATGCCTACGAGGTGCAGTACTATTACCAGAATGTCTGGATCACCGACAAGAACCTGAAGGAAGGTGAGTTCGAGGTGTACAACGAGCATTTCTTCAAGTCGCTCGATAACCTCCGTCTGGTGTGGAAGGTGAAGAAGCACAGCGGCATTGTCGACATCAAAGGTATTAAGCCCCAGCAGCGTAAGACCATCATCGATGAGAACCTGAAGAAGACCCTCACCAAGGTGCTCTCGCACCATGCTGATGAGGAGATCACGGTAAACTTCGAGTTCCAGTCTATCGAGGCAGAGCCTCTGATCGAGAAGAATCAGGTCATGGCCCGCCAGCAGTTTGTGGTCCAGCCCTACCAGTTCCCCGAGCTTTCTCAGCTTTCAGCTACCACAAGTCTCTCAAAAGAGGAAACCACGTCTTACGTCAGTTTCTCTGCCGCAGGTACCACATTGACCATCGGCAAGCAGAGCGGAATGATCGACTACCTCGACGTCGACAATGTGCCTATGCTGCTCGACCGCCAGTCTGTGACTCCTGAGTTCTGGCGTGCACCTACCGACAACGACTACGGCGCAGGCTTCCAACATCGCTTTGCGGTGTGGAATGATCCTCAGATGAAGCTGAAGTCGTTCGAGGTGAAGGAGAGTGGGGCAGTGGCTGTCTTCGACATGCCCGATGTCAAGGCTACGCTCACTATGACCTACCAGCTTACTGCCGAGGGTGAGGTGATTGTTCGTGAACAGCTCACTGCCGACGAGAAGGCTGAGGTGGCTCCCATGTTCCGTTATGGTATGCAGCTCCAGATGCCCCAGCAGTATAACACCGTGAAGTACTATGGCCGTGGACCGATCGAGAGCTATATCGACCGTAAGACCTCTCAGTTCTTAGGTGTCTATGAAAACAAGGTGAACAAAGAGTACTATCCCTATGTCCGTCCGCAGGAGTCTGGCAACCATACCGACATCCGCTGGTTCCAGGTGATCGATGAGCAGGGCAATGGACTGGAGTTCTACTCCAACGCCCCCATGGAGGCCAGTGCACTCGATTACCTCACCAAAGATCTCGACGATGGTGCAACGAAGGATAAGAAGATCGACCGTCACTCCGGCGACCTCATTGAGCGTCCTCTGACACAGGTGCATATCCAGCAGCGCCAGATGGGCTTGGGTTGTGAGAACAGCTGGGGTGCATGGCCCCGTAAGGAGTATATGGTGCCCTACCAGAGCTACGACTTCACGTTCGCTATCCGACCGGTTAAAAAATAAATGCGCACTATTTAGGCGTTTTTCATAGCAAAGTGACACCGCTTACGGCTTGACTTCAGTCAAAAAGAGAGCCGTAAGCGGTCATTTTATGAATTTTTATCCAAAAAGTGTTGGAGCGTATATTTTAAATTGCTATCTTTGCACCCGTAAAAGAGATGATTTGAAATGAAAATGAAGAAGAAGATAATGATTTTGCTGCTCGCCATGCTGGCGTGTACGCCCATGGTTTATGCTGAGGATAACAATGTCACCAACGAGGTCGACACCACCTATATCAAGCTCGATGAGAACCTTGAGCCCATTAACTATGTGCATTTTACCAAGGAAGAGTTAGAGGCTGAGGTAGGTGAGCTCGAGACCATCCTGGAGACAGATAACTTCCAGCTGTATGCATCTGGAGACTATACGTATAAGATTGAGAACGGCGTGGTCACATCCATGGCTATTCAGATTGCCGATGACAACAACGATAAGGTCATCTACAACCAGATCCTGAATGCCCTCGCCAAGAGTAACTCTATCATCGATACGCATAATACCGGTGGTAACTACTACCAGTATGCCAACTTCCAGGTCCAGTTCGACGACTTTGAGGGTTATGAGAAATTAACCTTCTCCGTCATCCCTGTAGAATAACAACGATGATCCCTCGCCATTCGGCGGGGGATTATCGTCATCAAACATAAAACTATACAATATGAAACGTATCAAATGCTCGGTAAGCACATCCTTAGGTACTTATAAAGAAAGCAACGACTCGTCGTATGGATGAGATTCTAGAGATATTCCGACGCAACTTCCCCTACGTCAGCAGGGAAGAACAAACCTTGTTGGGAATCATTCATCACGAAGGTAACGTTACCTTTACGAGAAGGAACAGCGAAGGCAGACTGATAGGGTGCGCGATTGTTAATGGGAATACGATTCTGTTGCTGGTGGTCGATAAGGAACACAGAAACCAAGGCATCGGCAGCGACCTGTTGCAGGCTTGTGAGGAAACGATAGGAAAAGACGGCCACGAGAAGGTGATCCTGGGAGTCGGTTTCGATTACCTCCTACCAGGAGTGCCTACCAGTCGCAGGTTTGCCCCAAGTGTGCATGAGCATCTTGATCCGTTAGTCAATACGGAAGCATCCGATTTTTTTGAGCATAGAGGTTATAGTCACTCATGGGGAGCATGTAACTGTTTCGACATGAAGATGTCGCTGAATGATTTCTGCCTGAACGATGATGCGGTAGGGGATACCATCAACGGCATCAGCTACAGATGGGCAACCATTGCCGACGTGAAGGAAATCCTGCGCTGTGCCGATGATGCCTGTCAATATCAAGATGACAGTTTCTCCAAGTATTACGACAACGCCTGCCTCTACACACCTGGGCATCAACAGCGCGTGCTGATAGCCATCAAAAATGGCAAGATCGTAGGGACTTTGATCGTCTCTGCGGAAACAGAGGCAGAGGGCGTCGGGAATGTAGGATGCACCTGTGTTGCTTCCAACGAGACTCATCAGGGGATAGCCACAAATATGGTCAAACTTGGCACGAGATATCTGAAGGATATCGGACTGAAAGAAGCCAGCCTTTCATATACCTATTCAGATCTGGATGTCCTATATGGCGCCTCAGGCTACGAAATCAGCACCTATTATTTCATGGGCGAAAAAGTGTCTGACAGGGGACAGGTTCCTGTCAAATACACTCTGCGCTTCCGGACTGACAGGAACCTGTCCCCCGTCAGAGTTGGGGTAGATTCTGTCAGTAAATGAGTCCTTGCCAAAGGGGGCGTAAGTAAGCTTTAATACCTTTTTATTAATAATGGCACTAAGCAGGTCGCCAAATAGGGAGATGCCTTTGAGATCGGGGTTCGACTGGAAAGAGACAACAGATGAGGAGTCGCTGCCAAACATACCACTGCCTATCTGCGTCAGCAGCGTTCGTGCCCAGTCCATCACTGGCTCACCAGCATAGTTCTCGAGCACATTGACTGCTGCCAGAATCTTGTTCCTATCGGAATCGTCCATCTTGTACTTCTGTAGAGAGTAGCTCATATCGTAATAGCGATAGGCTCGCTTACGACCTACTTTAAGGTTTTCTTCCAAACGAATGCCATAATCAGTCTCTAAGACCCTGATGTCTTCGAGCACTGTACGCTTGGAAACATCTGCCTTCCCTAGCCTATTCATGGCTTTATTGCACTCGTCGACAAGATCGTCGATAGTGTATTTCCTGAAGGGGTCTCTAAAGCACCTATTCAGCACCTGATGGCGTATATCTACATGCTTAACATTAGGCATAAGCAAAATAGCTTTTAGTTATTATAGGTGCAAAGATAACGAATATTGTGCAAAATACCAAGGGAATTCGGATTTTTTATCCCTAAAATTAGTTGAATGGTCACAAGTCACAAGTCACATTTAATGGTTTTTATTTGGTACCATTTGGGAAGGTGGAGAAAATGAGTTGGTGGAACAAATAATTCTATTAAATTATATATTATATTATATATATTATAATATATATAATATAATATATAATTATTAAGGGAAAAATGTATCGTTCGAAAACAACCAAATGTGACTTGTGACTTGTGACCTTTTCTGAGGTTAGTGGGATCAGGGCAGATGCTCTATATGGTATCATTATTTTACAAAATAGATGTTTAATCGAAGGGCGCCGGCGGAGGATCGGAGGAAACCCGGAGTTTGGTCGGAGGAAAGTGGAGGTTTCCTCGGATGAAAGTCTGACTTTGCTCGGAGGAAAGTCAGAGGAGCTTAAAAGGGGCTAAAATAGGGTGTTTTTATAGCCAATCATATGATAGTGGAAAATTCCCTACAAATTCTTTAATTTGCAACGGAATACAGGACTGAAGGACTTATTAGAGCCGTTTTGCGACCCCGGGGTGAGAGGATTCCCGCTGACGCGCCTACCCGTAGCCTTTGAGGGGTGAGAGGTCAACGGAATACAGGATAAAAGGACTTTTTATACTCAAAAATTGGAGAAAA
>JAEEGG010020595.1_pt1 | contig 13168 bp, 10 predicted proteins | sample 9134161 | NCBI WGS metagenome assembly JAEEGG01 (sample SAMN16246543, study PRJNA631951) | gut metagenome | biome: gut microbiome; feature: rumen; material: CR-attached | host: Bos | place: Iran: Karaj | collected 2018-10 | reverse complement strand
TCTCTCCGACATGGCAAGCGAAATTGCATCCATCGTCAGGCAGGGCGTGCAGGTCGCGCTCGTGATTGGCGGCGGCAACCTCGTCCGCGGCATTTCCGCATCGGCTGGTGGCATGAACCGCGCCCAGGGCGATGCCATGGGCATGCTCGGCACCGTAATGAACGGCCTTGCCATGCAGGATGCCCTCGACAAGCAGGGCGTTGACTCCGTGGTGATGTCCGCCATCCGCATGGAACCGGTCTGCGAATTCTTTGATCGCCGCAAGGCCCTCAAGCTCCTTTCCGCTGGCTCCGTCGTGATTTTCTCCGCTGGTACGGGCAACCCGTTCTTTACGACGGACAGCTGCGCCGCCCTCCGTGCTATCGAAAGCGAATGCGATGTGATCATGAAGGCCACCAAGGTCGACGGCATCTACACCGCAGACCCGGTCAAGGACCCGACTGCGACCCGCTTCGACGACATCAGCTACAAGGAAGTCATTTCCCGCGGCCTTAAGGTCATGGACACTGCAGCCGTCGCCCTCTGCATGGAAAACAACATGCCCATCTTCGTGTTCAAGATGGAAAAGGGCAATTTGACCCGCGCGGCCATCGAAGGCGACCTCGGAACGCTGGTCCACTGCTAACCCTCGTCGTCATCCCCGGCTCGACCGGGGATCTTTACGCGGTACTTTCTAGGGATTTTTACTTATATTTAATTTCAGAATAATGGCGCCAAGCGCCGCAACCAAAAACCTTTAACCTGTAACCTATTATGGCAGACTATACCGAAAAAATGGACAAGGCCATCGAGGCCACCGAACGTGAATTTGCGAAGGTCCGCGCCGGCAAGGCGACGCCCGCGATTTTGAACGACGTGCGCGTCGACTACTACGGAACCCCGACCCCGATTTCGCAGGTGGCGAAGGTCTCTGTGCCCGAACCGCGCATGCTCCTCGTGACCCCGTGGGAAAAGACCATGGTGGACCCGATTGACAAGGCTATCCTCGCCGCGAACATCGGCCTTACCCCGATGAAGGACGGCAACTGCATCCGCGTGTCGCTCCCCATCCTCACTACGGAACGTCGCCAGGAACTTGCGAAGATCGTGCGCAAGCATGCCGAAGAAGGCCGCGTGGCAATCCGCAACATCCGCCGCGATGCGAACGACGCCATCAAGAAGAACAAGGACCTGCCCGAAGACGAAGTCAAGAAGCAGCAGGACGAAATCCAGAAGGCGACCGACAAGGCTATCGCGCAGATTGACGCGCTTCTCGCCGAGAAGGAAGCGGACATCCTCAAGGTGTAGTCCGGGGCGGCCGTGGCGAACCAGCTTAGACATGTTGCGATTATCATGGACGGCAATGGGCGTTGGGCCCGTAGCCGCGGGCTAGAACGTTTTCTCGGGCACCGCAAGGGCACGCAGGCCACCATCGACGCGGTGGAAGTCGGCGTGAACCTGAAGCTCGAGCACATGACCCTCTACGTTTTCAGTTCCGAGAACTGGGGCAGGCCCAGCAAGGAAGTGGATTACCTGATGAACCTCCTCATCGAGATGGTGGTGAAGGAAATCCCCGACCTCATGGAGAAGAACGTGAAGCTCAAGGTTATCGGGAACATGGAACGCCTGCCCGAAAAGCCGCGCGCGAGCCTGCAGTCCGCCATCGACAAGACGGCGAACAATACCGGCATGCAGCTGAACCTCGCCATATCCTATGGTGGACGCCTGGAAATCGTGGATGCCGCGAAGGCCATCGCCACGCAGGTGCAGGCGGGTACGCTCAAGATCGAGGACATTGACGAGAACGTGTTCGCGAAGAATTTGTATTTGAAGGGCGCGCCCGATCCGGACCTGGTTATCCGTACCGGTGGCGAGTTCAGGCTTTCGAACTACCTGCTCTGGCAGGCCGCCTACAGCGAGTTCTACGTGACGGACACGCTGTGGCCCGACTTTACCAAGGAAGAGTTCCTGAAGGCCGTGGAGTTTTTCAAAACCCGCGAAAGAAGGTTTGGGAAGGTGTTGCATGAGTAACTTGGCTCAGCGTTTGTTGACGGCGTTTATCGCCATTCCTATAGTGTTCGTGCTGCTGTGGTTCTGCGACTACAGCCGTATTGGCCTCATGTGCTTCCTTGCGGGCGTGGGCGCCTGGGAATGGGCGGGCATGGTCTCCAAGATGTACAAGGGTCCCGACATGCGCTACCTCTCGTTTGCGGCAAGCTTTGCCCTCACGCTAGCCTGGGCGCTCGCCTCGGGCGGGTTCTTCGGGCTGACCGCCGTGCCTTACGTTGTCGGGATGACGGCGATGATTGTGTTTGGCCTGTATATCGCCATCGCCTACGCGAAGGTCGAAATCGATCACATGTTCCCCTGGATGGTGATGCACCTTGCGGCCCCGCTCTACCTCGGACTTTGGGGTGGTATCAACGTGCAGATGATGGGCAACGGACAGGGTCTCGAACACTGCTATCCGTTTATCCTCGTGATGACCTCCGTGTGGCTGTGCGATACGGTCGCGTATTTCTTCGGAAAGTTTGCTGCGGGCAAGGGACCCTTCGGACGCCATCCGTTCGCTCCGAACATCAGTCCCAAGAAGACTTGGGAAGGCTCCATTGCCGGTTCTGTCGCAACTATCGCGTGGGTCGCCTACTGGGCCAAGTGCAGTTCCGCCCTTGCGGTTTTCGACGTGCGGCTCGACTGGACGCTCGCGGTCGTGCTTGGACTCCTGATTACTGTCGCGGGCCAGGCGGGTGACCTCCTGATGAGCGCCCTCAAGCGCTGGAGCGGCACCAAGGATTCGGGCAACCTGTTCGTGGGGCACGGCGGCGTGCTCGACCGCTGCGATTCCTTCTACCTCGCGGCCCCGATGCTCGTGCTGCTGATGGATTTCTTCAAGAATATTGCCTAAAAGTCAAGGAAGAAAAATGAAAAAGTTTCTCGTTTTTGCTTTCGCCGCTGCTATGACTCTCGCTGCTTGTGGTGATGATGATTCCAATCCGACTTCCGGGGAAAGCAATCCCGCTACGGATAACGGTGGCAAGAAGGATGACGGCAAACTGGATGCGGGCTGCAACTTCGCAAAAGAAGATAATGTTTGGAAGTACAAGTATTCAACTTGGGAATACATCGACGAATATACCTGGGTTGACGAGACGACGGTCGATTACAAGGCATATGCGAAAGCGTACCACATGGAAGACGACGACACGACCTATACGGGCGTGAACCGCGACGAGTTCTTTGAAAAGGTTATGGAAGATTGCCTGTTCTACCAGAACATGGACAACTAGCGTTTTATTCCGTGTTCCGCCATGTAGATGGCGAGATAGTCGATAACTCCTGAATCAGCTCCCTTCACGGGAACGTACCGCAGGTTGTTCTGCGAGTCGATGATGACTGCGAGACCTGCGATGTAGTTTATCCAGTGATAGTCCTCGTGGTACTTGAGGGCGACCTTCCCTCCGGAACCGAACACGGCCAGGGGCATCACGAAAATATCGTGCGATACCATGATGCTCACGCGCTTCCACTTGGGCAAGTTCTTGAGGATTACCTTCTCCATGAATTCCTGGGCGCGGGGCTCAAGTTCGTAGAGTGCGTCGGGGTAGGGTTCTCCGTATGCCCAGTGGGCCATGAGTTCTACGGAACTTCCCTGCATGCCGAGCTTTGTCGCGTATTGTGCGAGCTCGTCTGCGGAAATTTTCAGGAACCAGTTGCCGGTAATGTCGTAGTTCGTGATGAGCTTCGGGAGGTTCGCTTCTCCGCGCCCCTTTGATATGTTGTTCGCAGTCTCGTTCGTGCGCACGAATCCCGAGGTGATGTAGCTGAATTCTTCGTCGCTCTTGAGTTTTGCTCCCAAATCCTGTGCCATCTTTACGCCGTTTGCGGTGAGTTCCGTCTCGATGGTCACGGCGTCTTCGCGTTCGGAATGGCGTATGATGAAAACCGCCTTCTCGCTAGGCGCTAGACTCCTGTAGACATCGGCGACCGTCGCGAAGCCGTCCTTGTCGAGCGCGATTTCCGTTACTGCGGGCGCGGAACCGGAGGATTCTGCGGAACTCGAAGATTCCGGAAAGGGTTCCACCGAAGAGGAAGACTCTGCCGGGGAGGCGTGCGGCGGGTCGTATTGCCCGCTGGAAAAGCGAGCCGGAAGGGCCGATGAGGATGTGGTGGCCACAGGCCCTTCCGGTGAATCTTGCGCAGATGACCCCCCAAACAATTTATCGGAGTCAGAAATGTCAAGGCCGTCTGCGCTCGATTCAATTTCGGTTGACTGCGTGTCGGTTGACGACGTGCCCGAATCGTTGCAGGCAACGAATGCGCCTGCAGTGAAGATGGCGAGAGTGAAGGCGCGCATCATGAACCCCACTGGTATTCGCCCGCCTCGTACACCGGGTTTTCACCGTTGAAGCCGCGCGGGCGCTTGATCTTGTCGTCGAATACAGTCTTGTTGAAAATGCGGAAGTCCCCGCGTTCGTAGCTCTGGAACGAGATGTGGCAGAATATGGGCCCTGCCGGCATGTACTCGCTGTAGCTCATGGTGCGTTCGCCCGCGGTGTAGAGGTAGTTGAAGTACTTGCCGTTCAGGACGATGTGTAGCCCGATGTTCCCGACGGTGAACCAGCGCCCCTTCGCGAGGATGTTCTCGTGGTGCGTGTCGTCGTAGTCCATCACCACGAATTCGGCGTCACCATTTTTATCGAGATGGAAACGGTACTTGTGGTTGCCCCCGCAGCAACGTCCGTCGAAGAACCAGGTGTATCCGCTCGCGGCGGCGATGCGCGGGTCGCGCACGCTCGTGTCGGGGTGGGCGAGCTGCTCGTCGGTCACGAGGCGCTCGGGTTCCACCGCGGCAATCAGCTGTGCAAGTGTTTTCGGGTTGCTTGCGGAAGTGAGCGTGACCTTGTTTTTCGCCTCGCTCATGGAGCGGCGGTACAGGCGGTACGGAATTCCGTCGTCGCTGATCATCGTCATTTCGTCCTGGCTAAAGATGTAGTAGGCGTATGTCTTGGTGCCGCTCCGTGTGACCACGTTAAAACTGCGGTTGTTGAGCGTGTACCACTGCCCCGACACGTTCGGGAATCCCGAAACCGCCGCGTTGCCGTCTTCGGCGATGACTACGGTGTAGTCGTCGCTTATCCATGCTTCGTCGGCCGCGGTAATCAGGCGGCAGTCGCGGTTCTTGTCGCCCTGGCAGGCGGCGGCCGAAGGGTTCGCCGCTTCGCAGGGGCTCACCATGCCCGGCGGGAGTTCCGCCGACATGCCGATACGGAATCCCATGTCGGCGGCGCCATCGCGGCTGCGGATGGCGCGACGGCTCACCCGCGCGAATTCCGCCGGTTCGCCGTAACTCCCGCCGCGGCGCGTCTTGTTCCCGCTACCCGTGAGTTGCACCGGATTCACCTTGTCGCCCGCGGTATAGCCCACGAGCCAGTCGTACACCCATTCCCACGAGTTCCCGCTCATGTCGTAGAGCCCGAGCTTGTTCGGCTTCTTGGTCGCCACGTCGTGCGCCTTGCCGCCGCTGTTCTCGGAATACCATGCCACGTCATCGACGCTGTTGCTGCCCGAGAACTTGAAGTTGTCTGCAATGCCGTCCTTGCCGCCACGTGCCGCGAATTCCCATTCGGCATCGGTCAGCAGGCGGTACTGGTGGCCCGAAAGTTGCCCGAGCTTGCAGGCGAAACTGTTCGCGTCGAACCAGCTTACGCCGATTTTGGGTGCCTTGTCCGATTCCCAGGCGTTTTTCTTGCCGCCCATCACTGCGTTCCATTGCCCGATGGTGACTTCGGTATTCGCGATGTGGTAGGCGTCTACCGTTACTTTGTGCGCAGGCGTCTCGTAAATCTTGTCCTGCTCGGCGCAGTTGTCGCACCCGCGCGTGTACGTGCCACCCGCGACATACACCATGCTGAATACCGCGCCGTTTACGGTGTCGGCGAAGGTGGCCGGTGCCACGTAGGTAAATTCAGAACCCGCGCCGGTGCTGCTTGAACTGCCGGGCCCGAAACCGCCCGAACTGCCGGGAACGTTCCCGCTCGAGCCTGCAATGTTCGTGCTCGAGCTGGGCGCCGAGCCTGCGCTTGTCGGCTCCGCGCCCGATGAGGTCGCGGGCAATTCTCCCGAAGAAACTGCGGGCATCCCTCCCGAAGACAGTTCGTCTCCCGGATAGTCGCCGGTATTGCCTGCAAATGAATTGGAAGAGAGTTCACCCTCTGGAACAGAAACGCCGTCGGAAGATTCCGAGCAGCTCCAGAACACCCCAGCGGCGATTATCGACGCCGCTAAAACACCCGAAAAGCGCATGCGCATAGCGCACCTCCTTCGAGTCCATAACCATTACCCGCTTTTAAAATAATCTAAAAATGTCGAATGCGTCTGTAAATTTTAGTAGATGTGTGGACAATTGCCGAATTTGCGCGAAAAGCCCGAATATTAATTTCTATTTTTTTGAAAAACAAAAGAGGCATTTTATGAAAAACGTCGTCCTTCTCGGTGCCACAGGCTCCATCGGTACGTCCAGCGTCGATGTCATCCTGCAACATTCCGACATTTTTAACTTGTATGCGGTTGCCGCGAACAGTAGCGTGCAGAAGGTTGCCGAAATCGTGCGCAAGTACAAGGTGGAACGCGTGTGCATGTTCGACCCGAACGCCGCGAAGGAACTCGAAGGGATTCTCGGCATGAAGGTACTCGCCGGCATGGAAGGCCTGTGCGAACTCGCCGCCGACCCGAAGGCCGATATCATCATCAACGCGCTCATGGGTGCGGTGGGCTGCCTCCCGACCATTACCGCCATCGAGCACGGAAAGCACGTGGCCCTCGCGAACAAGGAGACGATGGTCATGGCGGGCCCCGTCATCTGGGACAAGCTTGCGGAAAACCCGAAGTCGTTTATCACTCCCATCGATTCCGAGCATAGCGCCATCTTCCAGTGCCTCGAAGGCGGCAAGCGCGAAAGCGAGGTGGAGTTCCTCGAGATTACCGCTTCCGGCGGGCCTTTCCGCGAATGGCCTATTGAGAAGTTCGAAACCATCACGGTGGCCGACGCGCTCAATCACCCCGTGTGGAGCATGGGCAAGAAGATTACCATCGATTCCGCCTCCATGATGAACAAGGGCCTCGAAGTGCTCGAAGCGCACTTCCTGTTCCACATTCCCTACGAACAAATTAAGGTCGTCGTTCACCCGCAGTCCATGGTGCATTCGCTCGTGCAGTTCCGCGACGGCTCCCTCATGGCGCAGCTCGGCGCTCCCGACATGCGCATCCCCATCCAGGTGGCGCTCACGTGGCCCGACCGCCTGCGTCTCGAAACAAAGCGCCTCGACCTGCCGACGCTTGCAAAGCTCACGTTCTTCGAACCGGATTTCAAGAAGTTCCGTTGCCTTGCCCTCGCGTTCGAGGCGGGCCGCCGTGGCGGTATCGTGCCCTCCATGATGAACGCCGCAAACGAGGTGCTCGTGGATCGCTTCCTCAAGGGGAACCTCAAGTTCACCGACATCCCGAAATACGTGGAAATGGTGATGGAAAAGGCCCCCAATGTGACCGGCCACCTCACGCTTGACCAGGTTCTCGAAGCCGACGCCGAAGCTCGCAGGCTCACCGCTTCGCTGATAAAGTAATTTTACAAAAGCGTGTTATCCTGAATGGCCCTTTTGCCCTGAAAACGGCAAAAGGGTTGTTTTGGACCTCTCTAAGCTCCTTCCGGGGCGCAAAAAAGCCTAAAATTCTTCAAAAAATAGCAGTGGGTACGCCTGTATCCAAATTCACGCGTAAAATGTAGGTTTTGTGCGTTTTTTGCGATATATTTATGTCAGGATAATTTTCAACAGGAGTGTCCAGATGCTCAGATTCGGCTTGAAACAGTATGCCGCCATAACGCTTTCCCTTTCAGCCGCTGCGTCCGCTGCAACGGCTTACATCAACCAGGTGGGTTACCGCACCGGCGATACCAAGGAATTCGCCCTGGTCGATGGTTCCGGGACGGTCGAGATTGTCGATGGTTCTGGCACTACGGTGTTGACTGCGACCCCGTCTGCGGCTTCGAACTGGGCTCCGAGCGGGCAGAGCGTCCAGCTGGTCGATTTTTCGGACCTGAAGACTCCGGGAACATACTCCATCAAGGTTGGCGGTCAGGTTGTCCGCAACGACTTGAAGATTGCCGACAGTCCTTTTGAAGATGTGACGAAGGCCTCGCTCAAGTGGTATTACTACCAGCGTGCCTCCATGGCTCTTGAGGAAACTTACGCGGGCCAGTGGAAGCGTGCAGCGGGCCATACGAACGAAACTGCCCAGCTCCATAAGTCCGCCGGTTCGGGCTCGCTCCAGTCGAGCAAGGGCTGGTACGATGCCGGTGACTACGGCCGCTATATCGTGAACTCGGGCATTACCACCTACACGCTCCTTTCTTTGTACGAGCACTTCCCGGATTATTTCAAGACGCTCAAGTGGAACATCCCTGCCGATGGAAACCTGCCGGACCTGCTTGCCGAAATCAAGTATAACCTGGACTGGATGCTCACTATGCAGGCGAGCGACGGCGCAGTTTACCACAAGCTGACTACGCTCCAGTTCCCGGGCGACGTGATGCCCAATAAAGATACGGAACAACTCTATGTTATCGGTAAGGGTACTGCCGCCACGTTTGATTTTGCTGCCGTGATGGCCGTGGCCGCCCGCGTGTACAGGCCCTTCGATGCCTCTTACGCAGATAAGTGCCTGGAGGCTGCCAAGAAGGCCTATGCCTGGGGTGCACAGAATCCGAATGTCAAGTTCAACAATCCTTCCGATGTCGGTACGGGTTCCTATGCCGACGGCTCGCTTGGCGACGAGAAGGACTTTGCCGGCACGGAACTCTTCGTGACTACGGGCGATGCCTCTTACAAGACTTCCGGCGCATCTCACAACCTGCCGGGCTGGGCCGATGTTTCGGGCCTTGCTACCTACGGCAAGGCGACTCATGCCACTGAATTTGGTAATGTGGCTCAGGTGGCGAAAGATACGTTGCTGAGCGTGGCCGATGATTTTGAAGCGCGCTCTACGACAGGTTTTGGTGTCGTGATGGGCGATAACGACTTCTACTGGGGTTCCAACTCCGTGGCCGGTAACCAGGGCGTTTGGCTTTTGCATGCCTACTACCTGACTGGCGACAAGAAGTACTATGTCGCGGCGACCAAGGTGCTCGACTACCTGCTCGGCAAGAACCCGCTCGACATGTCCTTCCTGACGGGTTATGGCACGAAATCCCCGATGATGCCTCACCACCGCCCGAGTACGGCTGATGGCGTGAAGGACCCGGTCCCTGGCATGATTGTTGGCGGCCCGCAGCCCGGTGGCGAAGACATTGGCTCCCAGACCTGGGAATGCAAGGACTACAGGACTGGCAAGCCTGCGACATCCTATACGGACAACCGCTGCAGTTATGCGACAAACGAGGTGGCGATTAACTGGAATGCTCCGTTTGCCTACCTTGCGGGTGCTATCGAGGCCATCAACGCCGGGTATGCTCCGAGCTTTGCTGTGGATGGCGTTGCACGTACCGATGCAATCAAGCCTGCAATGGCGCGCAAGGTTCGTGCGGAACAGGGCCCGAAGCTCCGCTTTGGCGACCAGATGCTCTATGTTGAGATGGGCGACAAGCGCTTTGACCTGCGCGGTCACAGGCTGCACTAAACGTAATGTCATCCCCGCATGGCTCGGCATAAGGCCGCTGAGCTTGTCATCCCCGCTTTTTAATTAGTCATCCCCGCTTTTTAATTAGTCATCCCCGCGAAGGCGGGGATCTTTTTTGCTAAATTGCCGAGAGTATGGAATCCATTTTCTCCAACGTCGTGATGTTTGTCCTGGGCCTCCTTGCGCTCAGTTTCCTCGTGACTATTCACGAGCTGGGCCACTTCCTGGTCGCCAAGTGGAATAACGTCAAGGTGAATACGTTCAGCGTCGGTTTCGGCAAGAAACTCATCCGCATCAAAAGGGGCGAGACGGAATACTGCATTTCGGCTATCCCGTTCGGTGGCTACGTGGCTATGGCGGGGGAAAATCCCGACACGCTCGAGGAGGGCGAAGTCCCGGACGAGCGCGATTTCGTGGCGAAGTCCGTGGGTGCGCGCGCCGCGATTGCGTTTGCAGGCCCGTTTATCAATATCGTGTTCGCGTTTGCGCTCCTGATGGTCCTCTACATGGTGGGCGTGCAGGAACCTGCGACAAACGAGCTCATCGTGGGCTTTGTCGCGAAGGATTCTCCGGCGCTCGCCGCGGGCATACAGCCGGGCGATACCATCACCGCCATGAACGGCAAGCCCACGCAGGGCTGGGACGATTTCCGCGAGCAGATTGGCGTGAGCCTCGGGGCGAACGTCCCCCTCACGGTACATCGCGGTGGCGAACCGCTCACCATTACCGTCGTTCCCGAAGAACTCGTGATTCCCGCGCAGGATTCCACCGGTTCCGAAATCAAGATGGGTATCGGCGACATCGGCATCTACCCGCGCAACCGCGTCATCGTGCGCGTTCCGCCTGTAGAAGGTTCTGCCGCGGCTACTGCCGGCATTCAGCAGAACGATACGATTTTTGAAATTAACGGCGAACACATCTCCCGTTACGAGGAGGTCGTGCGCATCATCGACGGGAGCAAGGGCGAGGCCGTGAATGTTACCGTCATCCGCGACGGTGATACGCTTACCAAGCCGCTCACTCCTGTGTACAACGAGGAATACAAGCGCTACATGGTCGGTATCCAGATGGGCTACGTGCTCTTCCGCGAAACGAAGATTGTGCGCCGCGGCCCTGTCGAGGCGTTTACCAAGACTTGTGCCACCAGCTGGAAAATGACGACGAGCATCTTCCGCTATTTCAAGCGCATGTTCCAGGGGCAGGTGAAGGTCGACGCGTTCTCCGGGCCGGTCTCCATTGTCGCCGTGATGGGTAACGTGTGGATGAGCGGCTTCCAGGAATTCCTGATGCTTCTTGCGCTCATCAGCATAAACCTGGGTGTAATGAACCTGCTCCCGCTGGCGATTACCGATGGCGGCCTGCTCATGTTCCTCGGAATCGAGAAGCTGCGCGGCAAGCCGCTTTCTACCAAGACGCAGAGCATTATCCAGAACGTGGCAGCAGCCTTCTTTATCAGCTTCTTCGTGTTCATCACGATACTCGACTTCGGCAAGCTTTCGCTATTCTTGAAATGACAACGAACATGTCATCCCCGCGGAGGCGGGGATCTCCTTAATATACAGGTTTTCTTATGATAGACAATGAAATTGAAAATCGCAGCAAGGTCATCGTGCGCACGAGCATCGTGGGCATCGCTACAAACGTGGTGCTTTCGGCGTTCAAGGCCGCCATCGGTTTTATCACGGGTTCCATCGCCGTCACGCTTGATGCGGTGAACAACCTCTCCGACGCGCTCTCCTCGGTCATTACCATCGTGGGCGCAAAACTTGCGAATAAACTTCCCGACAAAAAGCATCCGCTGGGTTACGGACGTATCGAGTACCTGAGCGCCATGATCGTGGCCGCCATCGTGCTGTACGCGGGCGGCACCTCCGCCGTGGAATCCGTCAAGAAAATCATCCACCCAGAAGCCGCCGACTATTCTACGATATCGCTGGTGATTATCGCTGCCGCCGTGGTGGTAAAGCTCGTGCTCGGCAAGTACGTAAAGAGTCAGGGCGAGCGCGTGAATTCCGGTGCGCTGGTGGCATCGGGTGCCGACGCCTTGTTCGATGCCATCCTGTCTGCGTCGGTGCTTGCTTCTGCAATCGTGTTCGTGACGACGGGCGTTTCGCTCGAAGCCTACGTGGGCGTATTGATTTCTGTATTCATCATCAAGTCCGGCATAGAGATGCTCAAGGATACGCTGGACGATATTCTCGGCAAGCGCTCTGACGGCGACACCGCCAAGGAAATCAAAAAAATCCTCACCTCCGAAAAACCCGTACGCGGCGCCTACGACTTGATTCTGAACGATTACGGCCCGAACAAGTCTGTCGGCTCGGTGCACCTGGAACTGCCCGACACCATGACCGTCGAGGAACTGGACGTGCTCACCCGCAAGCTGCAACACCGGGTGTTCAAGGAAACGGGAATCCTGCTCGCGGGCGTGGGAGTTTATTCGTACAACACCAAGAACGACGAAGCCGCCAAAATCCGTAGCGATGTCTTGAAAATCGTGAAGTCCCACGAATGGGCGCTCCAGATGCACGGATTCTACGTGGATGTTGCCGAAAAGTCACTCCGCTTCGATGTGGTCATGAGTTTCGCCATCACCCCCGAAGAAGGCGTTGCGACCCTCACCAAGGAAATCGGCGAAGCCTTCCCCGAATACAGCGTGCACATCGCCCCCGATGTGGACCTGAGTTAATCGGCTAGAATTTCAGCCGTTTGACGTTGTAGAAATATATCCCCGCGATGACTGCAATCGTGATGACCCAGCTGATGGGGTAGACGACCATCAGCGAGGCGAACGAGTTGTATTTGGGGAATACGAAAATCACCCAGAGGATGCGGATGCCGCAGACGCCTACCATGCAGGTGAGCGCCGGCGGCAGGGACTTGCCCATTCCCGAAAGCGCACCCGAAAACACGTCCAAGAAGACGTTGATGGCCAAGAGCCCCACCACTACGTACATGCGGATGGATGCGATTTCGATGATCTCGGTATTGGACGTGAACACGCTCAGCATGGGCCTTGCGAAAATGCAGCAGAGAGCGCTCAATACGATGGTGGTGGAGCAGCCGAGCAGGAGTGTCCAGCGGACCGTGCGGCGGCAGCGTTCCATGTTCTTTGCGCCGAAGTTTTGCCCCACGAAGGTCACGCAAGCCTGCGAAAAAGAACTCAGCCAGTAATACACCACGAATTCGTAATTGAGGGCGATGGACGAGGCCGCCACTGTCGCAGAACCGAGGCTGTTGATGGCCGATTGCAGGCACACATTGCTGAACGAGAATACGACGCCGCGAAGCCCTGTCGGCAGCCCCACGCGCAAAATGCGGCTCAAGAAGAAGGGCGTCACGCGCAACTTCCAGAATTCCAGCTTGAAAGGCCCCACCTCGTGCAGGAGCATATAGAACAAGATAATCCCGCTGATGACGTTGGCGATGACCGTCGCAATCGCAACGCCCGATACACCCATGCCAAAGCCCGCTACAAGAATCAGGTTCAATGCCACATTGACGGCTCCCGCCACCATGA
>JAEEGG010020594.1_pt1 | contig 13169 bp, 10 predicted proteins | sample 9134161 | NCBI WGS metagenome assembly JAEEGG01 (sample SAMN16246543, study PRJNA631951) | gut metagenome | biome: gut microbiome; feature: rumen; material: CR-attached | host: Bos | place: Iran: Karaj | collected 2018-10 | reverse complement strand
GCGGTCATCTTCTGCGCCAGCGCGTCCTGGCGACGCAGGGCGTCGCCGGCCTCGCTCCAGCCGTCAGGCAGGGTCTGGAAGCCCGCACGCTCCAGCTCCCGCAGCTCCTGGTCCAGCGCGGTGTTTTCGGCCTCTGCCTCTTCGCGCAGGCCCTTCTGCAGCTCCCGCCGCCGGGCCTTTAAGTCCGCCAGCGCGGCCGCGACGTCCATGGATTCGTTGCCGCTGCCCTGCAGGTTGATGATATGGCTTCTGAGTTCGTCCGCCATGCCGCTCTCCAGGCCGGAGCCCATCTGCCTGAACGAGAGCGTGTTGTAGAACAGATAGGGCGTCAGCGAATCGGGCAGAGGCTGCTCGTTTTCTTTAATGTCACGCGTGCGGCCGTCCTTCGTTTCGCTCAGGAAGGAACGGGGCGGCGTCTTGGCCAGATCCCGCACCGCGTGGATGCGGCTGCCGCCGCGCTCCCAGTCGATGGAGCCGCCGTAGAGCTCGGGCTCGGTCCAGGGCAGATTGGCCTTGTACGTATCGTTTGCGGCGGCCCGGCCCCGGTTTCTTTCCACGCCGAAGAGCAGGGCGGCGATCGCTGTGTGAAGCGTCGTCTTCCCGCTCTCGTTGGGGCCCTGGATCAGGGTGATCCCGTCTTTGAATTCCAGATCTTTATCCTTCAGCTTGCCGAAGCGGTAAACGGAGCAGTGCTTTATCTTCATCGCAGCACCTCCCCTCCGGGCCGCTTCACCGTGGAAAGCAGGGCTTCGGCCGCGTAAACGAGAGCTTTTTTCTTGCGCTCCGCCTCGGGATCGTCCTCCGCCGGCGTAAGAGCGGCGGTCAGCCGCGCCAGGATATCGTGGGAAGGCCGGGCGGCCCATTCCTCCCAGGGGAAATCCGGCTGGCTGTTGTCGACTACCTCGCTGATACAGCCGAGGCGCAGCAGGGCTTCGCCGTCAAAGTCCGTGGCGGGATCCCGCCGTCCGCTAAGGATCAGGCGGTACACCTCGCTGCCGTCGTTTTTCATGCGCCGGCGCAAAAGAGCTTCGAGCGAGGCGAAGCTGACCTCCGGGGTCAGGTTGATCTTCAGGTCCGTGTATTCGAAATCCGAGAAATTGCGCCAGCTTAAGGAAAAGGCGCCGTTCGTCAGGGATCCGTCGTAGAAGCCGTGCGGGCCGGTCTCGTTCCTGTCCAGCGGCTCGGGGGAGCCGGGCATGGCGGCGCGTCCGTCCGCGGAAATGGAGGGCCTGTGGATGTGGCCCAGCGCGATATAGTCCCAGCCGAGCTCCTGCAGGGCGGACAGCTTAAAGGGAAGATGATCCTTGTCGCCGCCGTGCAGCATCAGGATGTGCCTTTTTCCGTCCTGCGGGCAGGAAAGCTCCGCCGTCAGGTCGCGGCGCATCTGCTCCGCGTAATAGCTGAAGCCGGTCACGTCCAGGTTCCACTGGGGGAAATGCACCGTTTCCGGATCGGGGGAGGCGATGAAGCTGACGTTCGCCGGAAAGGCGTGCTCCGCCATGGCGCAGCCGGGCCGCAGGAAATCGTGGTTGCCCGCGGTCAGCACCACCTTGGTGATCGAAAGCTGCGAGAACAGGTAATCGGTCTCTTTCAGCTCCGCTTCCGTGGGCGGGCGGTGGAAGAGATCGCCGACGATCAGCAGAAGATCCACGGCTTCCTGATTGCACAGATCGATCAGACGCGGCAGGGACTGCCGGACGGCGTCGGCGCGCGCGGGACCCCAGGGTCTGTCCCGGTCCGGCGCGGCGCCCAGATGCAAATCGGCTGTATGAATAAAGCGCATAAAACACCTCAGACTTTTCTTAACTGTAAAGTATAGCACAAGGAAGGGGAGGCCGCAAGAAAAAAAGGAGCCTTACGGCTCCTATGTGGAGACCGGGCGGCTCCGCGACTCTTTTATTTCCGGCAGCTTGCGACGAAGGCGCTTATGATCCCCTGCTGCAGCGGATCTTTCGAGGACATCATCTCGGGATGCCACTGGACCGCCAGGAAGAAACGGGAGGCGTTTTCCTTCAGTTCCACGGCCTCGGTCAGGCCGTCGTCGGAAAGGGCGACGGCTTTGAGAGAAGGCGCGCAGTCCTTAATAGCCATGTGGTGCAGGGAGTTGACGGGCAGCTCTCCGGCGCCGCAGATCGTGGATAGAAGAGAGCCTTCCGCGACCTCCACGCGGTGCGAGGCCTCGGTGCGCGGATACATGTGCAGGGTGTGGGAGGGATGCCCCGCCGCCTGCACGTCCTCCAGGAGCGTGCCGCCTAAGGCGACGTTGACGACCTGCAGCCCCCGGCAGATGCCCAGGACCGGCAGATCGGTCTCCTTGAGCACGTAGCGGCACAGAAGGATCTCCTGCTCGTCGCGCTCCGGGACCAGCTCCCCGGTCCGGCCGGTGGTCCTTTCGCCGTAGCGCTGCGGATCCACGTCGCAGCCGCCGCTGAACAGGATGCCGTCCAGACGGGAGCAGAGCTCCTTCGCCGCTTCGGCGGCGCCTTCCCCTCTCAGAACGGGCAGCATGACCGGGATGCCGCCGGCGTGCTGAACCGCCTCGATATAGTCGTCGCACAGCGCCTGCCATTTCTGCTCGGGATAGCCGAGGCGTCTGGAAAATTCCATTTCCCCGTCGTTCCGAAAGTTTACCGTAATGCCGATGAACGGACGCATAGGATCCTCCTGAACGCTTCCGGCCGGACGCTCCGCGGGACGCGCCGCCGGAGAAGCGGATGTCTGTGATTTTTCTGAATCATAACACAGAAAAGGACGGTTTGACAAGAAAAAACTTGACGGAAAACGGCGCGGCTGTCCCGCTTTCAGACGGAAAATTTCTTGCATAACCTTTACGTTATGCAGGGCGTCGGAATTGTTATTTGAATATATCCGGCATTAACCTTACAATGATTTCACAAGAGAAGCGGAAAAGACGAAAAACTTGTTCTGTTAATTTTGGTTTGGGAAAAACCTTGTTTTCTTAGGATAATTGTCGTATAATACGGAAGAACCATATCGGCACCGAAACGTAAAAAGGAGATGATAATGCAGTTATATCACGACATCCCCTACTGCCAGGGGGTTGAGAACGCACTGAAGCGGGCCAGACGGCTTTCTCAGTTTCAATACTATGCCATTAAGCCGCTTCCGATCATCGACCGTTTCCGCCCGACGCTCGAGAAGCCGGATTCGACCCTGATCGAGTCGCACGCCGCGCCCTGGCTGCCGTTAAAGGGCATCCTTTATTCCTCCGTGCGCCGCAGCGAGACCTACGTCGGCTACAACATCACGCCGGAGACCTTCGTGACCGCCCTGTCCAATCCGAACAGCGTCATGTACACGGATCCCATCAAGGGGACCGGCCAGAACGTACACAACCGTTACGGCATCGTCTGCTCCTGCTTCGTGAGCTACAGCCTGAATATCCATTACCGCACCAACTGCGCGCGCTGGCCGTCCATGCCCGGCATCCACACGGTCGATACCACGGAGCTGGAGAACATCAAGCTGGCGGACGTGGTCTTAAATCCCAAGTCGCACATCGCCATCGTGACGGACATCGAGCGGGACCTGGAAGGCAAAGTGCATTTTATCACGGTCTCCGAGAGCACCATCCCCTACATCCGCGTCACGCGCTTCAATCCGGAGCAGTTCCGGAACTACTGGCTGGCGAACGGCTACACCGTTTTCCGCTACGACGGCGCGAAGGACGTGCCCTACGAGCCGGATCCCTTCGCTCCCGTGGAGGGCGATCCGACCATGCCCGAGCCCTTCATCAACCGCTCCCTGATGCCTGACTTTGGCAACAAGGCGAACTACAGACGGGGCGAGCAGCCGGTGGTGATCAGCGTGTTCGAGGAAGGCTGCGAGGCCGTGGAGATCACGGATCCGGACGGCGAGAAGACCCTCTGGCCGGTGGAAGACGGCTTTGTGAAGCTGGATCCGGATAAGCTCGGCGTTTATGAGGCCGCCTGCGTGAAGGGTGAGGAGCGAAGCGCCTCCGTCAGCTTCTGCGTGACGGGCCTGATCATCAAGGCGGAAAAGGAAGAGTACGCACTCGGCGAGAAGGTCACGCTGAAGATCGACAACCCGGCCGGCGATACCATCGTGGCCTGGCAGTTCAACAAGCGGGCCGACGACAAGGGCAACGGCGGCGGCTGGCTGGATCTGACGACCGAGAAGGAAGTCACCATCGCGGGCCCGAACGTGGCCGTTCCGTCGGAGCTGTACCTGATCGCGAAGAACGCGTTCGGCTGCTACACCTCCCGCCGCATCCCGCTGGAGATCAAAGAGTAACGAAAGGCAGTGAACAGCAGATCTCTGCTGTCGTGTATAAAAAACAATAGGACCGCGGAGGAAAGCGGTCCGGAAAAATTTCTGTAAAAGAAAGGAAGGAACCAATTATGAAGAACGTGAAAAGAGTTCTGGCCATGGTGCTGGCTCTGGTCCTGTGCTTCTGCCTGCTGTCAGGCTGCGGCGGAGGACAGAACGAAACCACCCCCGCCGGGTCGCAGCAGTCGGGCGGCGAAACCAACGCTCCCGCCCCGGATCATAAGGTCAGAGACGACCTGAACATCGCCCTGACGGACGCTCCGGTCACCAACGACCCTCACGGCAACAGCAAGGATATGACGCAGCAGCTGTCGCACTGGGTCTATGACGGCCTGATCCTCGTGTCGGGCGACGGCACCATCAGGCCCGGTATCGCGGAGTACAAGGTCAGCGCCGACGGCCTGACCTACACCTTCACCATCCGCAACGGCGTGAAGTTCCACAACGGCGAAGAAGTCACTCCCGAAGACGTGGTATGGTCCATCGAGCGCTGCACGGATATGGCGTACTACAAGAACTATACCGCCAGCTTCACCGACGTGAAGAAGACCGGCGACAAGGAAGTCACCATCACCTTAAAGAATCCGGACAACGCCCTGCTGTACAACCTGTACCGCATCAAGATCCTGAACCAGTCCAAGGTATATGAGATCGAAGGCATCACCGAGGCTCCGAAGATCGAAGCGTTCAGCGACAAGACCGATGCCGACGGCAAGACCGTGACCGCCGAGAAGCAGTGGAAGGAAGCCTACTACGTAGAAAAGCCGTCCAAGTTCGGCAGCGTTGCCGAAGATGCCGGCGCCGGCCCCTTCACCATCAAGTCCTACGACAAGGACCGTCTGATCGAGCTCGAGAAGTTTGCGGATTACTATGATACCGCCAACACCGGCAACATCAAGACCGTCAAGATCAACATCATCACCGAGAACTCCACCCGTTACAACGCCCTGCTGACCGGCGACCTTGACATGGTCCAGGTCCCTTCGGCCAACTGGGAACAGGTCGTTGCCACCGGCAAGTTCAACACCTTAGCTCAGGAATCCGCCACCATCTGCACGATGATCGTCAACCACTACCGCGAAGGCAGCCCGCTTGGCAACAAGCTGGTCCGTCAGGCTATCCGTTACGCCCTGAACCGTGAAGCCATCGTCAAGAGTGCCGCGAAGGGCATGGGCGTGGTCGCGTACACGCTGTACAACCCGAAGTACATCATCGGCTCTTCCACCGTGAACGAGGGGACCTATGAGTACAACGTAGCCAAGGCGAAAGAACTGCTGGCACAGGCCGGCTATCCGGACGGCTTCACCCTGGAGCAGAAGTTCCTGGTCCCGAAGACCGGCGACTCCGTATCCGTGGCGGAAGTTATCCAGCAGATGCTGAAAGCGGTCGGCATCATCGTTGAGCTCGACCAGAAAGACTCCTCCACTGCCTCTTCCGAATCCAAGACCGGTTCGCAGGATCTGTATCTGACCAACTCCAACTACGTCTTCCATATGAGCGACGGCTCCCGCGCCATGCACTCCCGTACCTTAAAGACTCAGGTTGCGAAGTACGCCCTGCTGCCGAACAACGAAGGCGAAACCCTTGACAGACTGTACGACAGCGCCCAGGCCGCCACGACCGATGCGGAACGCGACAAACTCTATGGCGAACTGAACGAATGGCTGAACGATCAGAGCATCAATATCCCGATCTACTACCACGTGAAAGGCTTTGCCTGGGACAAGAATCTGGATGCCGATCTGTCCAACCCGTACTACCTGTACATTCAGTACTGGAGCTGGAAATAATCGGGCGTAAGCGACCCGACGTTCCTGTGACAAATCAGTCTTGAACTGAATGATCCAGAGGGCCTCTCCCCCGGGGAGGAAGCTTCCCGGGGAAGGGGCCCTTTCCTTATCCAAGAAACGAAAGGTGTAAGATCTCATGTGGCGATATGTTGTTAAAAGACTTCTGCTGCTGATCCCTGTCGTGCTCGGGGCGATCCTGATCATCTTCTTCGTCCTGAGTTTCAGCAAGGGAACGCCTGCCGAGATCCTCCTCGGTCCCGGTTTCACGCAGGAAGAATACGACGCCTATAACGAGGAACTGGGATTCAACGATCCTTTCTTTGTCAGATATTTCCGCTACGTCGGGAATCTGCTGAAGGGGGATTTCGGAACCTCTTATTATTACAAAACCACGGTGTGGTCCGAACTGAAAGACCGTATTCCCATCTCCCTGCGAACGACATTTATGGCATTGGCAATGGCGGCACTGATCGGCGTACCTCTGGGCGTGCTGACGGCGGTCAAGCAGTACACCGCCCTGGATACGATTCCGACCGCCTTAGCCATGGTCTTTGCCGCGACGCCGGTCTTCTGGCTGGGCATGCTGCTGATGTATTTCTTTGCGGTGAAGCTCGGGTGGTTCTCCACGCTGTCCACCGGGAAGTTTTCGGATCTGATCCTGCCGACACTGGCCCTGGGTCTGCCGCATGCGGCCCGTCAGATGCGCTTTACGCGTTCGAGCATGCTGGAAGCTATCCGTGAGGATTACGTCCGCACCGCCCGCGCCAAGGGCTGCCGGGAACGCAGCGTTATCTGGCATCACACGGTCAAAAACGCCCTGCTGCCGGTCATTACCGTTATCGGCAACAGCTTCGGCGCCATGTTCGGCGGCACGGTCATTATCGAGAAGCTGTTCGTTGTGAACGGCATCGGCTCCCTGATGGTCAAGGGCATCGGCAACCGCGACGTCCCGATCGTGACCGGCTGCGTGGTCATCATCGCGCTGGTCTACAGTTTCGTAACCATGATCGTCGATATCCTGTACGCGTATATCGATCCCCGGACCAAAGCACGGTTCATTAAGTAGGAAGGGGGTAAGACGTTATGGCAGAAACAACGACTGCGGTCAAAAAGAAAAAGAGAAAAAACAGCAAGCTGGCGGATACCTGGCGGCTGTTCAAAAAAAGGAAAACCTCCGTCCTCGGCCTGATCATCTTCTCCATGATCCTTTTCATGGTGGTCTGCGCTCCGCTGTTTGTGGAAAAAAGCAAAGTGGAAGAATCGGATTGGGAGTATCTGACAAGCCCGCCTGTGGCCGGCCATATCTTCGGTACGGATGAACTGGGACGCGACATTTTCGCCCGCGTGCTCTACGGCGGCCGCAACTCTCTGGAAATCGGCCTGATCTCCATGGTCTGCGCTCTGTCCATGGGCGTTATCATCGGTTCGCTCTGCGGCTACTTCGGCGGCATCCTGGACCAGGTGGTCATGCGTATCCTGGACGTTTTGAAATCGATACCGACCACGGTGCTGGCCTTAGCCATCGTGGCGGCCCTGGGCGGCAGCAAGACCAACCTGATCATCGCGATCATGATCTCGCAGACGCCGGCTCAGGTGCGTCTGGTGCGCTCGGCCGTTATCGGCATCGCCGGCCGCGAATACTTTGAAGCGGCCCGTGCCTGCGGCACGTCCACGCCGCGCATCATCTTCAAGCACATCGTGCCGAACTGCATCGGCACGGTCATCATCCAGGCCTCCATGGCCATGGCGCAGATGATCCTGCAGGCGGCTTCGCTGTCCTTCATCGGTCTGGGCATCCAGCCGCCGGAACCCGAATGGGGCTCCATGCTGTCCAACGCCCGCGAGTACATGAGCACCGCGCCCTGGCTGATGATCTTCCCCGGCCTCTTCATCATGCTTTCCGCGTATTCCTTTAACCTGATCGGCGACGGTCTGCGGGATGCGCTGGATCCGAAGCTCAGGTCTTAAGGAAGGAGGACGAGACAATGTGCGCGAAGAAAAAAATGCTGATCAGCCAGGAAGGCGAGCCGCGTATCGATACCGATAAGCTGCTGGTCATCAAAAACCTGGAAGTCAACTATAAAACCGATAAGACCACCGTTCACGCGGTCAACGGCATCAGCCTGGAGCTGGGCAAGGGCGAGACCGTCGGCCTGGTCGGAGAGACCGGCGCCGGCAAGACCACCACGGCCCTGGCCATCCTGCGGCTGCTGCCCGAGGTCACGGCGCAGATCCCGCACGGCGAGATCTACTTCGACGGCGAAAACCTGCTGCAGGTATCCGAGGAGCGGATGCGCCACATCCGCGGCGACAAGATCTCCATGATCTTCCAGGATCCCATGACGGCCCTGAACCCGGTCTATACGGTCGGGGAACAGATTTACGAAGCCATCGAGCTGCACTCCGGGGAGCACAAGTCCCGGGAGCAGATCAACGAGCGCGTGGACGAAGTGCTGAAGATGGTGGGCATCACGCCGGAACGCAAGAACGAATATCCGCACCAGTTCTCGGGCGGTATGAAGCAGCGCGTGGTCATCGCCATGGCGCTGGCCTGCGAGCCGGAGCTCCTGATCGCGGATGAGCCGACCACGGCGCTGGACGTGACCATCCAGGCGCAGGTGCTGATCATGATGCGCGAGCTCCGTGACCGTCTGGGCACCGCCATGATCATGATCACGCACGACCTCGGCATCGTGGCCCAGACCTGCGACAAGGTCGCCGTCATGTACGCCGGCGAGCTGATCGAGACCGGCACAGCCGAAGAGATCTACAACAGCGGCAAGCGTCACCCGTACACGGAAGGCCTGTTCGGATCCATCCCGAACCTGAACGAGGATACGGACCGTCTGAAACCCATTCCGGGCCTGATGCCGGATCCGACCGACCTGCCGGCCGGCTGCTATTTCAGTCCGCGCTGCCCGTTCGCGACGGACAAGTGCCGCAGCGAGCATCCGCCGGTGTACAAGGAAGGCGGCCATCAGATCGCCTGCTGGAGATTTGCAGAGGAGGAGCAGTAAACGATGAGTGAAGAAGTGAAGAAAAACGTTTCGGAACAGACTCCTTTGATCGAGACCCGGCATCTGAAAAAGTACTTCAACGTCCGCAAGGGCCTGCTGCATGCGGTGGACGACATCAACATCAAGATCATGCCCGGCAAGACCATCGGCGTCGTGGGCGAGAGCGGCTGCGGCAAGTCCACGCTGGGCCGGACCATCCTGCGCCTGATCGAGCCGACGGGCGGCGACATCCTGTACGACGGCGAGAACATCGTCTCCTACAACAAGCACGAGATGAAGAAGATGCGCCGCAACATGCAGCTGATCTTCCAGGATCCCTACTCCAGCCTGAACCCCCGTATGTCGGTGTCCGAGCTGATCGCGGAATACATGATCGTAAACAAGGTCTGCAGCTCCCGGGCGGAGCTGTGGGACCGCGTGGACCAGCTGATGGAAACGGTCGGCCTCGCAGAACGCTTCGCGGGCTCCTACCCGCACGAGCTGGACGGCGGCCGCCGGCAGCGTATCGGCATCGCCCGCGCGCTGTCGCTGGACCCGAAGTTCATCGTCTGCGACGAGCCGGTTTCCGCGCTGGACGTGTCCATCCAGGCGCAGATCCTGAACCTTCTGATGGACCTGCAGGACGAACGCGGCCTGACCTACATGTTCATCACGCACGACCTGTCCGTGGTCAAGCACATCTCGGACGAGATCATGGTCATGTACCTGGGCCAGTGCGTGGAGATCGCTCCGTCCAAGGAGCTGTTTGCGAATCCGGTGCACCCGTATACGCAGGCGCTCTTAGCGGCCATCCCGGTACCGGACGTATCCATGCGGCATAAAGAGATCGAAGTTATCAAAGGCGAGCTGACCAGCCCTATCAACCCGAAGCCGGGCTGCCGCTTCGCCTCCCGCTGCAAGTACGCGACCGCAAAGTGCACGGAGGGAGACCTTCCGCTCAACGATCTGGGCGGCGGCCACTTCAGCACCTGCGTTATGCATAGGCAGCAGCAGTAAAAAACAAAAACATAAAAGCGGTCCGCCCCCGTGCGAGGAGTCTTCCTTCGCGGGGGCGGATTTCAGCAGGAGAAAAGGAGAGCCCAGGCATGACCTACGAGGAAGTGAAACAGAAGTATCAGCAGCACCATCTGGCGTTTTACCGCGATCCGGGCGATTTCGCCTGCGAGCCCTTCCGGATCTTCGGCCCGCTGTACTACGTGGGAGACAAGCGCGTCTGCGAGCACCTGATCGATACCGGCGACGGCCTGGTCCTCATCGATTCCGGCTACCCGCACACGATCCACCTGTTAGTGGACTCCGTCTGGCGCCTGGGTTTCGATCCGAAAGACATCCGCTATATTATTCATACGCACGGCCACTACGATCATTACGGCGCCTCCAATGAATTTAAAAGGCTCTACGGCTGTCAGCTCGTCATCAGCCGGACCGACGCGGAACTGATCCGGGACAACCCATCGGCCGCTTCGGGCTCCTGGAGCAGCATCGTGACGCCTCTGGCGTACATCCCGCCGGCCTTTGATCATCTGCTGGAGGACGGCGAGGACTTTGTCTGCGGAAACCTCAGCATTCACTGCGTAGAGGTGCCGGGCCATACGCCGGGCGCTATGGCGTTCTTCTTTGACCTTGCGGAAAACGGCCGCACGCTGCGGGCCGGCCTGTTCGGCGGCGCGGGGCTGGGGTCCGTGCGCAAATGCGTGCTGGAGCACCGGCATCAGCCGCTTTCCCTGCAGCAGGACATGCTGGATTCTCTGGAAAAGGTACGGGGAGAGAAGGTCGATATCCACCTGGGGAACCATCCGGACAACAACGATACCTTCGGCCGCCGGGCCCGCCAGCTGGCCGGAGATCCGGATGCCTGGATCGATCCGGCCGCCTGGGACCGTTTCCTGGGTGCGACCCGTGCGAAATTTGAAAAGATGTTTGCCGAAGAGGCGGCGGAGGCGATCTGACGCCTCTGTTTCATGCTGCGAAAGAAAAAACGGGAATTGTGAATAAAACGGGCATAAACGACCCTTTGTGTTGGGATTTGAACGGTTTTTTCGATTCTGCATAACACAAAAGTTATTCAAAACAATGCGGAATGTATTTGCTTATTTAAGTTAAAACCGTTAAAATGTTTTTGAAGTTAAGTGTGAAAACCTGAGGCTTTACAAGAATAAGAGACGAACGGAAGCCGCCCCGGCCAAGGAGACCGGCGGAGAGGCTGTATCATTTTGAATTCGGCAGAAGAGACGGCTGTACGAGAGGAAAGAACGCCGTCCCTTCGTGAACCCTTCATATTACAACGTGAAGAAAGGAGAAGGAGTAATGCTGAAATACTCAATCAAGCGTCTGCTGCTTCTGATCCCGGTCCTTCTCGGCGTGACGTTCATCATCTACGCGGCGATGAACCTGTCCGGCACCGACTACGTCGACAGTCTGATCACCGAGGACATGACCGAAGAACAGGTGGCGGCGCTGCGCGCCCACTACGGTCTGGACAAGCCGCTGCTGGAACGTTACGTCATCTACATCGGGAAGATGTTCCAGGGCGACCTGGGCAAATCCTACAACAACGGCCTGGACGTCTGGGAGTACTTTAAGACCAGGATCGGCGCGACGCTGTATCTGGGCCTGATGGCCGGCGTGGTAACGACGGTGCTGGCTATCCCGCTGGGCATCATAGCGGCCGTGAAAAACGGGTCCGTTATCGACAACATCTGCAACGTCTTAGGCGTTATCGGCCTGGCGACGCCGAACTTCTGGCTGGGCCTGCTGCTGATCGTTCTTTTCGCGGTGAAGCTGAAATGGCTTCCCGTCAGCGGCAATGAACACTGGTACAGCGTGATCCTGCCGGCCTTTACCATCGGGACCGGGCACATGGCCATCCAGATGCGTACGACCCGTACCGCCATGCTGGACAACCTCCGGGCGGACTACCTCCGGACGGCCCGCGCCAAGGGCGTTTCCGAGCGGAAGGTCGTGACCAAGCACGCGCTGCGGAACGCGCTGATCCCGACGGTGCAGATCGCCCTCGCCCTGCTTTCGACGGCTGTCGGCGGTGCCGCCCTGACCGAGTCCGTGTTCAACTGGCCCGGCGTCGGCAAGGTCATCGTGGACGCGGTGTCCAAGCGCGACATCCCGCTGGCCTGCGGCTTCCTGGTCCTGAAGTGCTCGATCCTCGGCGTTTTCCACGTGTTCACCGAGCTGCTGAACGTGGTCATCGACCCGCGCCTGAAGACGATGTACGTCCGCGACAGGAAAAAGAAAAATGATTCCGGCAAAAAAGCGAAGGAGGCGAAAGCGGCATGAGTACCGACAAGAAAGAAAAACGTATCCTTCCTTCCCGCAAATATTCCAAGCGGAGCCAGCTGGGTGAATTCTGGCATCGCTACAGCCAGAACAAGGGCGCCGTCATCGCGTTGTTCGTGGTTCTCGCGATCGGCCTTCTGGCAGCGCTTGCGGACGTGATCTACGATTACGATACGCAGATCATCGGCTATGACCTGACGCAGAAGCTGATCCGCCCCTGCGCGGAGCATCCCTTCGGCACCGACGAGCTGGGCCGCGACATGCTGACCCGCGTGCTCTACGGCGCCAAGTACTCCTTCATGATCGGCCTTTCCTGCGCGGCCCTCTGCTTCGTGGTCGGCATGCCCATCGGGGCGCTGGCCGGCTACTACGGCGGCACCTTCGACCTTCTGGTCATGCGTGTCTTTGATATCATCGGTTCCATCCCTTCGCTGCTGATCGGCATCATGGTCGTGGCGGCCCTGGGACACAAGACCGGGATCCTTATCATCGCGATCGCCATCCCGGGCGTCGGGTCGATCGCCAGCGCCTCGCGTATGGCGGTCATGACCATCCGGAGCTCGGAATACATCGAATCCGCCCGCGCCATCGGCATGAAGTCCTTCCCGCTGGTCATGAAGCACGTGGTGCCGAACGCCCTGAACCTGATCGTGGTCCGCGTGACCCTGCAGGTCGGCTCCGCCATCATCTCGGCTTCTTCCTTAAGCTACCTCGGCCTCGGCGTTCCGCTGCCGACGCCCGAGTGGGGCGCGCGGCTTTC
>JAEEGG010020593.1_pt1 | contig 13169 bp, 9 predicted proteins | sample 9134161 | NCBI WGS metagenome assembly JAEEGG01 (sample SAMN16246543, study PRJNA631951) | gut metagenome | biome: gut microbiome; feature: rumen; material: CR-attached | host: Bos | place: Iran: Karaj | collected 2018-10 | reverse complement strand
TATGTTGCAATGGTAACACGCGCTTACCGTAAGGCAATAGATGCGCGGGAAGGTAAAATCAGTGCAGAAGAAGCCTCACCGTTTATCAAAAGTCTTTATGAAGTTCCTCACCGTGAAAGTACGACTGGTTTTTATTACAGCCGTGCAAATGCGGATGAAACTACTGTAGGGGCGAGTGACAGTCCTTATGACCTTGCAGGAACAGTTGAAAAAGAAATAACAGGCTCAGAGCTTGAAAAAGTTTTTGAAAACGGACAGGCAATGGAAAAAGCACGCAGAGACGAACTTGAAGCAATGGACCCGCGCATGCGTGCCGCAGTAGAAAAAGACCTGGAACAGCATCCTGAAAAAATCGTGCATGCTGCCGTAAAAAAAGATGGCTGGCGCCTTTATCATTTAAATTCCCTCAACAAAACAGATAAAGGTACAGAACTTGAACTTGTAAGCCCTGATGTTCTTTCTCATACACTTAAAGGTGCGGACTATATTTTTGTAAATCCTAAAAACGGAACAGTCCTCGACTGGGTAAATCCTGACCACGACTGTGCACTCTACACAAATTTAAGCATCACGGAAGGAACTTTAGTCCGCACAAAAAATCCTGACTATGTTGAAGGACAGATAAGATATACTGGAAGATAATATACGGGGCTTTCCCTCCGCGGTAAAAACCGCTCCGGGCCGCGCTCTTGCTGCAACTCCTCGCTGCGCTGTGGTGTTTCCGCAGCGATCGCTAAGCTGATGTTTAGTCTGTTTTAAGCTCCCAGCTTACCTCTACCATGCGGTGTTCAATGTTTTCAATTCTGTGGAAGGTAAGGCAATCTGCTTTATGAACCATTATTCCGTTTCTTGTGCTTGAATAACCGACAATAAGATCGCCCGGAAGGGGATGGCAGCAGCCTGCGAGTTTATAGACTACGTTTTTCATTCCGTCGATTTTTACCCGGCCGGTGTATTTATCAAGAGAGTTATTAAGCTGTGCTTTTTCAGGATTTGCCGAGCGTTTTTTCTTACGTTTTTCTTCCTGAATTGCGCGGGAATGTTCGTTTAAAGCTGCCTGTTCTGCCGCTTTCTGGGCTTCACCAAAACGGTCAACAAATTCAGGATCATTTGCAATAAGCCAGCTGTGGATTTTTGAACGCGCTTTTGAAGTGCGTACAGCCTTGAGCTGGTTTTCTGTCGGATGAGCCTGCGGGTTTGTGATTATTTCAATAATCTGAGTGTTCTTAAGTTCCTGTGTGAGCGGAATGATTTTTCCGTCTGCCTTTGCGCCTACGATTTTTTCGCCGACTTTTGAATGAACATGGTAGGCAAAATCTATTGCGTTGCTTCCTGCCGGCAGATGGATAACATCGCCTTTCGGGGTAAAGACGTAGATTTCATCAGAAAGCAGTTCACCTTTAAGTTCTGCGAAAAAGTTTTCGTCAGAGAGCTTTTCATTTTTGAGGTTCTGGAGCTGGTTAAAAATTCCTAAATTGCTTACATCAACCTTGTCGTGGTTTGTACCTTTTTTATAGAGCCAGTGACTTGCAACACCGTGTTCTGCCTGTTCGTGCATTTCCTCTGTGCGGATCTGGATTTCTAAGGGCCTGCCTTCGCACATTACGGTTGTGTGCAGCGACTGGTAACCGTTTGCTTTAGGCATTGCAATGTAGTCTTTAAAACGTCCTTCCATCGGTTTCCAGAGACTGTGGACAATTCCGATTAAAGTGTAGCATTCTGCGTTTGTGGAACATATTACGCGGAGGGCGAGTAAATCATATAACTGAGATGCAGGAACATTGCGTTTCTGCATTTTCTTGTAAATTGAATAAAAATGCTTTGCACGGCTTGAGACGCTGACATTTATGCCTGCTTTCTCACTTGCCCTGTAGATTGCCTGAACAGCTTTATCCAGATAAGAAGAGCGCTCTCCCTGTTTCTGATTTACGATTGCCTTAATCTGCTGGAAAACATCAGGATTTGAGTATTTGAGGCTTAAATCTTCAAGCTCGTTTTTTATGTTCTGCATACCAAGACGGTCTGCAAGAGGCGCCCAGATATCGATTACTTCTGCTGCAACAAGGCGCTGTTTTTTTTCTTCAATGGCCTTGAGGTTTCTCATGCGGTCAAGACGGTCAGCAAGTTTAACTAAAATTACACGTACATCATCAATCATGGCAAAGAGCATTTTGCGGATGTTGTCTGCCTGCTGGATAGAAGAGGCGTTGATTTTCATTCCTGTAATGCGCGAGGTATCCCAGACAATCTGTGTAATCACGGGACCAAACCTGGCTTCTATTTCGCTGCGTTCTATTCCTTCAATTTCAAAAATTGAGTGAAGAATACCGGAAACAATGCATTCACCGTCCATGTTTGACTGAGCAAGAATTGCGGCTACACGTATAGGATGAAGATAGAACGGCTTTCCGCAGGCACGTGTAAGGTCAGCAGTTTTTGAACAGAAAAACTCCCAGGCCTGAGTAAACAGCTTTATTTCATCTGGTGTATATTTTTCCCCGAAGGAAGAAATGAACTGCGCGAGGAGAACGTCTTTATCATATTCAGTGCTGTTGGTAATTATGTCAAAGGCCATGGCTTCACCCTGAATTAAATATAGCAAAAATGAATGAGGAAATAAAGAAAAAAAAATTATAGCCCCGATTGGAACGGCACGAAGTGTTTGCGCCGTGCGCAAATGGAGCGGCAGCGGAACCGTGGAAAGCGGGATTTGAGGGTAATAGAGAAATTTTGCGGTTAATCTGTGCCGATGAGAATTAATCGTGCTCCAGAATTCTTTCTGAGAATATTCTTATTTTCGTCTTAATTTTATTTAATGATATAAATTCCGGACTGAAGTATTGTATAATAGAAAATCAGGTTAAAGGATTTTCATAAAAACTGATTTTCTTTTTGTACGGAGTTTTACGTAATGAATAATAATAAAATATATGCTGCTTTTCTTGTTTTTCTGGGACTTTTTTTGTCTGGAGCGGCAGCAGATGAAGACGCGGCAGGAGTTCAGAAGGGCGGGGTTAAATATTCCCTTTCTGTTCAGGATGCCGTTGATACTGCCTTAAAGAATAATGTTTCAATAAAACGGCAGGAAATTACCCTTAATGCGGCGGAACGCTCTAAAAATCACAGCTGGAATTCCTTAAGTCCTTCTATTTCTGTGGGGGCAGCGGCCGGCGTTCCTGTTGATGCCTTAAGTGACAGTAAAAGTGATTACACTGCAAGTCTTGGCCTTTCTGCCACGGCTTCCCTTTCGCTCTCGGCAAATCTCTACACAACCATGAAAAGTGCAAAACTTAATTATGAGCAGAGTAAGATTTCTTTTGAAGAAGCCCTGCGCACGATTGAGTTTTCTGTGCGCCAGTCTTATTACGAGCTCATTTATGAAAAAGAAAACATCAAGCTGCAGGAAGCAAATTTAAAGGTTGCAAAACAGCAGTATGAGAATAATCTTGCAAAGTATAATTCAGGAAGGCTTTCAGAAGTTGATGCACTGAGTGCTGAAGTAAATTACAAGGCAAAGATTCCTACTGTAGAAAGCGCCCGTGCTTCCTATCAGAATGCAATGGACAGCTTTAAGCAGGTGCTCGGGCTGATGATTGATGATGAAGTTGAACTCACCGGTTCATTGAACGATTATCTTTATCTTGATGAAATTGCCGTTGATGAAAAAACAGTTACCTCTTCTTCCATAAAAAATCTTGAATTAAAAATTGAGTCTGCAAAGACTTCTGTACTGGACAAACGTTTTTCGGCCTTTGCTCCTTCTTTGAATGCTTCTTTTAAATGGGAGGAGAAAACCTGGTATGCGGGATATACTGGAAAGGAAGAGGCAGAAGATCCGAAAAAATCCGCATCCCTTACTTTGAGTGCTTCAATTCCGCTGGACGGCCTTCTGCCGTGGTCATCTAAAAATGATGCGGTGGACAGTGCAAAAGACACGTTAAAAGACTATGAGCTCCAGCTTGAAAATGAGAAAAAGACTTTTGTAAGGACAATCGGTTCATCCCTCCGTTCAATTAAGCAGAGTCAGGAAGCAATACGCTATAAGCAGGCAAATGTTGAACTTGCGCAGCGTACTTATGATATGACTTTAGAGGCTTATAACAGGGGAACAAAAGATTTACTGACGCTGCAGAATGCAAACAACACGCTCCTCTCGGCTCAGTTAAGCCTTAACAGCGAAACCCTTACACTTTCAAAAAATATTTTATCTCTAGAAAACACTGCAGGCCTTAAGGCCGGTGAACTTGTAAAAAAATAAGGCCGGCTGTAAAGACTGATGAAGTTTTCGCAGCTGAATAAAAATAATTCATAAGGAAATGACAATGGAAAAAGAAAATAAAAAAACTTCTGCTTCAGCACAAAAAACTGATAAAAAGGCAGGCACTCTTCTTTCAAGATTTACAAAAACCCAGCTTGTTGCAGGCGGGGCTCTGCTGTCTGTATTTGTGGTGTTCGTGCTCTCAGTTACAGTTTTAAAGTCTAAAGGCGGCTCTCCACAGGGAAGAGGAGGACGCGGAGGAAGCGGAGCAACTGTTTCTGTAAAAACAATGACGGTTGAAAATACTGTCCTTCACGGCTATGTAAACACAAACGGCGAGGTAGAAAGCCAGAACTCGGTTTCAGTTTTCCCGGATATGGGCGGAAAAGTGATGAGTACGAGCGTAATGCTGGGTTCTACCGTAAAAAAGAACGATATAATTGCCTATGTTGACCCTAGTGAGCCCGGAACAAATTACCGCTCAAGTCCGGTTTATGCTCCGATTTCAGGCAGTATCATTTCTACTCCGCTTAAAAACGGAACTAAGGTTACAACAAGCACGGCAATTGCAATAATCGGTGACATAAACAATCTTCAGGTAACTGCAAATGTTCCCGAGCGCTATGTATCCCTTTTAAGAACGGGGCTTAAGGCTGAAATTTCTGTTGAAGCTTATCCGGACCTTGTTTTTAAGGCAACGGTAAAGCGAGTCAGCCCTGTTGTTGATTCTCAGAGCAGGACAAAGGAAATCATACTTACTTTTGATGAACACGATGAGCGCATAAATGCGGGTATGTTTGCAAAGGTAAAGCTTTATACAAAAGATTATTCAGGATTTCCTGTAATGCCGGCGGATGCTCTCGTTCAGAACGGTGAAGAATTTTTTGCCTATGTTGTCCAGGAAGACACTACCGTAAAAAAAGTTAAGGTTACAAAGGGAGAGCAGGTTGACGGAATGGTTCAGCTTACTTCAGGTGTAAGTTCTGGTGAAAAGGTTGTAATTCAGGGAATGTCTTCTCTTGGTGACGGCTCTAAAGTAAATGACATCACTGACGGAAAACAGTCAAAGCCACAGTCAGTTTCTGAACATGACGCCGTAAAAGAGAAATCCGGTGCAAACAGGAATGGTCAGTAACAGGGGTGTGAAATATGTCTTTATCAAAGAAAATACTTGAACACCCGGTTTTAACCTTAATTGTTTTTGCCCTTCTTGGAATTGTCGGTGTGTTTACACTTAAGGATGTTGCAATTTCACTTATGCCGGATGTTGATTCTCCTTATATCAATGTCCGCACGACATACACGAATGCAGGTCCTGAATCTGTTGAAAAAACGGTTACAAAGGTTTTAGAGGCCTCGCTTGTGTCTGTAAGCGGTCTCAAGTCGATTACTTCTACTTCCTCAGAGGGCTCTTCGTCAATTTCCCTTGAGTTTAACTATGGAACAGACCTTGAAAGTGCAACTAACGATGTACGTGATAAAATCTCTAAGGTAACTAAAAGCCTTCCTGATGATGCAGGTTCTCCTTCAATTATGAAGATGGATTCAAATTCAATGCCGATTATGAGCATTGCTGTCCGCGGAAACCGCTCAAATGACGATTTAAAGCAGATTGCAGAAGATCAGATTGTAGATCTGATGGAACAGGTTGACGGAGTTGCAGAGGCTTCTGTTTCAGGCGGAAGAACAAAAATCCTGCGCGCAGATATTTCCCAGAACCGCCTTTCTGCCTACGGACTTACCATGGCTGGGGTTGCTTCGGCGCTTTCAAAACAGAATCTTGAACTTGGGGGCGGAAAGATTAATGACGGTTTAAAAGATTATACAATCCGCACTACAGGTGAATTTTCAAGTGTAGAAGAAGTTAAAAATACAATTATTACTACTGTAAATAATTATGTTGTACGTTTGAGTGACCTTGGAAATGTTTACATGGGCTACACTGACCGTACGAGTGAAGTATATATCAACGGACAGGCTGGTGTTTATGTTTCAGTTACAAAGCAGTCCGGCAAAAATACTGTTTCTGTGGCAAGGTCGGTAAGAAAAAAGCTTGCTCAGGTTCAGGAACTTATGCCTTCAGATGTAACTCTTGAAGTAATCTCTGACCAGTCAAAATCAATTAACGACACAATCGGAACCCTTCTTGAAACTGCATATACGGGACTTATTCTTGCGGTAATCATCCTGTTCCTGTTCTTAAAGTCAGGAAAATCAACGCTGATTATTGCAATTTCAATTCCTCTTTCGATTGTAATCACACTGCTTGCAATGAATTTTGCGGGAATTACGCTGAATATGATGACGTTAACCGGCCTTATTCTTGGTGTCGGTATGATTGTAGATGCCTCAATCGTAATGATTGAGAATATTTATGTTTACCGTACCCGCGGTGCAAAGCCTTCCGTTGCGGCAGTACTTGGTTCCCAGGAAATGCTCATGTCGGTTGTTTCAGGAAACCTTACCACAATCTGTGTATTCCTGCCCTTTATTTTCTTCATATCTGAACTTGGAATGATGGGGCAGATGTTCAAGGGAATAATTTTTACGGTTGTAATTGCCCTTGTTTCTTCGCTTTTTGTAGCAGTATTCCTGGTTCCTGTTCTCGCCGGAAAATTCCTTCCGCTTACAAACAGAAACGAAAAGCCTGTGGCTTTTAAGCCGCTTGCCCGTTTTTATGAATTACTAGAAATTCCTATGACAAAAGTTACGGCGTGGTATAAAAAAGTTTTAAAGCTTGCTTTAAATCACCGCCTTGCAACAGTGATTTTCTGTGTCTGTCTTTTAATTGATGCGCTGCTTTTAATTCCTACATTAAAGATCAATATGATGAATGAAGGAACAGATTCAAGCGTTACGATGAACCTGACACTTGCCAACGGAACTCCGCTTTCAGAAACAGAAGCAATTTTAAAAGATTTTGAATCGATTATTGAAAAAGAAATCAAAGGTTATACGACAATAATTACTTCTATTGGAACTGGCCGCGGCGCAAAGACAACAAACAAAGGTTCAATTCAGATTAATCTTCCTGACACACAGGAGCAGATAGATAACTCGGCTGTCGTTCAGCAGAAACTTCGTAAGCATTTTAATGATTATCCTGGAGCGCGTTTTACTTTCAGTCAGGGATTTGGAAGACAGATGACCGGTTCAGAGTTTAAAATCCGTGTCCGTTCAGATGACCTTGATGCAGCCATTAAAGTTGCATCCCAGGTGCGTGATGTTATGGAAGGAATTTCTGATATAGGCGAAGTATCAATTGATACAGAAGAAGGTCTTCCTGAAATTCAGATTGTAATTGACCGTCAGAGAGCCTATTCTTTCGGAGTTGATGTAACGACTGTAGCAAAAGAGATTAACTATGCGATTAACGGCGTTACTGCAACAACTTACCGCGAAAATGGAAAAGAATATTCGCTTGTTCTTTTATATGATACGGCAGACAGAAAAAGTACGGCTAACCTTGAGCAGATTTATGTAAAAGGAAATAACGGCATGGTCAGCGTTGCTAATTTTGCAGAAGTAAAGAAGGGCCTGGGACCAGTTTCGATTAAACGCGAAAATCAGTCCCGCCGCGTAACGCTTACTGCAGACAAGAAAACTGACCGCAATTCAACAGAAATAGTTGAAGACATAAAAAAAGGAATTGCTGACAGCTTTATTGTTCCGGAAGGTGTTACAATAGTTTATGAAGGTGCCTGGAAAGATACACAGGAACAGGGAATGACTTATCTTTTAATCGGGATAATGGCAATCCTTTTAGTATTCGGAGTAATGGCAGGAACCTACGAAAGCTTTAAGGCTCCGATAATTAACCTTACGACAATTCCATTTTTGATTATTGGTGTTGTATTTATCTTCAAGTTTACGGGGCAGGCATTCAGTATGACAAGTGCAGTAGGACTTATCATGCTTGTAGGAATTGTAGTAAATAACGGAATTATTTTAGTTGACTACACAAACCTGCTGCTTGACCGCGGCTTAAAGATGAAAGAAGCCTGTCTTGAAGCCGGAGCGAGCCGCCTGCGTCCTGTATTAATGACAACGCTCACAACGATTTTAGGCATGCTGCCGATGTGCTTTGCTTCCTCAGGAAGCGCAAGCATGGTTCAGCCGATTGCGATAGCGGTTGTGGGAGGCCTTACCTCGTCTACATTCGTAACGCTGTTCTTCATCCCGGTTCTCTTCTCGCTGGTAATGAAAGAAAAGAAAAGAGAAAAAAGCCGCATCGAAGTCCTCCTGACCACCCCGGAGACAGTATAATGAAGCATTAAAATGCTTCAAAAAGTGTATAAAAATGTCGGAGTCGAAGTTCTGACCCCAAAAAATTCTGCACAAGCGAAGCGCGGCTGAAAGGGCTTAACTTTGAAGGAATCAAAAGCATTAAAAAGTCTTTGATTGGTATAAAAAACACCGGAGGCAGGTTACGGTACAAAAACCGTTCTGGAGAGCATAAGCGTCCCCGAAGGGGCTCCAGCCACGGGCTTTTGGAACGTGTTCTGCCGGGAGGTGTTTTTTATAGATTTAAGTGAAAACTATTTTAAGGATTTATTATGACCAGATGTGAAATCATCGCCAACCAGTCCGTTCAGGAAGAAATTACACTCCTTCTGGAGGAGCATATCCCCGGCTGTCTTTACACAATCATTCCAGGCGTTACAGGCCGCGGAAAAAACTCTTACAAGCTTGGAAGTTCAACCTGGCCTGAAATGAATTTTATTCTTCTTACATATGTAGAAGATTCAAAAGTTCAGACGGTTAAGGATATTATAAAAGCAGTTAAAAACAAATTTGCAGGCGAAGGAATAAAGCTTTTCTGCGTCAAAGCAGAAAATGACTAGTTCATAGATCATGGATTTTACCTGCTTAAAATAATAACTGATGCGGCGAAAAAAAGTTCCAGTTAAAAAGTATTATTTTCTCATGAATAAAGCCGCCGGCGAAGTCTGTTCTACAGTAAGTGACCGCCGAAAAACCGTTTACTCTCATTTTTCCCCTGAAATTCTTATTGATTCAAATGGAGCAAAACTTCATACGGTCGGACGCCTTGATGCTGATACGACAGGGCTTCTTCTTTTTACTAACGACGGAAATTTTTCAGATTATTTAACACGCCCTCAAAACAAAATCGAAAAGACATATTTTGTAAAATTAAAGCATGCGGTAACTTATGACCAGCAGAAAAATTACATAAAAAAAGCAGCCGAAGGACTTATTCTCCCGCCTGAAAAAAAAGCTGGTGAAGAAAAAGGAGCGCCCGCTCAGATAGAATGGATTAACTGTGATGACTTGTGCCGGATAGGAGAGTGCAGACTGTATGAAGACAGGAGTCAAAATGAGCCGGGGACAGAACTTTGTGATAAGTGCACAATTACAGTGACAGAAGGAAAATTCCACGAAGTAAAGCGCATTTTCCGTGCCCTTGGAAATGAAGTAACGGCTTTGAGGCGGATTAAAATGGCAGGGATAGAACTGGACGAAGATCTGGCCCCCGGTCAGTGGCGGGAACTGAGGGAAGAGGAAATATCGTTATATTTTGAAAGGGTAATGAAAAGCATGGGGAAAGACAGGTTAAAAACTGTTAATACTTCCCCCCGATGACATTCCTCATCATGTCATTTAAATCGTTTTCAATGCGAACATCTTTAAAACCGCATTCCTCAAAAAGGACTGCAGTCTGTTCTGCGTTGTATTCACCTGTTTCCATTATCAAAAGTCCGCCTTTTTCAAGATGTTCATAGCATTCAGGGACAAGCCGGCGGATTAAGGAAAGTCCGTCTTCTGTTCCGCTCCAGTCTCCGTTTTCATCTATGTCGCCGTCCAGGGCTAAAAGCGGCTCGCTGCGGCCGTCTTTTAAGAGTTCGCGGGACTGGGTGTGCGGGACATACGGCGGATTTGTAAAGATAAAGTCATACTTTAGCGGCAGATTATCAAAAAGATTTGTCTGAACAAAGCGGACTTTACAAAGCGCTGAATTGAGCTCTTCGGGATTAGTGTATTTTTCGCCTTCACCTAAAAGGTTTTCAGCATTCTTTTTTGTAATTTCAAGTGCCTTAATCGAAATATCTGCAAAAGTCATTTTTGGAAGGTCATTTACAGCAAGGCCGTCGTTTTCCATTAAGGCCTTCAGAATTGAAATTCCTACACATCCGCTTCCTGCGCACATATCAAGTGCTGTTGGAATACGCCTGAGCGTACCGTCTGAGTTTTCTAAGGCGGCGTAAGTTTTTGCAAGTGCGTTTAAGGCGTTGTCGATTAAAACTTCTGTGTCAGGTTTTGGAATTAAAACATCAGGAGTAACAAAAAAGTCATAGCCGTAGAATTCCTTGTGTCCTGTAATATAGGCAACCGGAAGACCTGTTTTTCTCTGCGCAAGACTTTCTGTAAAAAGTTTTTCCTGTTCTTCTGTCAGAATATAATCACGGTTTACAAGAAGCTTTGTTTTATCAAAGCCTGTAACATGCTGCAGTAAAACTGCCGTATCCAGTTCCGGGGTGGGAGAAGCTGTGAGAGATTCTTTTCCAAGAATTTTTGCCTGCTGTATTGTCATTTTTCTGCACCAGCGCTGGGAGCCCCGTCAGTCCGCGCAGGTAAATGCGCGGATGGAGCGGTGAGCGGAAGGGCGTACATAGCGGCCCCTGCACAGGCAGGGGAGGTGCCCTATGAATCGAGCTCTTTGAACTGCTCTTCCTTTGCGTAAACGTTAAGGGCGTCGAGCATGTCGTCCATATTTCCCATCATAAAGCCAGGAAGGTTATGGACTGACATATTGATGCGGTGGTCTGTTACGCGGTCCTGCGGATAGTTGTAGGTGCGGATTTTTTCAGAGCGGTCACCGTTTCCAACCATGCTTTTGCGGGCTGCTGAACGTTCTGCATCCAGCTTACTCTGCTCAAAGTCAAAGAGGCGCGCACGGAGAACTTCCCAGGCCTTTTCCTTGTTTTTAATCTGAGATTTCTGGTCCTGCTGGATTACAACGATACCAGTCGGAATATGTGTTAAGCGGACAGCCGAGTCAGTAGTATTTACACACTGACCTCCCGGACCGCCTGCCCTCATTACATCTACGCGTACATCACCAGGATTGATTTTAATATCTGCTTCTTCTGCTTCAGGAAGAACGGCTACAGTAACTGTGGAAGTCTGAAGGCGTCCCTGACTTTCTGTCTGCGGAACGCGCTGTACACGGTGAACGCCTGACTCAAAGCGCAGGGTTCCGTAAACGAATTTTCCCTGAATCTGTGTAACGATTTTGTTGAAACCGCCGACTTCAGTTTCCTGGGCTTCGAGGTTTTCGTATTTCCAGCCCTTGCGTTCGCAAAGGTGAATGTACATTTCCCACATATCGCGGACAAAAAGACTTGCTTCGTCGCCGCCGGCAGCGGAACGGATTTCAAGAATAATGTTCTTTTCGTCGAGAGGATCAGGCGGAATGAGTTTTATTTTAATCTGTTCTTCAAGCTGAGGGACTTTTGCTTCAAGCTCTTTTAATTCTTCCCGGGCCATTTCCTTCATGTCGGCGTCGTCTTCGGCTGTAATCATCATTTTTGCATCTTCAATACCCGAAAGACATTTTCTGTATTCATTTCCGACTTCAAGTACGTCAGTCAGATGACCGTGTTCACGCATAACGTCTTTGTATTTTTTCTGATCCTTTACTAAATCTGGATCCTGAACCATCCGGTTAACTTCTTCAAAGCGTTTATCTAATTCATCAAGTTTTTTAAGTAAGTCCATTTTGATATATTACTGAAAAATAGCAGGTGTTTCAATAAATGAAGCATTATTGGATTTATCCGGGGCTTCCCGTCGGTGGCTAAAGCCACCTTACCCAGTTTTTGCTAAGCAAAAACTGGCGGGGCGGGCTATGCGCGGTTCCGGTAAAGCCTTCATTGCTTCGCAACGCTCCGCGCCGCTTCTATCCCTAAGCCGGGTGTCGCATTTCCGTCTGATTCATTGTATAATTATTTTTATGAAAATTATCAGAACTTTTGCTGCATTAGCCTGCAGCCTTTTTATTTTTTCTTCCTGTGAAAAAAAAATTGACGCCGCTGCTTTTATTGCCTCTAATTCTGACGGAAAAGACAGCGTAGTAATGCTTGCCGTACAGAAAAAAAATATCCGGCTTTTAAAGGATGTCCTTGAAGCAGGAGCTTCTGTGGATGAATCTTTCCATAACAAAGTTACTCCCCTTATGTGGGCCTGCAGGACAGGAAATGAAGCTCAGATTTCCCTGCTTATTGAGCATGGGGCAGATGTGAATGCACTTTCTGACGAAGACATGACTCCCCTTGAATATGCCTGTCTTTCAGATAATCCTGAAGCCGTAAAACTTCTCTGTAAAAGCGGGGCAGAAGTAAATCACATAAATAAAGGCGACATGACTCCCCTTATAACTGCCGCCTGCCAGAATAAATATAAAATTGCAACAGTTCTTCTTGAAAACGGAGCACAGGCAGATCATCAGGACAATAACGGGGATACAGCTTTAATGTATGCAGTATATAATCATGCATACGAAACAGCAGCGGTTCTTGTTAAAAACGGAGCCGCACCGGGAACAGCAAATAATGACGGAAATACTCCTTATTCACTGGCAGATGCTAAGATGAAAAAGTATCTGGTAAAATAATTTTTGAAATTGTGAATACAGTTTCAGTCTGAAAATAAAAAGACCTGCGCATCAACGATACGCAGGCCTTTTTTAGCAAGAAGTTTTACAAGGGAATAATCGAGTTATTGTTCCTTTTCTATTAGTACTTTGTACGGCTTGAAATCTGACCTTCTTTGTTGTTTTTTACAGTGTTTCCAGAGAAGCTCATTTTTGCAGTGTTGCCGTTGGCGTCAATACCGTATTTAAGGTTGTATGTAGCAGTACAGTTTTTAACAGTGTGAGAAACACTCTTTT
>JAEEGG010020592.1_pt1 | contig 13169 bp, 5 predicted proteins | sample 9134161 | NCBI WGS metagenome assembly JAEEGG01 (sample SAMN16246543, study PRJNA631951) | gut metagenome | biome: gut microbiome; feature: rumen; material: CR-attached | host: Bos | place: Iran: Karaj | collected 2018-10 | reverse complement strand
TAGAAATTGTCAATGCGTATAACTTGGCTAATGTGGTGGGCAGAGGACACTTTGAAGAATATCCAACATTTGCTGAGGATTATCCCCAGTATTATGCCGATGGTTATACAGTAGCCATTAAACTGGTGATGGATGAACCTGTTGCTAAGGGTGCTTTGCAGAATAGCCCCGACACTTACAGCTATCATATTCCGGAGGGTGCTTTCGGTGATGCTAATTTTAAGTTGTATCTTGAAAATCCCGAGAGTATCAAGAAGGAAGACTGTATTGTTAATCCCGGTGTTTATTCTCCACACTTCCTTGTGGATAACGACAGGGCTACACCAACAACAAAAACTTATACGCTGAGTATTACTGCAACGGGTAATGGTAGTGCAACGTATGATGAAACATCGGTAAGAAATGAAACCAAATCGTTCACCGTAAATGAAGGAACGAATGCAACGATTTCTATAACACCTGATGATGGATACAGGATAAAGAGCGTAAAGGAAAACGATTCGGATGTAACGTCGTCTGTATCGAACAATACATACACCATTAATAACATCAGTAGTAATACGACTCTGGAGGTGGAGTTCGAGGCCATACCAGTACCAACTTATACGCTGAGCATTATTGCAACGGGTAATGGTAGTGCAACGTATGGTGAAACATCGGTAAGAAACGAAACCACATCGTTCACTGTGAATGAAGGAACGGATGCGACGATAGTATTCTCGTCTGATGATGGAAATAGCATTGCCAGCGTGATAGTGAACAACAGCGATGTGACTTCACAGGTTTCTGAAAATAGCTATACCATCAGCAACATAACAGCTGACACGACGCTGACAGTGACATTCCAGGAGGTGAGTGCAATTAGTAATCACGTTATTGATGGCGATTCCTCTAAGGTTATCTTCGATCTGCAGGGCCGTCGAGTTCAGAGCATGAATAAGAAAGGCGTTTACATCGTCAATGGTCAAAAGATCGTGATTAAATAATTGAAAAACAGATTTAGTTCGGCATTTATCAAAACGGATTACAAGGTGTTAGTCTTGTAATCCGTTTATGATGAGCAAACCCTATTAAGAAATAAAATGAAAAAGTATCGTCTCATTCAATTTACTACATTAGTTCTTTTGTGTTTCCTGTCCCTGGGTATGACGAGCTGTAAGGATAAACACAAGATAGTAGAGCCCAAGGAGGGACCGGCCCATCTGGTCATACAGCCTACCGAGTTACAGTTGGGCTCTATTCCGCAGGGGAACGGGGTTATAGAAAAAGAGGTTGCCATGATCAATGATGGAAGTGAAGACCTCCTGATTACTAACATAGAGAACCTCTGCTCGTGTACAACGACAGAGTTCGTTGACAAGCCTATTGCCCCCGGACATGGTAGAACACTTAAGATATTGTTAGATACCAATCACCTCACTCCAGGAGAATTCTCTCGTACCATAATCGTTCACAGCAACGGTGGAGAGGTTAGCATTGACCTGACGGGTGAAAAGTTGAATTAACGTGGTAATAATAAAAGGGGCTGCTCAAGCGAGCAGCCCCTTTTTTGTTTATTGTACTCTAATTAATCGTTTGGTACAGCAATCATGATAGAAACACGGTTCTTGTCGTTCTCTTCGAACGGCTGCTCGTGTGCACCCTTTGAATCGTAGCTGATACGCTCGGGAGCAATCTCGTACTTCTCAATCAGTTCCTTCACAACAATGTCAGCACGCTGCTTAGCCAGACGGTCGTTGATCTTGTCGTTACCAGTACCAGCGTCAGCATAACCTACTACGCTAACAGTTGCTTTGGGATACTGCTTCATGAAGTTGGCAATGTCAGAAATCTTGTCAACCTCAGTCTCGCGAATGTCGTATTTGTTGATGATGAAGAATACATCACGGCGCAGAGGCTCAATCTTAACGGGCTTCGGTTCCTCGATGGTGACGTACTTGTAAATGGTATCGTAAACAACAACGTCGCGATAAACCTCATGAGACTCCTCACGATAGGTCTTACCCAAGTTGATGCGTAGACCAACAAGTGCATTCACGTACTTGTCGATATTGTTACCATACTTAGAGTTGTACTTGTCGCTCAGACCATTGGCGTTACCCTCGAACAGCAGGTTCACTGCATCGCTCAGACGGAACATAGCCTGCAGGCCAACACGGCCATAAGGACGGAACTTCGTGCCATCCCACAGATACTGCATCTTGTAGCCTTTAGCATCCAAATCCTTAGCTTCGTCATTGTCGAAGCCCATGTTAGCACCACCACCAACAAAGAGTGAGAGGTTGAACACGCGCTTGGGGTTCCAGCCAGCAACCAGGTTAGACAGGTTGAAGGTCAGGTCGATACCACCAGCAATATACTTCCACTTGTAATTCATGATTTCGCGGTTGTCGAAACCACCCTTAGACTGCCAGCCGTTGAATGCCAAACGGGCACCAACAACCTTAGAGAACTGATAACCCAAACCAAGCTGGACGTTAGGAGAAATCAGGTCCTTGAACTTGGCCTCACCAATGGTCCACTGGCCACCACCCTGTAAATCCAGGTACCAGTAGGGCTTGAACTTAGTGGTCACGTCAACGTGATCCAATTCCTGCACAGTGCGCTGGTCAACACGGTCAACGACCTTCTCTTGACGCTGTGCCATAGCACTCATACCTACTAAGGCAAGAGCTGCTATCAAAAACATTTTCATTTTCATAATTACTTAATATTAAGTGAATAAAATAAGCTATTTGGTGGCGAAGGTACGAATTATTTTGCAAATATGCAACATTTTTCCTAAAAAAGTGCAAAAAAACATAAAAAAGGGACCCGTTTCGCTCAAAACAGGCCCCTTTTTTATGATATATTACTTACAAATGTGTATCTTTCCGCGGTGAATAAATATACCATGGGTGGGTTTTGCAACCCGAACGCCCTGAATGGTATAGTAAGCATCATCGTTGGATTGCGTGTTCGAGGGCGAATGATTTGCAATGTCGCTTGTTCCTCCACTGTTTTCTGGCTTTATCAACATGATGTCGTCAATGCGAGTGTTCAGTATGTTATTGTTGACAAACGACAGCTGCAGTGCATGGATGCCTTCCGGGACAGTTACCGTAAAGTGATAGGTCTTACCGTCGACTTCGCCTTCCGTAATGACCACACCTTCCGTTTCCGTGCTTATAGATAAGGGATGGTTACTCTTATACGACAATTCGAAATCGCCATATACCATACCGAGAGCAATGATGGCATTCAGTTTGTTGACAGGACGGCCTTGATGAGGTATTAGCAATTCTGGAACTTTTCCCCCGGCAAGATTATCTCTATATATTTTACAGTATTGCCCACCGTCACAATCATAGAAAGCCTGTTCGCTGATGATATCTTCTGCAGCGGTCTCTGCGGTATAGCCATCGAAATCTTCTTTCCAGGCATAGTTCAGTGAGTCGGGCGTGGAAATGAGGGTAACAATTTTGTATGTTGCCTCTGTCATGTAACTCTCATATTCCGCCGTAGCAGCAATTGCCTTGACAGTCACGTCGCTATCTATCTCCAGGGGCGCAGAATAGATGCTGCTATTCACCGTAGGCGTTGAACCGTCTGTTGTATAATAGATGGTAGCAGCGTTAGTGTCACAGGTCATGCTTAACTGTATGGGCTCGAGGAAGGTGCCACCTTTGTGCGAGAATACGGGGACCTTCACCATAGCACCGTTTATGTAGTCGAATGAGATAGTGCCATCATTATGTTTGGTAATGTTTTTAATGCCTTTATGTAGCAGTTTGCTGCCGTCCGTGTTTTTGTTGTACAGTTCCGCGGCAGGTGTCGTCCTGTCGCCGAAAGCATTGTTGCCGTTAGCATTGGGGTAGGCATCCTTGCCGACATGTGTCGGATATATGTCTTCGCCATATTTGGTGAAATTATAACTGCCGTCGGACGGTATCCACGTCAAACGCTGGTGATCAGGGTCATCGTTAGGCTGGTTATAAGCCCATACCATTTCGTCGTAATCTACATGCACGATGAGCAGTCCGCTGCCCGGCAGACTTTTGTCCCAACCTGTCTGCGTACGGTTTTCCAGTATGAAGTATTCATCACGCCAGCCGTCATTATACATTACATAGAACTCACCGCCTTCCTGCAGTCCCTTCATGCCTTCGACGGAAACTTTGCCATAGTCCAATTCTACAGGTGTTTTCCATCCTGCCATCCAGCGTTCATAACCGGTATAGCCTGCTGGACAATATCCGTCACCATTGTATGAACCGCTGCTCATCAGATCCCATTCGTCCATACCCTGGCCACCGGAATAGTCAATATCATAAAAGTCGGGATAACCCAGACAGTGGCTGAATTCGTGACACATGGTACCAATGCCTCCTATCTGGTTGCTGCCGTTCAGTTCACTGCCACAAGCATAGGTGTTTACCAGCAGTCCTTCACCGACACTAACCATTCCGGCGCCGCTGGACTCCAAATCCCAGGTATGGGGCCAGATGGTTGTGCTGGCACCACCGTCAGCTTCACCATTACCGGCATAGATGACATATACCTGGTCAACAAATCCGTCGTTATCCCAGTCGTATTGCTCCCAGTCGTTAATGCTGTCTTTCACTATTTCAATGGCCTCATGAATCATTTCGCCAGGATGCTTGTCGTCTCCCTGAGGATTATTGCTGCCATAGTAGCTGTGCTTTTGCGATACGGTGACGGGACCCATGATGTCGAACGTCAGTTCAAACTGGCCTTCGCTTTGGGCGTAGAAATAATCATACATTGACCCCACGAAATTACCTTCCTTGAAATCTTTTTCATTAGCAATACGGTCGTAGAGGGCGCTGTCGTTGGTTGCTTTGAATTTTTTGTCGGTGAAATTGACCAAAACGACCAGTGCCTTCTTGGCGCCGAAGTAAGATCCAACCTGCCCTACACGACGACCGTGTTTTTTCATTCCGGGCAACCGCTGAGCACGACTAACATTGGCAGCCGAACGGCGTGCCTGTGCCTGTTGTTTCACAGCCTCTGCATCAATTTTTGTAAAGTATTCTTGATTGGAGACCTGAATATAGGCATTTCCGTTTTCCGCCAGCCAGAAATGACCGTATTCATCACCTACCAGTCTTGCCTGCATGGTCGAACCGTCTTTCAGGGTAATGGTTCTCGTCAGACCACGCTTCGCGGGAATGGCTAATGCCATGATGCCCATCAATAGCATCGGAATCAGTAATAAAAATGTTCTTTTCATAATCAAACAGACTGCAAAGGTAACTAGAAAAATTGATTATTGCCTGTTGATAATTGATTTTTTGCATGGCTTTAACCTTATTTATTATTATATGCCCTCTTGAGTTGGTATTTTTTGTGTATCTTCGCAGCCGAAAATGAAATATGTTCATCCGTTAGAGAACAGGATAGCACCGCCAGAGCGGTTTACCTATCCCTTTGCTTATGAGCCGCACCCTTTGTGCCAATTGGCTGCTAAGGCGGTGCAGGCCTATATTGCTAGCCATGAGGAGATACGGGAGGATGCAGATAAAGGAAAAATGTTTGGAGTGTTGGTGGTGGAGATGTCGCCAGGGCAGCTGGGCTTTTTGGCGGCCTATAGCGGGCTGTTGGCAGGGCGGAACGACTGGCCGTATTTCGTACCGCCCATCTTCGACGCGCAACAGCCTGACGGGTATTTCAAGACGCAGGAAAGGGAGATCTCTAGAATTTCTAGAACATCAAGATCGTCTAGAGATTCTAGTGACTTTAGCTCAAAACAACTCTCGCAGGAACTGCAGACATGGCTTTTTCACCAATATCGGCTATTGAATGCCCGTGGGGAGGTGAAGGATCTCGTTGATGTCTGGCAGGAATACTACAACCGTCCGAAACTGTTGCGTAAATATCCGCTGCCTCCGGGAGGGACTGGTGACTGTTGTGCGCCTAAACTGTTGCAATATGCCTATCAGCAGGGCTTGAAGCCGCTGTGTATGGCGGAATTCTGGTGGGGCGAGACGACGAAGACAGAGCTTCGCCATCATCTGAATTATTATCCAGCCTGCAGGGGCAAGTGTAAACCCGTCCTGACGTGGATGCTGCAAGGGCTCGATGTTGATCCCGACCCGGAGTCGCTGGCTTTCGAACGTCAGGAACTACCCGTTGTCTATGAGGATGAATGGTTGCTGGTGGTCAACAAACCCAGTGGACTGCTCTCTGCGCCGGGCCGCGTAGAAGAATATAGCGTTGAAACCATTATGCAGCAGCGTTATCCCGGTAGTATGATTGCCCACCGCTTGGATATGGCTACCAGCGGTCTGCTCATCGTGGCGAAAACGCTGGAGGTCTATCGCAATTTACAGGAGCAGTTCGTGAAACATCAGGTGAAGAAAAAATATCTAGCGGTTCTAGAATCTCTAGATGCTCTAGAAAAACTAGATATTCTAGATAAACGTGGCACCATCAGTTTGCCCCTGCGGCCGGACCCGATGAACCGTCCTCGGCAGCTTGTGGATCCCGAGCACGGCAAACGCGCCGTTACAGATTATGAATTCCTGTCGGATTGCCTTGTGGCATTATGGCCTCAGACCGGTCGCACCCACCAGCTGCGCATCCATTGTGCCCACCCCGACGGTTTGGCTCGTCCCATTGTTGGTGACGAGCTTTACGGCACCCGCGAAAAAGGTCAACGTCTGATGCTTCATGCCGCAGAAATTTGGTTTCATCATCCTGTTACAGGCATAAATATGCACCTTTCTGTCGCTCCAGACTTCCAATATTAATGTTTTTTAGCGAATTATTTGGTAGTTTCGAATAAAATACTTACCTTTGCAAGCAAAACTGTTTAATATTTAAATTATTATAATAAGTCAAACCAAAACAATTTGCAACATGAGAATTAAAAAATTTACTCTCATGACGCTGACATTTGTAATGATGTCAGTCGTCGCGTTTGCGCAGCAGACTGAGCAGAAAGCTCTGACAAGTCTGAAAAAGCAGCCGACTTTGAAGCAGCAGATTCTTCAGGCTAAGCGTGAAGGAAAGCAGCTGAATAAGGAGACTATTGCGCAATTCAAGTACAACAAGCCTGCGGCTTCTCAGATTATCAAGAAGCAGCAGCGTAACCTGGATTTTCCGGTTCAGAAGTTAGACGCAGCCGCTGCTACGGCTCAGCAGGCTCTCCGTCGTTCTGGTGAGGGTTATCCCAAGACCTACAATTTTGACGACAGCTCCATGCAAGAGTGGACCACCATCGATGCCGATGGTGATGGCTATACTTGGGTGCTTGGCTCACAAACAGGAGGAATTTATCTGGTAGATGGTGCCTCTCTTGCCGGTACAGGACATAATTCCTCTGAAGATTTTGTAACCTCAGGGTCTTATAGTAATGTGGTTGGAGCATTGACCCCAGATAACTATTTGGTATCTCCTAAGGTGAAGCTGACTGGTTCGTTTACTTTCTACGCCTGTGGTCAGGATGCCAGCTATGCTGCTGAAGTGTTCGGAGTTGCCGTGTCTACCACTGGTAATACCGATGCTGCTGACTTTACGATGGTTCAGAGTTGGACGATGACCGCAGCTCCCTCACTTGCTCCAGCACCTTTTGCTAAAGCTAATCAATTCCGCTCTTCGCGCCGCGCACAGGGTACCTGGTACAAATATGTAGTTGATCTGAGTTCCTATGGCGGTGAGGGTTATGTGGCTATTCGTCACTACGGTTGCTCTGACGAGTTCCTACTTGATGTTGACGATATCACCATCGACGATGTTGTTTCAGATACTGCACCTGTTGATCCCCGCGTGACTCCTCCTGCTGGACTGGTAACTGAAGCCTGGTTCTTCGCTGGTACCTTCTATGATGGCCAGGATGAGTATCCTACGGAGAAGGCTCTGCAGGTTGGCGTTGACGGTAAAGACGTCTATGTTCAGGGTATTGGTTACTATCAGCCCGAGGCTTGGATTAAGGGTACTTTGAGCGATGATGGCAAGAGCATTACATTTGCTTCTGGTCAGTACTATGGAGCTTATGCCAATACCTATGACATGTGGTTTGCTGCTGCTGATGCTGAATTCAACTATCTGGAGAGTGTAACCGCAACTTACGATGCTGAGAATGGCACTATTACATGGCCTGCGGATGCTTACATCCTTGAGAATGGCGCTGCTGATGAGATGTATGCTTATGGTCTGTACTTCGACGTTCTTACCATAAAGGGTACTGCTCCTGCTGCTAATGAAATGCCTATCGGCCTGTTGACCGAAGAGTGGGCACTGAAGGCACAAAGATCTGGTGACGAAGGATTTGAGGAATATAAATCTACTGTAAACGTCGGCATTGCAGGCAATGATGTTTATGTACTGGGTATGTTCGAAGATTTTCCCGATGGTATCGTGAAGGGTACACTCGACCCTGCAACAAATAAGGTAACCTTCAAGACTGGTCAGTGCATGGGTGTTTCTTATGAAATTGACTGGAATACATTTTCTATTATCGAAGTACCTATCTACTTTGCAGGTTATGGTGAGAATGGTCTTGAGGATGTCGTGATGTCTTACGATACTGCTAAAAAGACCTTGACCATGGAGTCACCCCTTTACTGCTTTGAGAATGGCTGCTGGCTGCTTGTAAATCCGTATGATATTTATGCGGACGTCGTATTGCAGGCAATTCCTGATGTAGCTGCTACTCCTGCACAACCCACGATTACAGGATCTAAGTTTGTTGATACGTCCTATCCTAATATCTCTGTCTATATTCCTCTTGAGGACGTTGACGGTAATCCCATCCTGAGCGGCAAGTTATTCTACCGCTATTATTATAAGCAGGGTGGTACGGAGTATCCTTTGACGCTGACCACTGACCTCTATACAGAGTTGACCGAAGACATGACGGTGATTCCGTATAACTTCTCCGATGATTGGGATGTGTATAACTATCGTCTCTACCTGAATATGCCTTTCGCCGATTGGGATCAGATTGGTATTCAGAGCATCTACTGCGGTGGTGGCGAAGAGAAGAAGTCTGAAATCTTCTGGTACGACGTCTATCAGCCCGAGGATGTAACGATCACAGTTGAACCCGGTACAGATCTCTCTCAGGCTATTAGCAACAAGACTGCTGAGATGAGAGCTGAATTCAAGAAGCCTGCTAACATCACACTTGAGCTGGCTGCTGGTGACTATACCTTTGCAAAGGCATTAAAGGTTCCTGGTAGTCTGACTATCAATGGTAACGGTGCAACGATTACGAGTGCCGGTGACGTAAACTTCATTGAGCTTTCAGGCACGACTGTTTATGCTCCGAAAGCTGATGGAACTAACAGTGATCATTTTGCCGTTGATAATGTGACCATTAAGGACGTTACTGTTAAGGGCTTGAAGAAAGCCATTATTAGAGATCTTCAGAAGTCGTTGCTGAATACACTTGTTATTGATAATAGTGTCATTCAGGTATCTGACGGTAAGCCTTCTATCGATTTTGATGGTAAGGGATATGTTGGTAAGGTTACTATCTTGAAGTCTACCCTCTGGGCACCCGAAGGCAATAACAAGAACTTGGCCAAGTATGGTTCTCGTCCTAAGAATGTCGACGAGGCATTGCTGCAGGAGTTCGACATCCAGAATTCAACGCTCGTTAATATGGGTGCTAAGGCCGATTTCAGCGGTGGTCAGAACTTTAACAATATTAGCCAGAAAGGTACCGCTCAGAATGTCTATACAATAAAGAATAACATCTTTGTTAACTGCGGCAAGAGCGGTCAGACGGTGATTGGCCTCAATGGTGGTCAGACCAGTGCTACCCCGCAGTGGGATGTCAAATACAATAGCTTTGTATGGAATGGCGCTAACACCAATGCAACTGAAATTAGCAAGGCCGGACAGAAGGACGGTGAGGACATCGTTAAGAAGTGTATTGAAGGTGTACCCGTATTTGCTGACGCAGCAAATGGCAACTTCAAACTGGGTAACTGTGCACAGAACACAGCCCACATTGGTGACCCCCGCTGGCTTGACGCATCAGTAGAGCCTGCACCTGAGAATATTGTTGTATCAGTAGAACCAGGAGCAAACCTCAACGATGCTTTGTTCGATGCTACCACAGCAGTCAACAAGGTTCCCAAGAACATCACCATTAACTTGGCAGCCGGTGACTATACCATTACAGCTTCGATTACCTCTGCTGGTAACGTTGTCATCAATGGTAACAAGTCAACTATCGACGCTTCTGCTTTAAGTGGTGCGTTCATCGTGCTCGACGGCACTGAGGAATTTGCCAAGAAGGCCGACGGTAGTGACAGTGATCACAAGCTGATTGAGGCTGTTACCGTGAAGGGTGTGACCATCACAGGAATGACTGGCGCCTTCATTAAGGATAACCAGAAGACCCTGTTGGAGAAGCTGACTGTTGATAACTGCGTTATCGAGATGCCTGCTTCTAACAAGAACTTCATCGACTTCAACGGCAAGGGTTATGTTGGCGAGGTTAAGGTTCAGAACTCTACCATCTGGTCTGCCGGCATGAACACAGGCTTCTTCGCCCAGTATGGCAGCCGTCCCAAGAACGTGAACGGTGACCTGTTGCAGGTATTCGATGTTGAGAACTCTGATATTATCAATATTGCCAATGGCAAGAACGTCTGCGACCTGAAGCAGAACGGTACTGCACAGAATGTTTACATCCTGAAGAGCAATATGTTCGTTGACTGTGGTAAGAACGGCCAGACGGTTGTTGGCTTCAACAAGGGCCAGAGCAGTTCTACTCCGCAGTGGGATGTTACAGGCAATACCTTCGTTTGGGGTGGTGAATGCACCAACGAGGCTGAGGTTACCAAGGCCGGCCAGAAGGACGGTGAGGATATCGTCAAGAACTGTGTCGACGGTGTTCCCGAGTTTGCTAATGCTGCAAGTGGCGACTTCACGCTTGGCGCTTCTTCAATCCACCGCAAGTATCGCGTTGGTGACCCACGTTGGTTCTCTGATAAGTATATCTTCACCACAGTTACCGACCCCATTGACGTGACGGTTCCCGGTAAGCTGGGTAAGATGGATGGTGAGGCAGGATTTACCGACCTGTATTACTTCCTGGAATACTATCTGAAGGACAGCGAGAATCCTGTTTACATCAAGCTGACACTGGAGCCTAATGAGATTTATACCATCTCTCAGCCTCTGAATGTCATGACCTCTATCGAGATTGCTGGTAGCGATGAGACCAATGCTTTGATCTATGCTGACGCTCTGGGTGCAAATCCGTTCGTTCAGATTCATGGCGATTGGGTGCCCACTGACTACACTAACGAGAAGGGCTTCTATGACAACATTAATAAGGTTGTCTTCAAGAACCTTAACCTCGTAGGTATGAAGGGCCAGGTATTCTATGCTAACAAGCAGAAGTATCTGATTTCTCAGATGACGGTTGACAACTGCCAGCTCCGCATGTACAGAGCAAGTAAGAAGACCTTCTTCGACTTCAGCGGTGGTGGTTTTGTTGAGCAGCTGACCGTGAATAATTCTACGTTGAGCGCAGATGATGCAACAACATGGGCTAATGGTGGCTTCTTTAGCACACAGAGCGGTACCAAGCTTTCAGAGTGCGGTGCTTATCAGCAGAAGTTCGTGCTGACGAACAACACGTTCTACAATGTTTCTAAGGAAAAGACTACTTCTACGCTCCGTGAAAGCGGTAAGGACTTCATGAGCTTCGAGGTGCTGAATAACATCTTCGTCAACAGCGGCAAGAAGGGCCAGTTCATCAAGGGTCTGAATGCTGCAGGCGACAGTAATAATCCTAGCTGGATTGTGAAGTACAATTCATTCCAGTGGAGTACTGACAACGCTACATACGAGGATACTAGCGCATCTGAGGTTGACAATGTGAAGAAGTTTGAGCTCTACGATTGCATTGAGGGTGAAGTTGCCTTTAAGTATAATGCAAACGATGGCGAGGCAGTTCCTTTGATCTTCGTTGGTAACTATACTTTGGCAGACTGCCCGCAGAAGACTGCCAAGATTGGTGACCCACGCTGGCTCGACGGCGGTGCGACCGGTATCCAGACGCTGAATGCTGACAAGCAGGGCGAGGAGGGTGCTTGGTACACCATCCAGGGTGTTCGTGTTGACAAGCCTTCTAAGGGTGTCTTCATCCACAATGGTAAAAAGGTTGTTGTTAAATAATAACAATCATAACTAAAAAAAGCAGCGAACCTTGCACAGGTTCGCTGTTTTTTTATAACTTTCACCCTTGGTGAAGGTACTTCCACTCGAAAAAGTCCAAAAACTTTTGGCTTTTTACTCGTTTATTCGTATCTTTGCAGCATGATTGAGATAAAGAAGGTCGAAGACCGCAAGGGGCTGAAGCAATTCGTGCAGTTACGCTACGATATGTACCGCGAATGTCCATGGGCGGTGCCGTTTTTGTATTCCGACGAGATAAACACGCTGAGCCACGACAAGAATGCTGCCTTTGAGTGCTGTGAAGCTGACTATTTCATAGCCTACAAAGACGGCAAGGCGGTAGGCCGCGTGGCTGCTATCATCAATCGTCGCGCCAACGAGTGCTGGGAACGGAAGCAGGTGCGCTTTGGCTGGCTCGATTTCGTGGACGACCGCGAGGTGTCGAAAGCGCTGATGGATACGGTAGCGCAGTGGGGCCGTGAGCGCGGTATGACGGAAATGGTCGGACCTTTGGGATTTACGGATATGGACCGCGAGGGTCTGATGATAGAAGGTTTTGAAGAAGACGCCACGATGTACGTCAACTACAACTACGCCTACTACCAGCAGCATATCGAAGAAATGGGCGGTTTCGAGAAGGACAACGACTATATGGAATACAAGGTGAAGGTGCCTGAGCGTGTGCCTGACAAGTTCCATAAGATAGCCGAAATGGTGTCGAAGCGCTATAACCTGCAGGTGAAGAAGTTTACTCGCAAGGAGTTGATAGACGGGAATAAGGGCCGTGAAATCTTTGATATCATCAACGAGACCTATAAAGACCTTTACGGCTATTCGCAGCTGTCAGACCGCCAGATTAATCAGTTGGTTGACGAATACATCAAGATAGCTGACTTGAATCTGATTACAGCCATTGAGGATTGGAACACGCCCGAACATAAGATGATTGGTTTCGGTATTACGTTCCCCTCGTTTACGTCGGCACTGCGTAAGACGCGTGATGGGCGACTGTTCCCTTTCGGCTG
>JAEEGG010020591.1_pt1 | contig 13169 bp, 9 predicted proteins | sample 9134161 | NCBI WGS metagenome assembly JAEEGG01 (sample SAMN16246543, study PRJNA631951) | gut metagenome | biome: gut microbiome; feature: rumen; material: CR-attached | host: Bos | place: Iran: Karaj | collected 2018-10 | reverse complement strand
CACATGAAGACCCATAGCCCATTGCGCCAATCGCCTCACCTGTTTCCTTTAATTCAATAGCCCAAGTATTGGTTGCATCATTGAATACGGTGCGGATAATCTCCAGACTTTCCTCCACACTCTTATGCGGCGGCCAGCCTGCACGAGTTCCAACATCCGGATCGGAAGCCCACTTGAACAGCGTTTCCGCATCCGATTCGCGCCAAGGGCGCAATATAATACGATCAGTTTCCATTGTTAATAATTCAGATATTCCTTTACACCTTTGCGATAGATTTCTGCGGGATTGCTGATGCCGTCTTTCGAAAGGCTGTCGAATATCTGGCAGAAAGTCTTCACATCGGCCTCGCCTTGTCCGAAGGTAAGGTACTTTTTATACTTTTGCAAGGTGTCAATAGCTGCCTTGGGAAGCGTATTTCCATATTTCGCTGCATATGTTGAGTCAGAGAATCCGAGTTCCGCCAGCGTGTAGAGATGCGTCACGTAATTCACCTCCGGACGAATCTCTATCAATAACTTTACCTCAGGTTGACTTATTGGCGTTAGTAACAGTTGACAGAATTTATCCAAGGCTTCTGCGAACACCGCAGGCTCTTCAAGGAAGACTATGTGTCCGCAGTCTGCCCCCTGAATGATGGCGTTGGGGAAATGGAGCGTCTTATAATGTTCTGGACCTACGGCATAATCTTGCCTTCCATAGAGATAAAGGACAGGAACCTTGATGGCGGAAGTCAATGGTCTGAAATCCTCCCCATATTCATCCATGAACAACGGTGTCTCTCCCTTCCCATGCGAGATACAATCCTTATGGAACCGCCATGAACCGATAGAGTCGTTGGCCCATTTGTTGGGTGTGAAAAGCATCCAGCGATTATCATCGTTGAGCTGCGGGAACACCACCATCATCCGCTCTTTCAAAGGACGGCTTTCATCCTTTGCCACAGGACTCGCTGTGTCTCCAAGGATACTGAGGGCCCTTGGCAGCCAGCTATCTACGAAGCTTGTGTCTCTTGATAGCGTGCAATTGATGAACATCATGCCGTCGATGACATTCGGATGAGCTTTCCAATACCCCATCATAAGGATACCGCCCCACGAATGCCCCATCAGCAGCCAATGGTCAATGCCGAGTGCCTGCCTCACTTCTTCCCAGTCTTGAATCTGACGGGCAAAGGAGAAATCATCGTTTTTAGGCGTTTCCGACTTGCATACACCGCGCTGGTCGAGATATACCATCGTAAAACGCTTCTCAAGCATATGTCCTGATACAGCCTCCATCCATGTACTTCCTGATCCAGGTCCGCCATGAAGATAAAGGCACATAGGACCCTCGCCTTTTACATGCACGTAGAGGCTGATGCTGTCAGAAGTCATCACATGACAGACCGCATCCTGATAGGCGTATACCGGTTGCGATATGGCCCCAGAAATCAAAAATGTCAAGAGTAATAACACCTGCCTCATTTTCTCCATCTTTTTAATCTGATTCTCATAGTTATATTTCTATGTTACTTTTCTTATAAGACGCTGCAAAGGTACGAATAGTTGCGGAAAACATCAAACTTTTGGGATAAACAGCACGTTTCTGTGACGAACGGACGCTATATTTATATTAAAACTCCACGCGGTAGGCGATGTTCGGGAAGGTCAGCGAGGTGAACTTGTCCACAATCTCGTGGGTGCGGAGGTCGAACGTCTGGCCTTGGAAGGTCTTCATCTGCAGATACTCGAGGATGATGTGTTGTGCGGTGTGTCGCTTGTTGATGGTGTACTTCACAGAGAAAGCATAGCCCACGTTCATACCCTTCTGCTTGGTGAATGGCTCCATGCCCTCGTCCTCGGGTATCGACTTATCGGGACGCATCATCACTTCGTCGAAGGTGATGCCATCAGGAATAGGCGTGTAGCGATCGCCACCCATCATCGTCAGTCGGCCGTTGATGCCAAACACATTTTTCTTAGCCTTGCCAACCATCCATTCCTTGCCACCAAGGATGTTGGTGATGTAGCGACGGTCGTGGCGAGAGTGATGCCACTGACCCTGGGCGTCGCGATACTCAGACTTAAACAGGGTGGCGGTCAGCATACCGTAGAGGCCATTCTTCAGATAGCGCTCCAGCGTGAGGTCGATACCATAGTTGCGGCCAGCACCCTCGTTGACCAAAGCACGATCCTGGAAAAACTTGCGATGATTCAATATAGAATAGCTGGTGCCCTGTTCTACAGGCACATCAAACAGCCACTGCCAGTAGGGCTCAATCTTCAGCATAGCGTTCTCGCCCAAACGCTGGGCGAAGGAAGCCGAGATATGGTGCGAGCGAGTTAATCCCAGATCCTCATTGGGATTCTTACCGTCCATCAGTACAAAATAGGTATCGGTAGTTTCCTTGCGGCTATTCATGGCATAGGCCAGCGAAAGCGTGCTGGATGCCGATGTTTTGTACTGCATGCTAACACGAGGCTCAACCAGCCATTGGTTGTTGAGGTTAAACCACATGACGTTGACACCAGTCACAGCCGAAAGCTTACGACTGAGCGCCACCTTGTGATTGGTATAGAGGCGGGTGAGACCTGTATTGCCTTCAGAATCGTATACACGATAGAGTGGGCCGCCCGTCTCGTGGATATAATCCATCCATGTACGGAAATCGAGGTGCTGATGCTCGAATCCATTCTGCATGGTGTATCGTGATGAGAATTTGTGTTGGTGCTGAGTGCTGATGATGACGTTCCACTGCGAGTTACGTCCAGCCATTTCCGGCATCATGTTCATCTCGGCGTCGTAGTCGTTCACGCCCAGCTTGCGATAGGAACCGGTAAAAGCCACGCTTGAGTGGAGCGAACCGCCTAAACGGAAGCGATAGCTGTGGTTGAGGCCAACGGCACAGTTGCGCTGGCGCGACCACGAGTCATTCATGTCCCAGAGCGTCTCCCATTCGCTCACGTCGGGCACCTCGTTCTCGTAGTTGTCTACAAGCCCCGTGAACCACACGGCGAAGGTGCCAGCCTTCTGCGTCGGCATGTTCAGCTTGAAGCTCAGGTCTTGATAGTCGAGTGTCTCCTTTTCCATGTTGATGGCGTGCAGTTTCTTGGCTATCTCGAGGAAGCTGTAGCGATAGTTTACCAGATACGAGGCTTTCGTATTCTTGCCGAGCGGACCTTCTGATGCGAAGTCGACGCCCAGCGTACCCACCTGCACGGCGTGCTCGTACTTGGTGTTGTTACCCACGCGCATCTTCATATCGAAGGCACCTGAGAGCGCATTGCCATACTCGGCAGGCATGGCTCCTGTGAGGAAATCGCTGTTGGCCAGCACGGTTCCGTTGAGCGAGGTGAACACACCGCCTCCTGCCTCAGTTATCTCGGCAAAGTGGTTGGGATTGGGCACTTCCACGCCTTCAACGCGCCACTGCAACATCTGCGGCGAGTTACCATGAATAGAGATACCGTTTGTAGCGCCACCAGTAGCCACACCCGCAAACATCGAGGCGGTGCGGGCAGGATCGGCCATGCCGCCGGCATAGCGTGTAGCCTCCTCCACGCTGAACATACGGGCGCCAACTTGTGCCATCTCGTTCAGCGGCAGCTGCTTGTTCACGCGAGGTTTTACTACCACCTCGCCGAGTTCAGAAATGTTTTCACGCATACGCAGCGTCAGCACCAACTCCTTACCCGACGACACCAGTTGCTCCTTCAACAGCACGGGCTCGTAGCCGATATAGGTGGCACGGACGGAGTGACGGCCTACGGGTACATTATTAATAACGAAGTTTCCGTCGGCATCAGATACTGTGGCTAAGGTAGTGCCGTTTTCAACGGTAATCGTTACGCCAATCATCGGCTCACCAGAGGCCACGTCGCATACTTGTCCGCGAATGGTCTGACCTACGGCCTGGTTGGCCTGAGCTTTTGCCTCCATCGCCAACACTAAGGCAATCACCAAGGCCGTCATCCAAAAAATAATCTTTTTCATCTTTTCTACTTGTTTATTGTTGATTAATTGCGCTGCAAAGGTAAGGCAATGCTTCTGCAATTCAGTTGCAAAATCACATCCTTGCCTTCTGCTTCTCGCCGGCACCACTTCCGCGGTACTTTGAGCGGGCCTCGTTGAACTTCCAGTTGAGGTTGACGAGGAACGTGCGACGGGCAGGGTTGGCGTTCGATAGCTCGCGGATGCCATAGATGACGCCCTCGGTCTTGTTGGTGTTCAGAATATCGACGCAGCGCACATCAAACGTCAGCATGCCCAGACGGCGGAGGTTGAAGTCGCGCTGCACACCAAGCGTGAGATCGAAGCGCTGGGCGGTGATGCTGAAGTTGTTGTAGTCGCCCTTCGTGGCCCATTGGGCGTTGGCAGTCAGGCGGAAGCTGTGGGGCAGCTCGATGTCGTTGTTCCAAATGAGTGTGACGTATGGATCGTTGAGGGTCTTGATAGTACCATCAGCCGTCGGCGTTTTGTAATTCTGAAATACGGTGAACGCATACCACATCGGGTGCCACTTGCCAATGGTGGGACTGGCAGAGAGGCTCAGCGAGAGCTGGTTGTAGTCCTCCTCACTGTTGATGGGACGGACAAGGCTGATGAGCGGGTCTGTGCTGCCGGGGAAAGGCTCGGTGGACATGGTCTCGCTGTTCTTTATGCGACCGTAGTCGACGGCCAGGTTTGCCCACTGATAGGCCACATTCAGCACGAGGCTGTGCGTGTAGGTTGGCTTCAGATAGGGGTTGCCACTCTGGTAGGTGTAACGGTTGGCGTACATCGTCGAGCTCGTCAGGTTTGAGTAGGCTGGGCGCTGGATGTCACGGCGATACGACAAACTCAGTTGCATCTTTCCGATGGGAGCGGAGAGGGTGGCGGTGGGGAACCAATCGCCGTAGTCGCGGCACACCTCGTCCTCACGCTTGCCGAAGTTGAAGTAGTCGTTCTTCAGGTGCTCGTAGCGCAGACCAGCCTGGGCAAACACCTTGCCGAACTGCCGGCCGTACTCGACGAAACCAGCTGCAGACTTCTCGTTGATCTCCGTATCGGTGGCCTTGACGGGCACGTAGTCGGAGGCCTGGAATGTGTAGGCATCCGTGCGGTGGTTATAGCTGTACTCGCCGCCCATGGAGAGATTACCATTCAGCACGGGATAGCTCAGGATGAGCTTCGAGGCCCAGAAATTATTCGCGCTGTTGGTGTTGCTTTCGATGAGGCGAGAAGCCCCCCTGTCGTCCCCCGAGGGGGACACTATAGTAGCCCCCTCGGGGGCAGAAGGGGGGGCTTGTGTCTGCTCCGTCGTGCGGCCTGGGGTCTTGGTGTCGTCGAAGAGACCGTCGATGTTCAAGTCGATACCCAGCTGTCCCACCTTGCCATTGTAATAGGCGTTGAAGATGTGCTTCTTGACATTTTGGTCTTGCCAGATGTAGCTCGCGGAGCGCTCGGTGAGGAGGCCGTTCTCAAACATATCCGTCAGGTAGTCGCCCTTCGTCTCGCTGCTGGGAGTACGGTCGTATTTGTAGTAGGCGCCGAAGGTGTGGTTCTCGTCCACCATATAGTTCACCTGCAACTGTGGCGACCAGGCATGCCATGGGTGTCTGATCTCCTGGGTGGAGTGCCCCGTTACCAGATTCTGCCCCACGTAGTAAAGCATATCGTTGACTTGCTGACTCTTGCCGTGATTGTAGGTGCCCACCCAGAACGAGCCTGTCACGTCGAGGCCGCCCGTGCGGTAGTTGGCCGTGAAGTTGTCGTTCAGCGAACCGCCGTACTGGTACATATACTGCGTGCTGTTCTGGAAGCTCAGGCCCTCGCCCTGTGCTTTTTTCAGCGTGATGCGAACGACGGCCTTTACCGAGGCGGCATAGCGGGCACCAGGATTCTGCACCACATCGACGTGTTGAATCTGGTCGGAGCGCAGACGCGAGAGTTCCTTCATGTCCTGCACCCGTCGGCCGTTGATATACACCTCGGCATCGCCACGACCCATCACCTTCACGCCGCCGTCGCGCTCAGCTTCCAACGAAGGAATCTTCGACAGGGCATCTGAGACGGTTCCGGCCTTTTCCAGTATCGTACCGGCAACGGTGGTGCGCATGGCGTCGCCCTTCACACGCGTCTTGGGCAGGCGTCCCTTTACCACCACACCACTCAGCTCCTGTGTCTGGTTGAACCACATCGTCGAGTCCGTCGAGATGCTGTCGTTCAACTGGGCGGTCATCGTCATCGTCATCATCATTGCAGCCATCAGCGCGGCGAATCTTAAACTAACCTTTTTCATATCATTCATCATTTGAAACTTTTCGTCTGTTGGACGCTGCAAAATTACAGATAGTTGCACATTGCCGCAAACATCTGGGATATTCAGCCCAGATTTGTGACGAATGGTGTGATAAACGGTAAATCTGTGATAAATGGTATAATAAATGACATAAAAAAAAGGAGTCGCTTAGGACTCCTTAATCTGTGCTGTCTGTAGTATTTTACCACACTAACGCCCGCTTCTCCTTGGGGAGGAACATCTTGTCTGTGGGCTTGATGCCGAAGGCCTCGTACCAGGTATCAATCATCGGCAGGGCGGCCATCACACGTAGACGGTTGGGCGAGTGAACATCGCTGTTGACGAGCATGGCGGTGTACTCAGGTGTGCTGTTGCTGGCCCAGACACGGGCATAGGCCAAGTAGAAGCGCTGGGCGGGGGTGAAGCCGTCGACGGTGCCGAGGGGCTCCTGCTTCATGCGGTTCTCAAAGGCACGGTAGGCAATCTTCAGTCCGCCGTTGTCGCTGACGTTCTCGCCAAGGGTCTTCTGGCCGTTCACTTTCAGTCCTGGTACCGCCTCTTGCTCCGAGAACCAGTCGGCGATGACCTTGGTGCGCTCGTCGTAACGGGCCTTGTCGTCAGCCGTCCACCAGTTGGCAAGGTTTCCGTCCTTGTCGAACTGACAGCCCTGGTCGTCGAAGCCGTGGGTCATCTCGTGGCCGATGACGACACCGATGGCACCATAGTTCGAGACGTAGTCAGCTTCAGGGTCGAAGAACGGGGGCTGCAGGATGGCAGCAGGGAAATTGATGCTGTTGAACAGCGGCATGTAGCCAGCGTTCACCGTCTGCGGGGTGAAGGGCATCATAGTCTTGTCAACGGGCTGGTGCCAGTACTTACGGATAGTAGCCTGACGAGCCTCCTGATTGATGCGGATGAAGTTCTCGACGAGGTTCTCGTTTTCGCGGATATCGACAAACTTCTCCATATCCTGCCACTTGTCGGGATAGCCCACGTTGATGTACATGGTGTGGAGCTTCTCCAGTGCCTTGGCCTTGGTCGAGTCGCTCATCCAGGTGTTCTCCTTCAGACGGTCCTCGAAGGCCTTCTGCAGGTCCTTCACCAGACGATAGACGCGCTGCTTGCTCGACTCAGGGAAGTATTCCTTGACGTAGAGCTTGCCGATGGTCTCGCCCAGACTTTCGCTGATGGTGCCGACGGCACGCTTCCAGCGGGGCTGCTGTTCCTGCACGCCGCTGATGACCTTCGAGGCCTCGAAGGCACGGTCGGTGAAGGCATCGCTCAGGAAACCGCTATAGGCCTGGATGACGTGCAACTCCATATATGCCTTCAAGTCCTCGACGCTCGTCTCAGCCAACATTTTCTCTACCTCGTGCAGTGCCTCGAGCTGACCGACATTCACCACGTCAATGTCCTTCGGCAAGCCCATGGCATCGCGATAAGCCACATAGTCGATGCCCTTGAAGTCGCCCAGCAGCTGCTCCCACGGCATTGGGTGGTTCGTGGCCATCGGGTTGCGACGGGCCACCTGGTCGAGTGTCTTCATACCTATTCTATATTCTATGGCCCACTCGGCCTCCATCATCTTCTCGGCGACGGCATCGCTGTAGCCCACCATCTTCAGATAGTCCTTGTTCAGGCTCTTGACGGCGGCGACGGTGGCCTGCTGCTGCTCGTTTGGCTGGTCGTAGTACTCCTTGGGCAGCGATGCACCGCCATGTCCCGCATACATCATATACTCTGACGAGTTGAACGGGTTCAGACTCAGACTGAGGCCGAAGGGAGCGGTATTAAATCCCTTGGCATCGAGGGCGTACATCAACTTCAGCGCCTCGTCGCGAGTCTTCAGTTCGCGCACCTGCTTCAGGTAAGGCATAATCGGCTCGTAGCCCATCTCGTTACGGCTGACGCTGTCCATGTAGAGACGATAGAGCGTACCAATCTTCTGTCCATCGGAACCCTGCGGCAGATCCTTCTTCTCGGCATACAGCATGATGAGCTTGTTGATGCGGTCGTTGTTCAGCTCGCTCAAGTCGGTGAACGCTCCGTTCTCAGGATGCTGTGCATCCAGCGGGTTTGCCTTCAGCCATCCGCCAACGGCGTACTGCCAGAAGTCATCACCAGGTTTCACACTCGGGTCCATGTTGGCCCTCAGGTTCTGTGCCGTACTTGCCAAGCTAACAAGAGCGAGGACTGCGGCGAAAATCACTTTTCTAATCATTGCTTAATATGTTTATTGTTGGATTTCATCCCACTTTTACTCGTTAGACGCAAGGTGTAGCCCAAAAACTACATGGTTTGCGTTTTTTTTATTAGCCCCAGAGCGGGCCAAGCGTTTGCAAACTTGTCTGCAAAGGTACTACATTATCTTGAAATGCCCAAGAAAAGTTCTTAATAATTCTTGATATCCACGCCGCCGAGGAAATTGCTGGCGACGATGTGGAGGGTGGGGGCTTTCGGGTCGGCGTTGTGTGTGGCATGGTTGCCGACGCCACCGATGAAGCTGCGACTCCTCACGACGACGTTGACATGGGTAGGTACGAAGAGCTCGATGCCACCGCAGAAGGTGTGGATGTCTATCTCCTCGTCCTCGGCGATGACGGCCTCGCGCAAGTCCATGCGGATGCCGCCGCAGAACGCGTCGAGGCGGGCACCGTGGAACGTCTCGCCGCGATAGACGTATTCGTCGCCGCCGTAGTGGACGGAGCAGCAGATGCGCTTGCCGTCCTCGCCGATGGGCAGCGGGCGCTGCAGCCACTGGTCGGGGTCGCGGCGGTAGCTGTCGACGATGACCGTCGCACCCACGTACAGCAACAACGCCGGAGCAACGTATGCCGTCCAGGGCTGGCGCCACAGCCAGTCGTTCTCAATGATTCCCCACAGGTTGGCCAGTTTCCATGCACCGGCCACAATCAACAGAATTCCAATAATCGTTCTTGTTTTCATAACCTTTACTATTTTATGATTAAACGTTTTTGTTTGCAAAGGTAGTATGTGTCGTCATACCCTCCAAATTTCTGGGATATTCTGCATAGTTTTGTGATAAATGGGGCCAAATGTGAGATTAATTGACCGAAAAGTGACGAATGGTTTGGCGGTTTTGGGGAAAAGTGCTACTTTTGTACCCCGTATGAACAAAGGTCACAAAGAAACCATCAGCACACGTTTCATCAGCACCGCCTTCATGGTGCTGGCAATAGCCATTTTCAAGCCCTTCGGTCTCGAAATGTGGCAATGGCAGGCCTCTGTTCATCTGCTGGCATTATTTGCATTGGGTCTGTTCAGCTGTTTCCTGACGGAAGTCATTCTGCGATATATAATCCGCATACCCCGCTCCTACGACCGTGGTGTCAGCTATATTATCAGCCGAAATCTCCGCTTCCAGTGCATCAACACGCCGTTGGTGTCGCTACTCATCTGTCTCTATCGCCACTTTGCGATGAGCGAACTGGTTGAGAGCAATAGACTATCGTTGAGCAACTATTTGGAAACGCTGGTGATTATTGCATTTCTCTCCTTCGCCATCGGACTCTACTGGCGCTTCAAGTTCCGCAGCAAGTATCTGGCGATGGAACTGGAAGAGATACGAGAATTGAATGAAAAGCTAAGAAGCCTCACCCCCAGCCCCTCTCGCGAAGGAGAGGGGAGTAAAATCCTTGGAGGCGAGAAAACAGGGAATGAAGTAACTACTCCCCTCTCCCCCGCGAGAGGGGGCGGGGGTGAGGCTTTTCTTCGTGGCACCACCAACGAATCGGTGACGCTCCAGATTTCCAACCTCTTATTTATTGAGGCCGTGGGCAACTACGTCAAGGTATGCCATCTGCGCGACGGACAGGTGCATACCGATATGCTTCGCGCCACGATGAAACAGCTGGAGGAGACGCTGCAGGGCTACCCGATGGTTGTCCGCTGCCATCGCGCCTTTCTGGTCAACCTTGGTCAGGTAGAGCAGATTGTCTCGCATTCCGGCTCCACACAGCTGCTTGTCAAGCATTGCCACGAATCGCTCCCCGTCTCGCGCAGCAACATGGCGCAAGTTCGGGCCGCGATTAAGCAAGGGCAGAGTGATAGTTGATGGTTCCAGCATCTTCCTTGACATTGAGAGACATTAGGAAATGTCATACTGCCGGAAGCGCCCATTTTATTATAGTTCCACATCTGAAGGACTGTAGTTGTTCTCCCATCACGCCCTTCATTACCTCAAATACATTGTCACCTGTACAATGACTTGTATAGAACTTCGTATTAGGACATTTTGTTTTCAGCCTTTGAGCTAAAGCTTCTATTTCTTCACCCGTCTCTTGTCCGTCAAGCAGGTGGAAACCACCTACTACGGTATAAACAGGCCAAGGACAGGCAGCCAAAATGTTCTCCAGTCCGCTATGAGCGCAACCTGTGAATAGCAGACCATCAACATACAGGGCCAACTCGTGACGGAAATCGTCGTGGATATAATCTCCGTTAGTATCCTTTACATAGAGGTTTTGATTCCCCTTGGGCATCGAGTGAATCTGAGGGATATGCGCAATAATATGGAGACCTTCTGCTATCTCACAGGTATGGTCTATCAAGATGAGTCTGTCATCGTCAATCTCTGGCCACTCCGTAGTAATGCTATGCAGATTCCCTCGCTTGGAAAAGAACTTTCCGCTCATAGCATCGGGTGAGACGATAACTTTAGCTTGCTGGTTCTGCTTTAAGATATATCGTAAACCTCCCGCATGGTCGCTATGTCCGTGAGAAATGAATACATAGTCAACATCGCTGAGATCAACACCTAGCAGCTCTGCGTTTTGGATAAACACGTCACTCGCTCCTGTATCAAGCAGGATTTTGTGCCGCTCTGTTTGCAGGAGGATTGACAGTCCATGCTCTGTTTCAAGTGCAGGATTGCACGACCGGTTGTCTGATAATACAGTCCACTTCATCATTCCATTCGTCCGTATTTAACTTCGTCTTCGTCCTTCGCTTCATGATAATCAATTTGTTTTATATTCAAACCAATCAAAATCGGCATACATGTTGTCAGTAGAAGCGCATTGGGCAAATACACCAAGCATGACACCTGTGAATCCTCCAATGACCTCTGTACTGACATAGCGGAAATCCATCTTGCCCAGTGTTTGAAAGCGCTTGCCGTCATCAGAAACTTGCATGTAGTAATAGGCCGCATCTGAGGTGATCCGCAGATACACCTTATTGCTATTTAGCGGCACCTCCTTATCGCAGTGAGCCAATTCTCCGATGCGGATATTCGATTTGGCATAAAGTTTTCCATCTCGCTTCTCCACGATGACATCATAGTGATTAAGTGGAGCAGCATAAGCCGTGATGCCCGTCTGCATGCCTTCTCCAATGTGTGACGCATCAAGCAGTGTTGTAGCTGTAAACACCTTTTCTGTCTGACGACGCGCAACAAAAGTCGGAGAGGTCGCCTTGTCAAGCGTCGTTGTAGTAGGCTTCAAACGTAACCACCCCTTGCGTTCTGTAAGCGAATAGCGAGAATAATCAGGATTACCAATGCTATGCCACCCCCATGGCAAACCAATAGATGTGTAACTATCTGCTGTTACATCACGCTTGACATAGTTGAACTCCTCGCGCACGGGGTCAAGAGGCATTGGCACTTGAGGAAGTGTCGTACAATGCATATCAGTTGTCAGAGTGCCATTACCATTCACAACAGGCCATGCATTCTCATCCCACCGAACTGGAGCGAGCATGGTCTCACGTCCCATGACATGAAGCAGGTAACCGCTTGTGCGGTAGCCCAGGCAGATCATCCACCACGTAGAGTCAGGCGCCTGAACGAGGTCGGCATGACCCAGTCCTTGTATCTCACTATTCTGCATTTCCATATTGAAGTGCGAGAGGATAGGATTGGCACGATTAGGTTCGTAAGGTCCAAAGAGGTTACGGCTACGCAGGATGTTGACATGATGCCCCTGCTCGGTTCCTCCCTCGGCAAGCATCAGGTAGTAATAGCCATCCTTTTTATAAATATGTGGACCTTCTGGATAACGCCCACCAAGACCAGTGCCCAGATGATGAATTTCTCCAATCTTCTTGCCTGTTTCCACGTCTATCTCGCAGATTTTTATGTCACCTTCTTTCCAAAGGAAATAGCACTTGTCCCCCTCGAAATAGAGCGTAGGGTCGCAACTGCCGATAGCAAAGTCAATGACTATAGGCTCAGACCATTCGCCGGCAGGATTATCTGTCCATACATAGAAGTGGCGACGAGAAGGGAAGACCGTTGTCACCATATAGAAACGCCCTTTATTCTCTCGTATAGTAGTTGCATATACGCCAGCATTCGTCCACCCCAATTCTGGATTATCCTGTTTATAAAGACCTGTGAGGTCGAGCTGGGAAGGCCGAGTCAGGCAGTTGCCTATCTGCTCCCAACGGATAAGGTCTTTCGAATGAAACACGGGCACGCCAGGAAAATACTGGAACGTGCTGTTCACCAAATAGAAGTCGTCGCCTGCACGGCACACGCTTGGGTCGGCATGAAATCCTGGCAGCACAGGATTCCTGAACCCTTGGTTCGACGTGGTCAATCCCTGCGCACTTGCCATTGTTACCTGCACTGTCAGCGCAATTAATAAGAGTAATCTTAATTTCATATGAGGGAGTCTATTTTAAAAACATATTAAATATCTCGCAAATTTATTTGCAAAGATATAAAAAAAAGAGAATATTTCGAACCTTTGTAGCGAATATTAACAAAAGTTGAATTTTGTCGCGACTCGGCCAATACTGAGCAAGCTCAATTGGCTCTCGCTGCTCCAAAAATTAGGATAGTTTATGATGAAGATACTCATGATTGGTGGTACGGGCACGATTAGCAGTGCCATCACCCGACAATTGGCAGAGAGCGGCCACGAATTGTGGCTGCTGAACCGA
>JAEEGG010020588.1_pt1 | contig 13170 bp, 13 predicted proteins | sample 9134161 | NCBI WGS metagenome assembly JAEEGG01 (sample SAMN16246543, study PRJNA631951) | gut metagenome | biome: gut microbiome; feature: rumen; material: CR-attached | host: Bos | place: Iran: Karaj | collected 2018-10 | reverse complement strand
AGAAGAGTTACTTCTATTGGTCGGCAGGCCTGTCGGCCATCTGGACCGATATCATCCCTGCCATCAAGAGCAATGACTGGCTCAACTATCTTAAGACGCGTGTGGGCTACTCTCAGGTGGGTAATGAGCCTAACGAGCCGTTCCTGACGCGAGAAACCTACGCCATCAACCCATCGACGGGTCTGGCCGAGACCTCGACGCGCATGCTCACCGACCTCAAGCCCGAGCGCACCGACTCGTGGGAGGCTGGTATCGATATGTATATGTTCCGCAGCCGCCTGCGCGTGAATGCGACGCTGTACAAGTCCAGCACGCGCAACCAGTTCTTCTATCCCACGTTGCCTGCCTCGTCGGGTTACACGAGCGCTGTCGTCAACGGCGGCCGTGTCGATAACAAGGGTGTAGAACTCACGGCACGCTACACGCAGCCCATCGGCCCTGTCACTTGGGAAACTTTTGTGACCTGGACGCTTAACCGCAACAAGGTCAAGGAACTGCTCAAGAACTGGCGCAATCCCATCGACGGTGAGATATATAACCTGGATGAACTCTATATGGGCGGCACCTCTGGCTACCAGATTCGCCTGACCGAGGGCGGCACCCTCAGCGACGTGTATGTCTCCACGCTCAAGACCGATGAGCACGGCGCCATCTATGTCAATCCCGAGCGCCAGACCGTCGAAGCCAATCCCAACAACAATGCCTACTACATCTTTGCTGGAGAGGCAGCGCCACGCTATAACCTCTCGTGGGGCAATGCATTGTCGTTTAAGGGCATTACCCTGTCGGCCCTGCTGGCTTATCGCAACGGCGGTATTGTCGTGAGCGAGACCCAAGCCATTCTGGACTATTACGGTGCCTCGCGTGTCACTCAGGATGCCCGCAATGACGGTGGTGTGGTCATCAATGGCAAGAAAATCAATGCCCAGGGCTATTACCAGACCGTGGGCAACCCCAATGGCACCGTGGATTCCCGATACGTCTATAGCGCTACCAACCTGCGCCTGGCCGAGTTGAGCCTCGGCTATGACGTGCCGGTCAATCGTTGGGTCAAGTGGATCCAGGGACTGAATGTTTCCTTTATCGCCCACAACTTGTGCATGCTTTACAACAAGGCACCCTATGACCCTGAGGCAACCTCCAATACGGGCACTTACTACCAGGGTATTGACTACTTCATGCAGCCCAGCCTGCGGACCATGGGATTTAATTTGAAACTCAAATTCTGATGATGGCTATGAAGACAAGAAATCTATTATATATGTGTGTGGCGCTGGTGATGGCCGCTGGATGTACCAAGTCGTTTGACGACATCAACACCAACCAGCACCAACTCACCGACGAGGAACTGGCCAATGACTACCAGAACGTGGGTGCCTTCTTCTCACAGATGGTCAACCGCGTTGTCCTCTTTGACGATGGTTCGGGCAACTGCCTATCCTCGGACTATCAGGTGGCTCAAGGCCTGAGCGCCGATGCCTTCTCGGGCTATCTTGCCCTCACGGGCACCTGGCGCAATGGGGTGCACAACGGCTCCTACAGCTTTGTGAGCGGCTGGTATGACCAGATGTTCACGCGTGCCTTCAGCGAGGTGATGCCGGCCTGGCAGCGTGTCACCAAGGTGGCCAATGAGATGGGCCAGCCCGCAGTGGCTGCCCTCGCTACCATTGTCAAGGTCGAGGCCTTGCACCGCGTGACCGATATGTACGGGCCGATACCTTACATCCACTTCGGCAGCGGTACACTGGGCACGACCTATGACCGCCAGCAGGAGGTGTACAAAAAGTTCTTTGAGGAACTGGATGCTGCCATCGACGTGCTGATGCCGTTGGCCGAGTCGGGAAGCACCTTGTTACCCGACTATGACAACGTCTATGAGGGCAACGTGGCACGCTGGGTGAAGTTCGCTAACACCTTGCGCCTGCGTCTTGCCTTGCGCGTGGCCTATGCCGACCCCGCCCTGGCGCAGCAGGAAGCTGAGAAATCGGCAGCCTGCCCGATGGGCTTTATCGAGACGGCTGCCGAGCGAGCCCAGTTGCTGCATGGCCGCTTGACCTATTTCCATCCCAACTATGACATGGCCTACATCTTCAATGCGGGCGAGGTGCGCATGGGTGCCACGATGGATTGCTATATGAACGGCTACAGTGACCCGCGACTGGCCGCTTACTTCGTTTTGGCAAGCAGCGACAACAAGTATCACGGTGTGCGATTGGGTGTCCACAACATGAATCCCACGCGCTATGCCGGCATTTATGTGTCCAACCTCAACATAGACCGCGCCACGACGCCCATCGTGTGGATGACAGCGGCCGAGGGCTTCTTCCTGCGTGCCGAAGCGGCACTGCACGGCTGGAATATGGGCGGCACGGCCAGGGCATTCTATGAGTCGGGCATCCGCGTGTCATTTGACGAGAACAACGTCAGCGGAGCCGATGCCTATGTCACCAACTCGACGTTGAAGCCGACCCGCTATGTGGACCGCACCAATGGCGGCAACGCTGCCAGTGCCCCCAGCGACATTACCATTGCCTGGAATGATGAGGCTGAGTTTGAGGCCAATCTGGAGCGCATCATCACCCAGAAGTGGATTGCCATGTATCCCGATGGGTGCGAAGGCTGGGCCGAGTTCCGCCGCACGGGCTATCCCCGCCTACTGCCCGTCGTGAACAACGACAGCCAGGGGCTGATAGACACTCAGATTCAGGTGCGCCGCTGCCCCTTCCCGGTGCAGGAGTATAATACCAACGAGGCTGCTGTGCAGGCCGCTATCCAACTGCTGGACAGCGAGGCGCTCGGAGGTGGTCAGGACAATGGCGGCACCCGCCTGTGGTGGGATCGCAAGGAGTTAGGAGTTAGTAATTAGGAGTTAGAAGTTATGAGAACGACAAGATATTTAATGGTTTTGTCATTGCTGTCATTGCTGATGACGGCTTGTGACACTGAGCCTGAGGCATTGGACCTGCAGCCGCTAAAGGAATATAGCGAGGAGTATTATCAGGCCCTGCGTGACTATAAGGCGAGCAGTCACGAAATCTGCTACGTTTATTATGCCGACTGGGCCCCCATTGAGGGCGCCAGCGGCTACAAGGATCCTGCATCGTGGGGCGAGCGCATCATCGGCTTGCCCGACAGCATTGACATCGTCAACCTGTGGATGGGCATCCCGACGCCCGAGACCCACCCCGTAGCCTATCAGGACATGATTGAGACGCGTGAGAAGAAGGGCACCCGCTTTGTCTTTCATGCCGACGCGTCAAATTATAACCACAAGTTTACCACCGGAGGCGTTTCCTATGACCTTTCTGCCGACCGCAGCGAGGAGGCCATCCGCGCCTATGCCCGCTGGGTGTGTGACACGGTCATCAAGACAGGTCTGGATGGAGCTGACTTTGACTACGAGGGCTGGAGCGGCCAGCACCTGACTTGGGCTATTGAGGAGTGCGACAAAATCTTTGGCCCCAATGGCCAACATCCTGAAAAGCTGGTTATTGTCGATTATTTCTCGGTGTCTCCGCCAGTGGCATGTGACCCGTTTGTGGATTATTACGTCAAGCAAGCCTACAGCCAGCAAGGGGCTGGGGTAGGGGCCATGGGACATCCCGACGAGAAGACCGTCTATTGTGAATCCTTCGGCCAGAAGCCCACGGGCGGTGAAATCTTCAACTATGCCGCTTGGGAGCCAGCTACGGGCCACAAGGGCGGCTGCGGTGCCTACTATGTGGAGCGCAACTATTACAACACGAGCGACGGCGTCCCCTATGGTGCCATCCGCCGCGCTATCCAGATTATGAATCCGGCTCGTTAGGCGTTAGGCTTTAGACATTAGACTTTAGGCTTTAGAAATTGTTATGATTATGAGAATGATAAGATATTTTGTTGTGGGGCTGATGATATTGGCTTTTGCTGCTTGTGACAGCGAGGGGGACAAGTTTGATTATCAGAAGGTGGGACTGCTCATCACGGGTACCGAGCAGGTGCCGGTGCAGCGGTTCACCGTCGATGAACTGCCGGCGGCCTACGCAGTGACCGTCAAGGCAACCCGCCGTTGCTCCAAGGACGTTACTGTGCATCTCGCCATTGACACGGCCCTGGTGCGCGAGTACAACAAGACCCACGGCACCGCTTATTATCCTGTGCCCGCTTCTTGCGTCTCGCTAGAGGACAGCGAGGTGACTATCCCGCAGGGCGAGGCTTTGTCCACAACTGCCCAGGTCAAGGTCATCAATACCGATGGCTTTATTGAGGGTGCCACATACGTCATCCCTGTGACCATCCGGCAAGTGACGGGTGACGGCGGCGAGGTCATTGAGAGTAGCCGTACCATCTTCCTGCAGATTTCGCGCATCATCTCGTTCTACTCGCTTGAGAACAACCAGAATGCCTCGTCCAACTATATCTTCCCTGACGATAAGATGGTGAACCTTACCAACTATACCATCGAGTTCAAGGTCTATTCCTACAAGTTCGGCAACGTGGGCAATATCAAGCGCGTCCTTGCCATCGAGGGCAAGAATGAGGAAGAAGCCAACATGTTCCGCTTCGGCGAAAACGGTTCGGCGGGTGGTGATATCCTGCAGTGGGTTCTGCCTGGCGGCCGCTGCTTCTCTTCGACTCATTTCAAGACCAACCGATGGTACCTTATTTCATGCACCTATGACGGCGCCACCTTCAAGATGTATGTCGATGGCGTCGAGGATGCGCAGGCCAGCGGCACAGGCAAAGCCACACCCTTCCAGCGCTTCGAGTTGGGCATGTCGTGGGGCAATTACCGCACGAGCCAGTTCTTCCAGGGCCGCCTGTGTGAGGTGCGCGTATGGAACCGAGCCCTCACCGCCAGCGAGATTGCCACTGGATTTGCCGGTGTGAACGCCCACAGCGAGGGCTTGGTCGCCTATTGGAAGATGAACGAGGGCGAGGGCCACATCTTCCACGATGCCACGGGTCACGGCTACGACATGGACTGGACCGACACTTGGCGTGACGATAAGGAGAACGGCGTGCTCGTCGCCCACGACTACAGCCAGTACATCAAATGGGTCAAGGACGACAACAACAAAGTCGCCCAATAATCTTAAGAAATAAGGACAACATAGGGAGCATTAAACTAAAAAGTTTTACTACCTTTGCGTAGTAATTGATTTAAGTGAAACTTTTTCTATTGATAAAGTATATACTATGCAGATTTATAAATTCAATACCATTCTGAAACCTGTCCTGTGGGGAGGTAGTAAGCTTCTGGAGTTCAAGCATCTGCCAGCGTGTGATGAACCTATCGGTGAGAGTTGGGAACTCTCGGCTATGCCTGGCAATGAGTCGGTGGTGGCTCAGGGTGAGGAAAAGGGGATGACACTCTCCCAACTCGTTCATCATTATGGTGCTGAACTGGTGGGAAAAGATGTCAGCCGCCGTTTTGGTGACCGTTTTCCCCTGCTCATCAAGTTTATCGACGCTCATCGCGACCTGTCCATACAAGTGCATCCTGACGATAAGATGGCACGACAGCGGCACGGCTGCTCTGGCAAGAATGAGATGTGGTACATCCTCAATGCCGATGAGCATGCCTTGATCCGGGCGGGTTTTAACCGTCAGTTGTCATCCGATGAATTTGCCAGTCTATTGAAGGATGGCTCAATTCTCGATGTCGTGAATTCTACTACTTCAAGTCCCGGGGACGTGTTCTACCTCCGTGCCGGTCAGATTCACAGCATCGGTGCTGGTAATTTCCTAGTCGAGATACAGCAGTCCAGCGATATCACTTACCGCGTGTGGGACTACAACCGGCGCGGTGCCGACGGCAAGCTGCGCCCGCTTCATATCGAGGAAGCCTGCGAAGCACTTGACTTTTCACCCCAGGAGGATAAGGTGATTGACCGCCCCAACCTGGGTCCTGGCATGATAGGACTGGTGAACTGTCCCTATTTTTTGGCACGTCATCTCGAGTTTGATGGTGATTACACGTTTGAGAATCCTGGCTGTCAATCGTTTGTGGCAATGGTCTGCATTCAGGGCGAGGCAACCCTGCAGGTTGAGGGAATGAAACCCGTCACCGTGCGTCAAGGCGAAACCGTTCTGGTTCCAGCCATTGCTGAAAAGGTGGAGATGAACGGAGCAGCACGCCTGCTGCTTGCCTCAATTCCCGCTGAAGAGAATAAAAAACCGTATTAGATATGAAAAAAACTAAATGGATTATCGGCGCACTGGTTGCCCTATTAGTTATAGCTCTGGCCTGCGCCGCACCCTATTTCTTCATCGGTGCTCCAGCCGAGGGCATCGTCAAGGTGCGCAAGGGTAGCACTATCGACATGATCGGTGACAGTGTCAAGGCTCATGTTGACGAGACCTTCGGTAAACGGGTTGCCACGATGATGAGCCTGATGCGTGCTAAGGTCGAGAACCGTGAGGGCGCCTTCCGCATCACGCCGGGAATGACTCCGTTCACCGCAGCGCGCCGCATCAAGAACGGCGTTCAGGACGGCATCCGCTTCACCTTCAACAACGTGCGTACTCTTGACGAATGGACCGACCGCTGGGGCGAGACTTTCATGGAAGCTCCCGACAGTATGCGCAAGGCGTTGAAGGATAGTGCTTTCTGTGCCAAGTATAACAAAACGCCGCAGACCATCGCTTGCCTGCTGATGCCCGATACCTACGAGTTCTACTGGAACATCACGCCCGAGAAGATGCTCGACCGCATGAACGACTATTATAACGACTTCTGGACCAGCGAGCGCAAGGCCAAAGCCGAGAAACTGGGTCTCACACCCGATCAGGTGGCTACCGTCGCATCGATTGTCGAGGAGGAGACCAGCAAGGCCGACGAGCGTGGCAAGGTGGCACGCCTCTACCTGAACCGTTACCAGCAGGGCATGCGCCTGCAGGCCGACCCGACGGTGAAGTTTGCCATCGGTGACTTCTCCATCAAGCGCATCACCGTGCCGATGACCCAGGTCAACTCGCCCTACAACACCTATCGTGTTGACGGCTTGCCTCCTGGCCCCATCCGTTTGCCCGAGAAATCGACCATTGACGCCGTCCTCAACGCACCGCAGCACGATTACCTGTACATGTGTGCCCGTGCCGACTTCAGCGGCTATCACGACTTCACGCGTGACTATGCCAGCCACCTCGACAATGCCCACCGCTACCAGGCGGCCCTCAATGCCCGTGGCATCAAGTAAAGTTCATCTGTGGGGCTGTGTCATAATTCATTCGTTTCAAATTGAGTCGCGCTTCGCGCGAGAAATTAAGCAAAAATTTATATAAAAAATTAAGCAAAATACATTTTTATTTTAATTTTATTAATAATTTTGTTTAATTTGGCTTCGCCGAGCTAAAGGTTCTTGGCCGTCAGGCCGATTAAAAATCGCGAGGTAAATTATGACACAGCCTCCAATCAAAAATAATCAAGACAATGGAAAAGGAAGAAAAAATTGTAGTTCTCAAGAAGTACACCAGCCCCATCGACGCCAATATCGTCAAGGGTGCTCTCGAAGCCAGCGGCATCCCTGCCGGTGTCATCGTCGACAGTACGGCCAATGCCATCTGGATGGCTCCTGTCAGGGTCGTGGTCTTTGAGCGAGACCTGGAACTTGCCAAGCAGGTCCTCGCTGAGGCTGACGAGCTGCCCGATGAGCCCGGTGACGAGCCTGTAGAGGATTGAATATACTAAAAGGGTGTTTTTTTCGTTATAGTATTATTGAATATATAATGGAATAACGATATGACAACCTGTTTGCGTCACTTGATATTTATCGCCGTGGCTGCTGTGGCTCTTGTTGCCATGGCCGACGACGGTCCTAAAACCACGGCTTATAATTTCCTGAGTGTGCCCTCATCGAGCCACGTTTATGGCTTGGGCGGACACAACCTCACCATCATTGACGATGACATCAACCTCGTCGAGCAGAACCCTGCGCTCCTGGGGCCGGAGTTTGACCACCAGGTGGGTCTCAATTACATGAAGTACATCGGCGAGACCAACTTTGCCGGCCTGCGCTACGGTCAGGGCGTGAGCGAGCACGGAGCCATTGCTGTGGGTATCCAATACTTCGGCTACGGCAACATTCAGGGAGCTGCTATCGACGGTACACTCACGGGCACATTCAGCGCCAGTGACATCGCCTTCAATCTGACTTATAGCCACGACATCAGCGAGCGATTCCGTGGCGGTATCACGGTGAAGTATCTCTACTCCAAGTATGAGGACTACTCCGCTGGTGCCGTTGCTGCCGACTTGGGTATCAATTACTACGACCCCGATCATGAGTTCTCGGCATCACTCGTGGCCAAGAACCTGGGTGGTCAGGTCAAGAAGTTCAACGAATACAAAGACAACCTGCCCTGGGACATCCAGTTCGGTATGAGCAAGATGCTGGGCAAGGCGCCCATCCGCCTGCACCTCACTGCCTATGAACTCACGCGCTGGAACTCGCCCTATTACAAGATAGAAGACGTGAATAACCCCAACAGCGGGCTGATCAAGAAGGACTCCTTCGGCAGCAACCTGTTGCGTCACCTGGTGTTCGGTGCCGACATCCTGCCCACCGACAACATCTACCTGGGTATCGGTTACAACTACCGCACGCGCAGCGACATGGCGACCTATAAGCGCGACTTCATGTCGGGCCTGTCGGTGTGCGGCGGCTTGAAGGTCAGGGCATTCGGTATCGGTGCCGCCTTTGCGCGTCCCCACACGGGAGCGACGACGTTTATGTTCAACCTCACCACTTCGATCGGCGAGTTGCTCAAATAATGAATAATGATTACTGAAGGGACGATTATTCGTCTCTTTTTTTAACTGGAATACAAGATGAAAAAACTTTACTTTTGGTTGCTGTTCTTGCTCTTGGCGATAGTAGCCCATGCCCAGAGGATTCAAGTCGTTGACACCGATGGTATGCCCATTGGTGCCGTTTGTGTGACCAACGAGAAAGGCGCCCTGGTGGGTACTACCGACCAAGACGGCTGGCTTGACGATGCCAAGGGCGTGAAGCGTCTTTACTTCTCACATGTGGCATTCAAGGCGATGCAGGTTGATGTGGATGCTATCATTGACCAGCGCGTGGTCATGGAGGAAGAGGACTTCCAACTGTCAGAACTGGTCGTCAAGCCCAAGGAATTGCTCTATGTGCAGACCTACTTCCGCTGCGTCTATGTCTGTGATGAGGGACCACTCTACTTCCGTGCCGGCGTGGTGGACAACACCTATGAGATTGCCAAGCGGAAGATTTCGGCTAAGACCCGCAGTGTCGCAAAGGGCCAAAACGGTCTCTTGCGCTTTCTCCTGAGTACACTCGTCGGTGGTTACATCGACAAGTGGGCCCGCGTTGACACGACAACCCAATACAAAAAGGTTATCAAGGGTGTCGAGCAGGGTAGCCTGTTCCTCACCGATGAGCCTTCGGGCCGTCGTGTGGTGAGTGATACCATCTCGGTCCTGGGATATATCGATGACGATCTGCAGGCAGGACAGCGCACCACCAGCTTCGATATTTGGGGCTATAGCGACCACGTCAAGGCGACCGAGGCTGCCGCCAAGGAGGCAAAGACCGGAAAGAAGCAAAAAGTGAAAATGCATAAGAGTGCCAACCGTGGTTACTATGAGGTCTATAACATCAACGAGAACGGGCAGTCACGTATTGACGACCTGGTGATGAAACAGATTCTTGTATCGGGCCACTTTGACAGGACTGACCAGGATTACATCATCCTGCTCGAGACCTATACCATCGGGCGCGACTACATCGATAAGAAGGAGTTCAAGCAGACCCGCAAGGAGAACGAGGTGGAAATGGATATCAACGAACTGCGCCGCCTCGAGCAGGTCCACCACATTCCGCCCCTGGCACCCAACCTCAAGGACGCTGTCGATCAACTCTTCAAGTTAGACAAAGAATAACAAAAATCTGCTACCCTATGGACTCAATATCAACCTGGCTCAAAGAGAATTACGACCTGGTCTCCCTGCTCGTCGGCATGATTGGTGTGCTGATCGCGTTCGTTGCACTAATCTATGAGTTGAAAAAACGCAAAAAGTAAACGTCTATCATAAAGCGCCTCTAGATTTTTAAATCGGCCTAACGGCCGAGAAATTAAACAAAAATTTGTATAAAAATTAAACAAAGTATTTTTTTATTATAATTTTGTTTAATTTGGCTTCGCCGAGCTAAAGGTTCTCGCGCGTAGCGCGATTTTTTTTGAGGCATTAGTTTTGCAACACCTTCCACCCTAGGGTTGTTGCAAGTCAAGGCCGCTGGCCTTGTGCAGGCCTTCGACCTGCTTATACACAACAATCGCCCTGAATGACTTCACGGCGTGTCCCCATGCGGAGAACTGAAAAAATGCAGTGGATTGCAAAAAAAATCTCCGTTTTGATGTAGTTTTTGGGCATTGGTGTACGTCTAAAGAGTGAAATCAAATGATTAACCCAATAAAATGCGAATCATTATGGAAACGAATACATTAGACATCGAGAGCAGAAGTGAACGCTTTGAACTGATCAAGGCCGAGTGTCGCTCACAAGCAAAACGTAGGCTGAGGCTCTATGCGGTGTTTACGCTCACTTTCATAGCCTTTTTGATTATCGCTGTGGTGGTGCTAAATCGTGTACATGTAATTCCTACATGTATGTTACTGTTTTTTGTTATTTCATTTGTCTGGTCCGCTGTGATTAATTACCGGTTTCTACAGAGGTTAGACAACCTTGAAACTCCAGAAGAGTTGTTGCACTGTTTTGAAAAGAGGTTAAGTGATCAACGCAATCCTGATTACCTGACTAGGTTGGTACTCTTTGGCCTAATCATTAGTCCCTTTCCAGAGTTCTATCGTGACAGGGTATGGATGTGGGCGGCTTTGGCGCTTGCAGTCACATATCTTGCAATCTTAATCTACTCGTATTTTAAAGGCGATTTTGTGCCATATAAGACTCGCCGCGACGAGGAGATTCTCAGCCGACTGGAAGATTTCGTTGAGAATAAGTAACGCCGCTTGTTCATAAGGCACTTAAGTTAAATGATTAAACAGATATCGTTATGGCAATTATAGAACAATGCAATCATTGTGGACGTAGTCTGAGTGAATGTCCTTATTACGATAAGGATCATGTTGGCTTATGTCGTAATTATGTGAACCCGATTGATAATAGTCATTTCTTTAGTAATTTCTTCAGCCCTAAAGGGCGTATCGGGCGTGTACAATATCTGGTAACCGTATTAATTGCTGTCGCTTTTTATGCGCTATTGGCATATGGAGTAGTCGCCATCATTGACAAGACCTATGGGCAGAACGAGGTGATTGATAGTGTAGTTATTATCGTTTCCTTCATTCTGGCAGCTGTGTTGGTCGTTTTTGCCGGGCTCAAACGTTGCCATGATGCGGGTGTCGATTGGTGGTATGCGATTATTCCGATACTGCTTATCTTTGCCACAGGCCTTGCTGTTTTAATGATTGGTGCCGTAGCCTTTTTCTTCTTGTTTTTTCAAAAAAGTATAGACGGCCTTAACGAGTTTGGCACTGAACCGTTAAAACCCTATTTACCTCAAGTTGAATGGAAGGAGGAAAAATAATCTGCTCATGGACAAGTCGCTTCTAATCAATAGACAAGATATAGTTTTGGACATTAAATACTGGTTTTATTATGGAAGACTTTAAAGAACCTCAGGAAATGAACGGGGAGCTGCACTTGCAGGAACTGCGAGAGCGCATCAACGCAAAGGTGGCGAGTTTGCTCAAAATGCGATTGAAAACGGAAAAAGCGTCCCGCTGGAAATGGATTGCAGTTATTGCTTTATGCGTCATTTTGTTCGCATTTTTGGTATGGGTCGAAGTGGATTCCTATGGTAGTATTTATTTTTGGGGATTAAATACTTTCATCGTCGTTGACCTGATTGGATATTTTGTAATGTACAGGATTATGCGACGCTTTCTCACACGAATGAAAAACGCCGGTACAGCTCCACAGCATTATCGGGCGGTAAAGCGGTTCTTAATAACCTACAAAGTACGACACTGGATTCCACTCGTCATTGCAATAGTTTGTGCACTTTCAGTTACCTATGGATCAGATTTATGGCCATTCATGATTATTTTGGGTATCGTTATGGCGGTAAGCCAGATTTGGAGTGATTGGTCGCATAACTGGTATCTTGATGATGATTTCTGTGCCGACGTTGAAGAACTTGGGGATTTGGTTCATCAAGAGAGCGCTGTTTAATGCCTGGCCTTGTCTTAGGGCGGTGGAATTACTCATCCCCAGGTGAAAAACTTAAGATTTTGTGTAGTTTTTGGGCGTTGCTGTGCGTCTAAAGAGTGAAATCAAATGATTAACCCAATAAACTGCGAATCATTATGGAAACGAATACATTAAATAACGAGAACAGAAATGAATTGTTCGAGCAGGTCAAGGGCAAGTGTAAATCAATGCTAAAACGTGACCTCTACGAATCCATCATCTTGATCTTAGTCATACCGCTCTTGTTTTTCACTTTGCAAAAACTAGGTGATCCTAAGAATATCATTTACTTCATGCTTTGGATAACTATTTTTTGCTTTGGGGGATGGTCATTGTTGTACGATTATAGGTCACTCAAGAATTTTGACAGCCTTGACACGCCAGAACGGCTACTGCATTGGTTCGAAAAGAAACACCGATACAATATGATATTTTGGATTCTTGGGTGTGTATGTATTTTTGGCATCATGTTAGTCGGGGCTGGTTTTGATATTTGGGCTATTATGGGTATGGCTCTTGGAATTGGAATTGTTGTATTATGCTTTTATTCTAGCGGTGGCCCTTGGTGGTATAGGAAAGATATGGATATCATAGAGCAACTTCGAGAACTCGTTGAGAAGAAATGACCTCCCGTCTGCCTAAAGAGTGAAATTAATAACCAATATGGCGCACTGCCTTTTTATTAAAATGCAGAAGAAAGTTTGTGCATAGCGGAAAAATAACTATATTTGTACCCATCCAAATACTGTTTATTATGAAGAAAGCATTGATGATTTTACTGATGGCGTTGATGGTGAACATCGTTTCGATGGCTACCGACTTTAAAACCTTTGAGAACGAGATGTTTACCATCAGCTATCCTGCCGACTGGGAGGTGACCTTTTATGGTGATGATTGGATGAACGTGGCTACCGACGACGATGAGATTCGTTTTGATG
>JAEEGG010020586.1_pt1 | contig 13171 bp, 13 predicted proteins | sample 9134161 | NCBI WGS metagenome assembly JAEEGG01 (sample SAMN16246543, study PRJNA631951) | gut metagenome | biome: gut microbiome; feature: rumen; material: CR-attached | host: Bos | place: Iran: Karaj | collected 2018-10 | reverse complement strand
AGATCTAAATGGACTGGAAATGGCTCAATTTTAATGTTTGATGGCTATTTAAAGGTTTATGGTCAAAGTGATGAGGATAAAAATAAATTATTACCTATTTTTGAAGAAAATAAGGAATATAATGCAAATAAGATAGATATTCTTGATAAGGAAACTAAGCCATTACCAAGATATACTCAAGCAACTTTAATTAAAGAGATGGAAGAATATGGTATTGGTAGACCATCAACTTACGCAGCAATCATGACTACAATTATTGATCATGATTATGTTAAGGTAGAGAAAAAATCTTTAATTCCTACTGAACAAGGTATAATGACAACTAAGGCATTACAAAATTATTTTTCAAGTATTGTAAATGTTAAATATACTTCTAAAATGGAAGAAAATTTAGATTTAATTGCTCAAGGTGAAATCAATGAGCTTGATGAGCTTGAAAAATTTTATAATAATTTTGAGCCATTATATGAAAATGCTTATAAGGAAATGCCTAAAAAATATCCAATAATGACTGAAGAGATTTGTCCTATATGTGGATCTAATTTAGTTATTAGAAATGGTAAATATGGTGAATTTGTATCATGCTCAAGCTATCCTAAATGTAAATACATTAAGGAAGAAGAGAAAAAAGATGAGCTTGATACAGGTGTATTATGCCCTAATTGTAATAAAGGTACATTCATTAAAAAGATATCTGAGCGTGGTAAGAATAAAGGTAAATTCTTTTATGCATGTTCAAATTATCCTAAATGTAAAACAATATTTAATGATGAACCTACAAAGGATAGATGTCCTAATTGTGGATCTATTATGTTAATGGATGAATCATCTAATTTATATTGTTCAAATCATTGTATGAGTAATGATTTTTATACACCTTTAAAATGTCCTAAGTGTAATAGTGGTAATTTATTAAGACATTTAGCTCAAAGAGGAAGAAATAAAGGAAATTATTTCTATGCTTGTGATAATTATAGATGCACAATGATTTATAATGATGAGCCAACAAAAGAAAAATGTCCTAAATGTGGCGCAATGATGCTTTACAATAAGGATGAGGATAAGCTTTATTGTTCTGAAAGATGTGATGAAAAGGATTCTAATGGTAATTTAGATGAATTTGTCATTTGCCCAAGCTGTGGTAAGGGTCATATGGTTAAAAGACAAGCTACAAAGGGTAAAAATAAAGGAAATATTTTCTATGGATGCTCTAATTATCCAAGATGTAAAAATATTATTTCAAAAGAAGAATTTGATAATTTAAAGAATAAAGCCTGATTAAATAATCAGGTTTTTATTTATTATTTCATTTTTCTTTTTTAAATAACATAATAATATGTTATAATACACTAGGTTTGGAGTAAAAATATGGGATTTTTTGATATATTTAGAAGAAAAAAAGATAAAAATAAAAAAGAAAAATACAAATTAGGACTTCATAAAACAAGAGAAGGGGCTTTATCAAGTCTTGGTGAAATATTAAGTAAGAGTGAAAAAATTGATGATGAGCTATTTGATAGCTTAGAAGAAATTTTTATTATGGCTGATATTGGTGTTGATACTGTTGTATCCTTTATTGAACAGTTAAAGGATGAATGCTACCATAAGAAAATTCAAGATCCATCATTATTAAAAGAAATTATTATTGATAAGATGTTTGAAATTTATCTTAATGGTGAAATTGTTAATGCCAATTTAAATCTAAAAAAAGAAGGATTATCAGTTGTTTTATTTGTAGGTGTTAATGGTGCAGGTAAAACAACAACAATAGCTAAAATTGCATCTCAATATAAAAAGGAAGGCAAGAAGGTTTTACTTGCTGCAGGAGATACATTTAGAGCTGGCGCAATTGCACAATTAGATGTTTGGGCTAAGCGTGTTGGTGTTGATATTGTTCAAAAGGAAGATGGTGCTGATCCTTCATCTGTAATGTTTGATGCATGTAAAAAAGCTAAAGAAGAAGGATATGACCTACTTTTATGTGATACTGCAGGTAGATTACAAAATAAGGTTAATTTAATGAATGAGCTTGCAAAAATGAAGCGAGTTATCGTTAAGGAATTAAATGAAGAGCCTTGTGAAACATTATTAGTAATTGATGCAACTACTGGTCAAAATGGTATGAGTCAAGCTAAGGCTTTTAAGGAAGCTACTAATGTTACTGGTATTGTACTTACAAAATTAGATGGCACAAGTAAGGGTGGTATTGTTCTTGCTATACGTCATGAAATGGGTATTCCAATTAAATATGTTGGACTTGGTGAAGGCGTAGATGATTTAGAAGTATTTGATATTGAACAATATTTATATGGCTTATTTGCAGATTTCTTTGAGGAAAAAAATGACTGAACGTGATTATTTAAATGTACTTTTCGACATTTATGGTAAATTATTAACTGATAAACAAAGAAAATATTTTATTGATTATTATCATGATGATTTATCATTAGCTGAAATTGCAGAAGAAAATAATGTTTCAAGAAATGCAATTCATGATATGCTTAAAAAAAGTGTTGAAGAATTATTAAAATATGAAGAAAAAATGAATTTAGCTAAAAAGATAGAAAAAATAAAAGAATTAATAAAGGATGATAAGCTAAAAGGAGATATTTTAGATATTATCTGGGAGGAATAAGATGGCGTTTGAAAGCTTAAGCTCACGTCTTCAGATGGCTTTTAGAAGAGTCACTGGAAGAGGTAAATTAACTGAATCTGATATCGATGATATGCTTAAAGAAGTAAGATTATCACTTCTTGAAGCTGATGTAAATTTTAAAGTTGTAAAGAAATTTTTAGCATCAGTTAGAGAACAAGCTTTAGGCGAAAAGATAATGAAGGGTTTAAACCCAGGACAACAGGTTGTTAAAGTTGTAAGAGAAGAATTAAAAAAGATTTTAGGTGACGAAGTTACTGAAATTAATTTTAAGAAATCAGGTGCAACAATTATTATGGCTGTAGGTTTACAAGGTACAGGTAAAACTACCGCAATCGGTAAAATGGCTTTATATTATCGTAAGAAATTAAAAAAGAAACCATTTATGATTGCAGCTGATATTTATCGTCCTGCCGCAATTGATCAGCTTGTTACACTTGGTAAGCAAATTAATGTTCCTGTCTTTGAAATGGGAAATAAAGTTAAAGCTGAAAAGATTGTTCAAGAAGGTTTAGCTGCTGCAAAGGAAGCAGGAGCTGATTTAATCTTAATCGATACAGCTGGTCGTTTATCAATAAATGAAGAATTAATGCAAGAATTAAAAAATATTAAAGAGCTTGTAAGACCTGATGATATTTTATTAACTGTTGATGCGATGCAAGGTCAAGATGCAGTTAATGTTGCATTACAATTTCATAAAGAGCTTGAAATCACTGGTATCATCTTAACTAAGCTTGATGGTGATACAAGAGGTGGTGCAGCCTTATCAATTAAAGAAATGACAGGCATTCCTATTAAATTAATGTCTAGTGGTGAAAAGCTTGATTCACTTGACACATTCTATCCTGATAGACTTGCAGATAGAATCCTTGGTATGGGTGATGTATTATCATTAATTGATACTGTACAAGAAAATATTGATGAAGATGAAATGAAATCTGCAGCTGAAAGAATGATGTCAGATTCATTTAATTATAATGATTTATTAAAGCAATTTAAGATGATTAAAAGAATGGGCTCATTATCAAAAATAATGGGATTCTTACCAGGTATGGGTAAGATGAAGGCTGCGATGAATAATGTTGATGATAAAGCATTTGATAAAATTGAAGCAATCATTTTCTCAATGACTGAAAAGGAAAGAAAGAACCCTGAATTAATCGAAAATGATTTCAAAAGAAGAAATCGTATTGCTGCTGGATCAGGAAGATCAATTCAAGAGGTTAATAAGCTTCGTGAATCATTAAAAATGATGAAGCAACAAATGAGAAGCATGCGTAATATGGATGAAGATGAAATGAAGCGTATGCAATCACAGGTTAAAAATGGTAATTATGGTGGTATGAGCCAGCCTAAATATAAAAAGGGTAAAGGAAAAGGAAAGGGTAATTTTAGATTCTAATGGAAATTATATCAAGCATTTATTCTTTAGATGAACTTAATATAATTATTAATGAAATAGATGGTGGAATCATAATGATTCCCTCTTTTTCACTTTTATATAAGAAAGATTTTAATTATGAAGAAGCTATTAAATTATTAAAAAATAATAATAAAAAAATAATTTTAGCTCTTGATAAAATATATCAACCATTTGAAATAGATAATGTTAAAGAATTCATTTTAAAATATAAAGATTTAAATTATATTTATTTTTATATTACAGATTTAGGTGTATATGAAATCCTAAAGGAATTAAAAATTGAATCTAGAGCTATTTATAATCCTTATACAATGATTACAAATTATCTAGATCTAGATACATATAATAAGCTTGGCTTTGATGCATTATCATTATCACTTGAAATAACATTAAATGATTTAATTTTATGTTATGAAAAAACTAAAGCCCCATTATTTGAAATGGTCTTTGGTAAAAGAATAATGTTTTATTCAAAAAGAGAATTAATATCTCTTTATGGTAATAAAATAAATAAAGAATTAAAAAAAGAAGGATATATTAAAGAAACAGGAAGAGAAGATTATTATCCAATTATTGAAAATGATAATGGTACAATGATTTATAGACCTTATATCTGTTCATATTTAAAATATTTAAATAAATTATCTTTCTTAAAATATGCTTATTTTGATTCGTATAATATTTCATTTGATATTTATAAAGAAATATTATTATTAACAAATAAATATTTAAATAATGAAATTGATATAGATAAATTAAATGAAGAAATAAATAAATTTAATTTAAATATAGAAGATGGCTTTATTTATAACGACTCAATATATCAAAAGGAGGAGATTAAAAATGCGTAAAGTAGAATTATTAGCTCCTGCAGGTGATTTAGAGCGTTTAAAGGTTGCAGTATTATATGGTGCAGATGCAGTATTTATTGGAGGACAAAGATTTTCATTAAGATCAAGAGCTTCTAATTTTACAATAGATGATATTAAAGAAGCATGTTCCTTTGCCCATCAATATGGCGCAAGAGTACATGTTACATGTAATATTGTTATGCATAATATTGATACAGAAGATGTTTTATCTTATTTAAAAGAATTAGAAAATGCTGGTGTTGATTGTATTATTGCATCATCATTATATATTTTAAAATTAGTCATTGAAAGTACTAAAATGGAAGCACATGTTTCAACTCAAATGTCTACAGCAAACCAAATGGGTGTTAAATTTTTTAAAGAGCTTGGTGCAAGTCGTGTTGTTTTAGCAAGAGAGCTTAAAATGACTGAAATTAAAAAAATAAAAGATGAAATAGATATGCCTCTTGAGGTATTTATTCATGGTGGAATGTGCTCATCATATTCTGGTAGATGTATGTTATCAAATAATATGACAAATAGAGATGCAAACCGTGGTGGCTGTGCTCATTCTTGTAGATGGAATTATGATTTATTAATAGATGATGAAAAGAAAAATGATGATGGTTATTTTCAAATATCATCAAGAGATTTATCTGCATTAAGATTAATTCCAAAATTAATTGATTTAAATGTTGATTCATTTAAAATTGAAGGAAGAATGAAATCATTAAATTATATTGCGGTAGTAGTAAGAACATATCGTAAATTAATTGATGAATATTATGAAAATGGTTCTATTAAAGATTTTTCAATTTATGAAAAAGATTTAAAAATGGCTGAAAATAGAAAAACAGGTACAGGCTTTTTAGATCATGATATTACAATAGATGAAATGCTTTATGATAATGGATTATCTATTCCACAAAAGGATTTTGTAGGACTTGTTTTATCATATGATGAAGAAAAACATATTTGTTATTTCGAACAAAGGAATAATTTCGCATCTTTTGATAATGTAACTATATTTACACCTAAAGGTAATATTAAATTAAATATTGGTCAAATATATGATATGGATGGAAATAAAATGGATAGATGTCCTCATCCACTTCAAAAATTATATTTTTATACTGATATTAAATTAAATAAATATGATTTAATTAGGATGGAAGATGAAATATAATATTGACAATTTAGAATTAGATTTAGAAATTATTAAAAAAATATCTAATAAAAGAACCTATATAAGATGCCTATATCCTAATAAGGTTATTATTAAGGCTGGTAGATATTTTAATAATTCTGATATAGATAAAATAATGCAAGATGCATTACCTTTTATTAAAAGATCTTTAAAAAGATTAAATGAAAATAATAATATTAATAATGATATTATTCATTTTAATGGTAAAGAATATCAATATGAAATTAAATTATCTAATTATAAGCATATTGAAATAGAAGAAGATAAAATCATATTTTATGTATTTTCATCTTCAGATAATTTAAAAGAAATGTATGAATATTTCTTATTTAATAATTTAGTTAAATTTGTTAAAGAAGAAATAATAATAGCTAAAAATAAATTAAATATTAATTTTGATGTAAAATTATCTTTTAAAAAGGTAAAAACATATTTTGGTGAATGCTATCCAAAAAGAAAAGAAATAATATTTAATATAGATTTAATGAGATATGATTCAATATATATTAAAAGTGTTATATATCATGAGTTAGCTCATTTTTATCATTTAAATCATAGTAAACAATTTTATGATTTATTAGATGATGTATTTGAAAATTATAGACAAGTTCAAAAAGAAATGAAAAAAATAAAATATTATGATTCTATATAATCTTGATTTTTAAATATGTTTTATTTATAATAAAATAGTTATTTTAGGAGGCTTATTATGGCTAATGAAAAAGAAACTTTATTAACTAAAGAAGGTTTACAAGAATTAGAAAAGGAATTAAACAGAAGAAAAGGCGAAGAACGTGAACGTATTTTAAAGGATATCGCTGATGCAAGAAGCCAAGGTGACTTATCAGAAAATGCTGATTATACTTCTGCAAGAGAAAACCAAGTTAAGAATGAACAAAGAATTTCTGAAATCGAAGAAATTATTAAAAATGTTAAAATCATTCGTGCTAAGAAAATTGTTGTTAGATTAAATGGTGGTCCTGAACAAACATATGAAATTAGAGGTTCAGAATCTGATCCATTTAAGAACCACATTTCAAGTGAATCTCCACTTGCAAAAGCATGTGAAGGACACACTAATGGTGACGAATTTAATATGCATACAGAATCTGGAAAAGATATTTCTGTAAAACTTATTAAGAGTGAAACTATCTAAAGTTAAAAAAAGTCATATTTTTCAAGGATTTTTTGTATGAAAACCCTTGCAATACTTGATTTTATTTAATATAATAAATGTAGACTTTTATTATATGGAGGAAAGATATGACAATAAAAGACATCGTAGTAGCAAATGCATGTGACAAATTTGATTTCACAAAGAAGGATGCAAAAGAATTTTTCGATTTAGTTTTCGAAACAATCAATGCTGAACTTAAGGCTGGAAACAAGGTTCAAGTTAATGGTTTTGGTTCTTTCGAAGTAAAGACAGTTAAAGCTCGTGAAGGAAGAAATCCTAAGACTGGCGAAACTATCAAAATTGAAGCATCTAAGAAAGTTAACTTCAAGGTTGCTAAAGCATTAAAGGATGAAATCAATAAGTAATATCTACTATTGATAATTTTTAGGAAGAGCCTTTTGGCTCTTTCTTTTTTTGGAGAAATAAATGGATGTTTTTGAAGCTTTATATGAAAATAATATAACTTTAATAAAAAGATATTTAGAAAAAGAAGATATTAATATTAAAAATGAAAATGGTCAATCATTATTAATATCTGCTATTTTATATAATAATTATGAAATATTTGATTTATTAATAGATAATTTTATTAATGTTAATATTAAAGATAACTTAGGTCTTACTGCAGCTCATTATGCAGTAATTAATAATCACCTTGGCTTTTTAAAAACATTAATAAGATCTAAAGCTGATTTAGATATTGAAGATAATAATGGTGAAAATGTCTTATATAAAGCTTGTCTATATGGTAGAGAGAATATGATTTCTTTAATATTAGAAAAGAAGAGCTTTTATATTCTTGATACTAATAATAAAGGTGAATCTTTATTTGATGCTTTAGTAAGATCAAGGAATATGAATTTACTTGAGCATGTTAGATTATCATCTGATATATTAAATTCAAGAGATATCTTTAAAAAGACACCACTTCATAAAGCTGCATTATCTGGTGATGTTGCAGTATTATATTTCTTATTATCTAATGGGGCATTTATTAATGCTAAGGATGAGAATTTATTAACTCCAATATATTATGCAATAATGGAAGAAAATTATTCAGCAGTAGATATGCTTTTAGAATATGGTGCATTAGTTGATTTAACTGATATGAATAATAAAGATATTTATTCTTATTGTAAAAGTTTAGAAATGAAAGAATTTTTAAAAACTAAAATATCAGAATATAAGCCTTATGAATATAAAAAAATATATCCATTACATCATGCAATAATAGATAAGAATCAAGATTTAATAAAATTATATTTAAAAGAAAAAGGAACTATAAGAAAAGATTGTCATGAATATAGTCCTTATGATCTTGCAATATTAACTTATAATGAGAAATTAATTAAATATTTTACTAAGAAAAAGAATCGTTGAAATAATTAAAAAAATAATCTATTGATTATTATTAAATAATAATATATAATAACTATGCATTAAGAGAGGTGTTGGCCTCTCTTATATTTTTGCTAAGGAGTATTGAATGGATATTAATATTTGTAAAGAGATTTTAATGCCTTATTTAAAAGATCATAATTTAATTTATTATGATACAGAGCTTGTAAAAGAAGATTCTAATTTAATATTAAGAGTTATGATTGATTCTGATAATGGTATTGATCTTGATACATTAGCAGATGCTAATAATTATTTATCAGAAAGAATATCTAAATATGATTCAGATATGCCTGAATATATTTTAGAGGTTTCAAGTCCTGGGGCAGAAAGATTATTAAGGAATGATGAGGAGATAACTAAATATATTGGTTCATATATTCATGTTGAAAAAGGTGAACAAATATATGAAGGTGTCTTATTATCATATGACTTAAATGAAGTAGAAGTAAGAGTTAATTTAAAAGGAAGATTTAAGAATTTCAAAATAGCTAAATCTGATATTACATTAATTAGATTAGCTGTAAAAATTTAGGAGGGGTTAAAAATGATTAATCAAAAATTATTTGAAGCAGTTAGAGAACTTGCAAATGAAAAAGAATTAAGTAATGAAGATATTGAAGATATTATTAAAATTTCATTACAAACTGCATATAAGAAGGATCATCCAAATGGTCTTTGTATTGTAGAAGCAAATGCAGAAAATTGTTCATTAGTAATTAATGATGTTAAAAAGGTAGTTGAAGAATTACCAACAGAAGAGGTTGAACTTGAAGAAGGAGAAATTAATTATCCTTTAATTACATTAGAAGAGGCTAAGAAAATTAAACCTAGATGTAAGGTTGGAGATATTATTAAAACAAGTGTTAATTTCACTGATTTCTCTCGTTCAGCTATTCAAGCTACAAAGAGCATTTTAATGCAAAATATTAAAACTAAGCAAAGAAAGCAAGCTTATGAGCATTTCAGCCAATTACAAGGTGAAATGATTACTGCGGTTGTATCTAATGTATTAGAGCGTGGTGTAATGCTTGATCTTGGCTTTAATGTTCAATCTTTCTTACCACAATCTGAAGTATATGAAAATGAAAAATTAGTTATTGGTGATAAGATTAGAGTTTATATCTTCTCAGTTGAAGAAGATACTAAGGGACCAAAAATTAAAGTATCTAGAAAAGATAAGAAGCTTGTTGAAAGATTACTTGAAAAATATATTCCTGAAATTAAGGATGGCACTATTGTAATTAAAGGTCTTGCAAGAGATCCTGGCGATAGATCTAAGGTTGCAGTATATTCTGAAAACCCAGATGTTGATGCAATTGGTGCATGTGTAGGTGAAGCAGGAAATAGAATCAAGCAGATTGTATCTGATCTTGGTGGTGAAAAAATCGACCTTTATAAATGGAGTGAAGATCCTGTTGAATTAGTTTCTAATTCTTTACAGCCTGCATCTGTTACAAAGGTTTTAGAGGTTAATAAAGTAGAAAAGACTTCAAAGGTTGTTGTACCTGATGAGCATTTATCTTTAGCTATTGGTAAGCAAGGTCAAAATGTTCGTCTTGCAGTTCAATCTTGTGGTTATAAGATTGATATTATGCCAACAAGTGAAGCCTTCGATCAAGGTTTATTAATAACTGAGGATACAAGAAAGAAATGAAAACAAGAAAAGAAATCGAAAGAACTTGTGTTGTAACAAGAGAAACATTAAGAAAAGATATGCTATTTAGAATCGTTAGAACTCCTGAGGGAAATGTTGAAATTGATCTTAAGGGAAAGAAAAATGGTAGAGGTGCATATTTAAAAAAAGATAAGGATGTTATCTTAAAGGCACAAAAGAATAAAATTTTAGATAAAGCATTAAATGTATCAGTTCCAGATAATATTTATGAAGATTTACTTTCGATGATTGATATGAATTAAAAAATATTAAACTATCATACTCAAATTTGGGTTTAAATGTTAGTTATAAGAAACGGGTGATTATATTGACTAACGATAATAAAAACAATAATCAAGCAGTAAAAAATAAAGATAATAGAGAAAATAGAAATAAAAAGCCTAATGAAAATAAAGCTTTTAATTCTAAACCACAAGATAAACCTAAATCATCTGGAAATCGTCCTTTTGGTAATAAGCCTCAGGATGGAAATAGAGCAAAAAGTGGCAATCGTCCTTTCGGCTCTCAACCACGTCCAAATCAAGGCCAAGGCAATCGTCCTTTTAACAAAGATGGCTTTAAGCGTCCTAAAAAGGATAATGTCATTGAGCTTGAGCAAGATGAAACTATTGTTAAAAATGAACATAGAAGAGCTAATAATAAGCAAATCGATAAGAATAAATTAGAAAAATCTTATGAAGATGATAAAGAACGTGAAATTAAAGAAAAGCATAAGCCAGGAAAGAAAAATAAGAATGATGATACTAAAAATAAAAAGGTAGAAAATACTATTCTTATTTATAAAGCTGGTATGACTGTTGCAGAAGTGGCCCAGGCTTTAAATATCACTAATGCTCAAATTGTCATGAAGCTTATGAATTTAGGTATTATGGCTAACCAAAACCAAGCAATTGATAGAGAAACTATCGAATTAATTGCAATGGATTTTGGCTATGAGGTTCAAGATGAAGTAATTACAGATCTTGAAAGATTTGATGAATTTAAAATTGAAGATAAGCCTGAAGACTTATCAGCACGTCCACCTGTAGTTACAATCATGGGTCACGTTGACCATGGTAAAACTACATTACTTGACACTATTCGTTCATCACGTGTAGCAGTTAAAGAAGCAGGTGGTATCACACAACATATTGGTGCCTACCAGGTTGATCATAATGGATTTAAAATTACATTCATTGATACTCCAGGCCATGCCGCATTTACACAAATGCGTGCAAGAGGTGCACAGGTTACAGATATTGTAATTTTAGTTGTTGCTGCTGATGATGGAGTAATGCCTCAAACTGAAGAAGCTATTAACCATGCTAAGGCTGCAGGATGTCCTATTATTGTTGCAGTAAACAAGATTGATAAGCCTCAAGCACAGCCTGACCGTGTAATGACAGAATTATCTAATTTAGGTCTTACTCCTGAAGAATGGGGTGGAGATACTATTTATGTTAAGATCTCAGCATTAAAGGGCTTAGGTGTTGACACATTACTTGAAATGATTCAATTAGTTGCTGAAATGAAGGAATTAAAGGCTAATGCTAAGAGAAAAGCTTTAGGTACAGTTTTAGAAGCTCAGCTTGATAAAGGTAAAGGTGCGCTTGCTACATTCTTAGTACAAAATGGTACACTTTGTGTTGGTGATGTAGTTGTATGTGGTAACACATATGGTAAGATTCGTACAATGGAAGATGATAGAAATATTCGTTATAAAACTGCATCTCCATCAATGGCTGTAGCTGTAACAGGCTTAAATAATGTTCCTGAAGCTGGTGATAAATTCATGGTTGTTGAAAATGAAAGAATCGCAAGAACTGTTTCAGAAGCAAGAACTAAGAAAGCATCAGATTTATCTAACATTAAGAAGCATGCTTCATTAGAAGAATTATTTGCACAAGAAAATAAAGATAAGAATAAAGAACTTAATATTGTAATTAAAGGCGATGTTCAAGGTTCAGTAGAAGCTTTAAAGGCTTCAATTGAAAAGATTGCAGTAGAAGATTTAAAAGTAAATGTAATTCGTGCAACAGTAGGCGCAATTACAGATACTGATGTATCTTTAGCTGAAGCATCTAACGCAATTATTATCGGCTTCAATGTACGTCCTACAAGTGAAGTAAGAGCCCTTGCTAAAGAAAAAGGCGTTGAAGTTAGATTATATAATATTATTTATCAAGTTCTTGATGATATTAAAGCTGCCCTTACAGGTATGCTTGCTCCTGTTTACCAAGAAGTTGTTGTTGGTGAATGTGTAGTAAGAAGCACATTTAAGATTTCAAAGATTGGTACTATCGCAGGATGCTATGTTACTGATGGTGTAGTTGAAAGGAATGCTAAAGTAAGAGTTTTAAGAGAAGGTATTGTTGTATTTGAAGGTAAGCTTGCTTCACTTCGTCGTTTCAAGGATGATGTAAAAGAAGTTAAGCAAGGCTTTGAATGTGGTCTTTCAATTGAAAACTTCAATGATATTAAAGAAGATGATGTTATTGAAGTATCAGTAGATAAAGAGGTTGAAAGATAATGAGCATTCAATTAAAGCGTCTTGAAAAGCTTGCTTTAAAGGAACTTTCAATTATCTTAGAAGGGGAAGCAAAAAATCCTTATCTACATTACATAACTATCACTGAAGTTAGAATCACTAATGATTTATCATTTATGACAGTATATTATACATTCTATCAAGGTGATAAAGCTAAGATTGAAAAAGCTTTAGAAGAAAGCAATGCATTTTTACGTTCATCTTTAGCACCACGTTTAAATGCAAGAAAAATGCCAGAATTAATTTTTAAATATGAT
>JAEEGG010020584.1_pt1 | contig 13173 bp, 10 predicted proteins | sample 9134161 | NCBI WGS metagenome assembly JAEEGG01 (sample SAMN16246543, study PRJNA631951) | gut metagenome | biome: gut microbiome; feature: rumen; material: CR-attached | host: Bos | place: Iran: Karaj | collected 2018-10 | reverse complement strand
CGGCGATCAGCATCCTGGCATCGGCGTCCTTCATCATGAACTGGAGGCGCTCCTGCGGATAGGAAGGGTCCAGCGGAAGATAGGCGCAGCCGGCCTTGAGCACGCCCAGCGGGGCCACCATCATGTTCTCATTCCGCCCCAGCATGATCCCCACGACGCTTTTGGGCCGGATCCGGCTCTGGATATAGGCGGCCAGGTTATCGGACAATCCGTCCACCTGTCCGTAAGTGAGGCGGATGTCTTCGTAAACGAGGGCGATGTGGTCGGGGCGGGCTTCCGCATGCCGGCGGAAGGCTTCCAGAACGGTGCTGAAGGGACTTTTTGTCATCGTTATCGGTGTTTGCAACTCACAAATTTAGGATTTTCGTTTGAAATAATATAGCAATGACACAATCATTCGTACCGGTTTCTTCTGAAAACCGGTGAACGCTTCCGGCCGCTGCCGATGTCGGTGTGGTCGGGTAGCATTAAGGTCGCATGGGGATGCAAAAAAATCCGGTATATTCCGCAGATATACCGGATTAATCGATTTGTCAGTGTATTTACTTGCCTACATAGGCTCCCATGACTTTCTCTGTACGTGCGTTACCCTTCTGGTCGACGATCAGGTCTTCCTCATTGGCGTCAAAGGACACGCCGGAAGGGACAGCCTTGAGATCAGATGAGTCCATGCCGCCCGTCAGGGCGGGATTGGATGCGCCAATGAGCGGGAATACGCCACCGCTGAGAGCACCGAGCATCGAGGCGACAGCGAAGGTCCCGGAAACGGCATCCCCTTCGGAATAGGCTTTTCCGCCAATTACGGAAGCACGGAGAATCTTCGGCAACGAACCGACCTTGGCACCCTGGCCGACAACATCTTCGGCTCCTTCTGTGACAGAGGTGTTTCCTGCAACGATGGAGTTGTACATATTGAAAGTCGCGTTGGCATTGAGAGCCTCGACACCGCCGCCTTCAGAAGCCGTAGCCGAGTTTCCGGTGACGGTACAACTGATCATCGTCAGGGTGGCGGGAGCGGACGCGGTACCGTATATGGCGACGCCGGCCGCCTTCTTGCAGGAATTCCCATAGACGGTGCAGTTGACGAGGAGGCTCTCGGAACCTTCCCGGGCGTAAATCGCGCCACCCTGCGATGCTCCGGCGGAGTTGTTTGCCACCTCGCACCCTGCCATATAGAGTTTGGAAAGGATTCCGCCATTGGCGTAGTTGTACACTCCTGCGCCGACCCCCGTTCCCTTGTTGTCCTTGATCAGGCAATTGATGAGATTGAGGGTTCCGGCAAAATTCCAGATACAGGCTCCGTTGGCTCCGGTATTGGATGAAAACTCGCAGTTCTTGAACGTGGTCTCAGAATCTTCTGCGTTGAAGAGGCCTCCATTGGCCTTGCCGGCATTCCCCGTGATGATACAGTTCTCGAGAAGAACCCTGCTGCCTCCGATAAGCAGTCCGCCTCCGTTGTTCTTGTAGAAGGTCGCACCGTTGATCTTGTAGCTTCCGCTTCCGTTCGAGTTGCCCTTGGTAATGGTGATGCCGGTCACATGGACGGAGAAAAGATCGTCTTTGGGAGCACCGATGGCAAGGACGTGGATGGCCTTGTCATCACCCGAAAGAACGGTCTGGTTCTTCGCCGGATCCGCCACGTCGCCCGCTTTCGGGTTGGCAGGATAACCGCCGATGAGGGAAATGTTCGACTTGACGAAGAACGTCTCATCGCCTTCGCTTCCGCCCGGGAGTATGTCGGTCGGGACATATTCTCCGGCCGCAATGTGGATCTTGTCGGCATTGACAGACGCTTCGAGGGCCTTCGAGAGGGTGGTGGCGGTTTCCCAGCTGAGGCCGTCGGCATCGGCCTTGCCCTCGGGCTTGACATAATAGTCGGTCCCGAGGTCGGAGAGTTCCAGGGGATCCTGGCTGATGGAGATGAATGCCTCGTCATCATTTGTGATCCACATCCGGATCTTTCCGCTCCTGGGATTGAGGCCGGGGTTCTTCGTGACGGTGAAGTTGATGGTTTCTTCGGTTCCGTCGCCCTTCCCGATCCTGCCGCTTGTCACGACGATCCATTCGTCCGTGCTTTCGACGAGCCAGGGGCGGTTCGCCTTAACCTTGGTCGAGTAGTCACCGCCGAGTTTTCCTACCTTGACGGCCGGTTCGCCGTCGAAGACGAATTCGGCCTTGCCTCCGACGCCTTCCGGCATCGGGTGTTCACTTTCATCCAACCAGGCAGACTTGCATCCGGCAAGGAGTGAAAGTGTCATGAACAACCATATTATCTTTTTCATACCGATTCGTTTATTTGTCTGTTGCAATGATGGCGAGACCGTTGTAGAGCTGACGCTCTTCCCCGCCGTTGTCATTCGGCCAGTTCCGGACGTCATAGCGGGCCGGATCGCCGTAGGAGCCGTCTTTTGCGACAATGAAAGTCGAGGAACCGCCGCCGTCGAGATTCAGGGCTTCCTTGCATCCGAGGGCCAGGAAGTTCTCTGCGAGGGTCTTGAGGTACATGCCGTTGGAGTAGGTGTAGCGCCTTCCGTCGACGACCATGAGATAGATTGTCTTGTGGTCGGGCATGATGCCGATCGCCGTACGGGGATGGGACGCATCGTCAAGGTCATTGGGAACTTCGATCTCGATTTTTCCGTCAACGAGCAGCCTCGGACTGCCGCAGAAGGCCTGGTCGAAGGAGCCGCCGCAACGGGCAAGCACTTCGTCGTACTCGTTCTCATATCCGATCCCTACCGTCTTGTCTTCGGTGATGTAGATAAAGCATCGCGGACGGTCTTGCAGGAATGAGAATTTCGTTTTCAGGACGACTCCGTTGGACCAGTAGATGCCCTGGGGGCCGAGACCGCCGCCAAAGTCGGTATTCGTGCCTCCGAGCACCCGGTTTCCCTCTTTATCGACATAACTGAGCATCTTGCTGAGAATCTCGGGCTGGCCTCCGACCGTGTGGGTCCCGTATGGGGTTACGCACTCGAGGCGGACCGTAGGTTCAGCGAGGTCGATTTTGAACCAGAACGTCCTGATGGACCGTCCTTCGGAGGAGAGATAGGCCATCTCGGTGACCTCGACACCCTTATGCAGGGTATATGTGGAATCCTTGTAGATGACGCTGATCTGGTCCGTTCCTTCTACCAAAGCCTTGCCGATGGCTGAAGCCGGTTTTGGGGTCGGATACTCGACCCTCTGGGAATAATCCTCACAGGCGCTGGCGAGCAGCAGTCCGCCAAGGAAAAGTGTCAATATTCCAAATCTGTTCATAGTCCTTGCATATTAATAGCCTTCATTCTGTTCCAGGGTTCCCCTCGAGAGAGTCCTCTCGCTGTCCGGAATGGGGAATCTGGTCTGGAATTCTTTGATTCCCAGATATTTGACGGCCGTTCCGGTACGGACATAATCGTAATACATCTGATTCTCGCCGAGCAACTCGAGACGGCGTTCCTTGAGAATGGCATCGAGGAAATTGCCGGAATTGGTGACGGGAGCGCTGTCCAGTCCTCTGGCCGTCCTCAGTTCATTGAGCCTTGCGACACCGGCGGGATATCCTTTCGCCTCCGCGCTGATCAGGTACATCTCCCCGATTCTGGAAATGATCACGGGATCGGTTCCCGCCTGTCCCGAAGGATACTTGTTGAGACGATAGTAGCCGCCATCGAGAAGGATCGAGGTATTGCGGCGCTTGTCGGTCGACTCATAGAGTTTCCAGATGTCTTCGGTAACACTGTACGTGCCTTTTCCCTTGTTGACATAATCGTATGAGTAGAACTCGTTTCCGAGGCGTATGGATGAGGTCTCCATATCGCAACGGAAGGCGAAGATCGTCTCGGTGTTGGTCTTCGGCTGGGGGTAGGTGCCGAAAATGTCCTCGAAGTCGTCGAGCGCGTAACGGCCGCAGGTGATCAGTTCATCTGCGTAACGTGCGGCTTCCTCATTCTTCCCTTCATAGAGGCAGATCCTTGCCTTGAGGGCCTTTGCCGCATCAAGGGAGACATAGTAGTAACTGGTCGAATTGCCAAGAAGAGAAAGGGCTTTGTCGATGTTCTCGTCAATGAACTGCCAGGTCTTCTCCTCCGTGCTGCGGGGAATGTAATCCTCCGTATTACTGGTCAGGACCGGCACTCCGCGGAATCTCGTATTGAGGCAGAGATAAAGCCAGGCCCGGAAATAATAGGCCTCGGCGAGCATGATCTGTGAAGTCGGATTGTCCGGGAAACGACCTGCGATGTTGATAACGTTATTTACCTGATACAAGGCCGAATAATAGCCTTTCCACTCGGCAGACATCGTCGAACCGGTCTTCAGTTCGGAATTGATGACGTCGATCGGATTGTAGGTTTTCTGGTTGACGTCTCCACCGACGATATCAAAGATCAGATAGGAAAGCGTCCCGGGATCCTCTTCAACGCTGTTGTACATTCCCATACGCACTGCCGGCAGGTCGGAGACAGATATGGACTCGGGCTGTATGGCCGTATGGGAATACTGCTCGAGCATTTTGGAGCAGGATGTTGCCCCTGCCGCGACGAGCATGGAAACCAGTATGATGGCAAGATTCTTTTTCATAAGACAATGCGGTTAAAGGGACAGATTGACTCCGCAAGTGAATGTCCTCGGCTGAGGAACGTTGAGATTGTCCGTCCAGGTGGCCCGGGGATCCAGGTTGTTGGAAACTTCAGGATCCCAGCCGGGGTACGGAGTGAGAAGGAAGAGGTTGTCTCCCTGCAGATAGACCCTCAGGCCCTGCATTTTGAGCCTTTTCAGCACCTTGGAAGGGAACTGATAAGCGAGTGTAAGGGCACGGAGCCGGATGAATGAACCGTCGAAGAGAATCATATCGGAGTTTTTCTGGTTGAATGCATATCCGGCGATATTCCTCGGATATGTATTCGTCGTCCCCGGGCCAGTCCATGCGTTCTCGGCATATTCTGCAACGACACCTCTTGTGTGAGCCGACCTGGTCAGGTTGGCCCCTTGTCCCATAAGCACTTGATTACCGTACATATAGGTAAAGAAGATATTCAGGGAGAGACCTTTCCAGGTGAAAGTATTGTTCCATCCTCCGAAGAAGTCCGGATCGGCATCGCCCATCGGCAGGCAGTCGCTGTCGTCGATAACGCCGTTTCCGTCCTCGTCATGCCATTTGACATCACCTGCCCTTACGCCTTGATCATACTGAGGCTGAGGCACTTCCGCGTCATACTGATAAATTCCTTCCTGCACGAAGAGATTGAAGCAGTTGATGGAACGGTTTTTTTCGAGGATACGGTTGCTCGCAAGAATCGGAGCATCGTCATCGAGCAGCTTGGTGATGGTATTGACATTCCTCGAAATATTGAAGTTCGTCTGGTAGTGGACCGGGCCAAGATCTGCGTTGCCGCCGATGGTCACTTCGAAGCCCACGTTCCTCATCGAACCGATATTGGTCAACATGTTCGAGCGGCCGGTGGTCGCCTGCACGGGCATTTCGTAAAGGAGATCGGTCGTATTCTTGAGGTAGCCGTCGATGATGAGCGTCAGTTTGTCGTGGAAGAAACCGAGGTCCAGACCTGCGTCGAACTGGTCGGCTTTTTCCCAGGTGAGCTGGGAGTTTCCGAAATCGGTCACGGCGAAACCGGACTGCTTGTCATAACCGTTGCCGGCGGATAGTTTCGGCTGCCAGGCATAGTAGCCGATTCCCTCCTGGTTTCCGGTCTTTCCGTAGCTGAGGCGGAACTTCATGTCCGTTCCTGCCGCCTTGGCTTTTGCCATGAAGGGCTCGTTGGTGATGTTCCACCCGAGGGAGACGGAAGGGAACCAGCCCCATCGGTATTCCTTCGCGAATTTGGAGGATCCGTCAGTCCGGAGGGTTGCCGTAAGCAGGTATCTTCCTTTCCACGAACCGCTTAAACGACCGAACCAGGATTCCATCGCATACGCGGCCTTGTTTCCGGAATGGTTGTAGTATGTGCCGACCCCGACAACATCGAGAGCCGGGGCAGGGAAATCCGTCGCCTCGACGGAAATGTTGTGGTAGGTGCGATACATGAATGAATGACCGAGCATCGCGTTAAACGTCATGCCCGTCTCAAAAAAGGTGTCGTTGTAATTGAGAACGTTCTCGGCGGTGAGGTTGATGCTGGTCTGTCCACGGTCTACGATATACCCCGTTCCCTTTCCGTAAGGATGGGTGTAGTAGTAATTCGTATAGTCGTAGAGATTGAGCACATCGGTATTGACCGAGTTCTTGAAAGTGAGTTTGTCTCCGAAGAATTTGAAAGTACCGTAGAAACTTCCGATGTATCGCATGTTTTCGAGATACATATCTTCCTCGTTGAGAATCTGGATGCCGTTGTGGAACGTAAGTTCATCTGTACCACCGACATAGTATGAGCCGTCCGGTTTGTAAGGACGGTCGGTCGGTCTTTGGAGAATGGCCCTCGCGATGATATTCGACCCGGCATTCGACCCCGGGACCTGATGGTTCTTCATATAGCCGACGGAGTTGTTCGCTCCGACCTCGAACCAGTTGTTGACCTGATGGTTGATCTTGGTACTGAGGTTGACCTTGTCCATCCTGTTGGTCCGGATGATGCCCTCGTGGTGGCCGGCGCTGGCACCGATATAGAAACGGGTCTTCTTGCTGCCTCCGGCGAATGAGATGTCACCGGTATAGAAATGACCGGTCTGGGTGATCGCTCTCATCCAGTCGTAGTCTTCCATATTACCGAACGGATTGACAATATGCTCCTTGTAGTTCTTGTCTCCGACCGTGTATCCATACTGGCGGTTGTAATTGTCCACGCCTTCGTTATAGGAACGGACATAGAGGTCGGAATCGGCCATCCGGATTTTGTCGATATTGGGGAACTGGGAAAGTCCCGTCGTGAATTTCACGTTGAGGCTGGACTTCTGTTCGGAACCGCTCCGGGTGGTAATGAGCACGACACCGTTTGTCGCCCTTGATCCGTAGATGGCGGCGGATGCGGCGTCTTTGAGGATTTCGACTGACTCTATGTCATTGAGATTCAGGAGCGAAAGGGTACTCATGCTCTCTCCGAGATTCGTGATGTTCCCTTCGGTATTGTAGATAGGAACGCCATCGATAACATAAAGCGGCTCATTGCTGGCAGAGAGCGAAGAAGCACCACGGATGGACATTCTTTCACCCGAACCGAGGTTTCCGGAACCCGTGAAGGACGTGACTCCGGCGACGCGGCCCTGGAGGAGTTCGGCGGGAGAGCTGACACTTCTCATCATGTCCTCACTGACCGAAACCTTGCTGATGGCGCTTGTGACGAGCGACCTTCTCATCGAACCATATCCGATAACGACAAGTTCGTCCAGTTGCTCGGATGACGGAGAGAGAACGAACCTGAGGGAGGATGTTGCCGCAGATACGGTCATTCTGGCCGAATCGAAGCCCAGACAGGCGCATTCAAGGACACCGGCCGTGTTGAGCGTGATCGAAAAACGGCCATCCAGGGTGGTAATGACGCCATTTGTCGTTCCCGGGACCATGACGGTCGCTCCGGGGACCGTATTGCCGTTCTGGTCAACCACGATCCCGCTGACCGTAAAGCCCTTGCTGTCAGCCGGCTTTTGCTGGACGGGCTCTCTTTCGGACTTCGGAATCAGAACAATCATCTTGCCTTCGACCCGGTGTGTCGTCCCGGGCATGATCTCCGAGAGAATCTCCCCGATGGTCTTGTCCTGGAGATCCACAGAGACCTTCCGTGCCACATCGATGTCAGCATTTTTGTAGAAAAATGCATAGTCGGTCTGTCCCTCGATGGCATCAAGCACCTGTTTGACGGTGACATTGTCCATCTTCAGCGACAGGCGGCCATTCTGGGCCCTCATGCCGACATCCCCGAAGAGCAGGAGCAGCAAGACCGCAAGCCCCCAATAAATCGGTTTGTTTCTTAGCATAACTGTTGATGTTTGGTTTTATTAATTATGATGGATGAATAATTCAATCCGGTCACTTCCGCTGTCGTATCGGACGGAACATCCGGTAAGTGATTTGAGTGCAAGCAGGATGTCGTCAATCGTCTCAGAGCGGACCGTCATGGAGAGATTGATTTTCCTTGCCGCAGCCTCGTCATCAAGGATGATATCGACGGAGTACCAGTGCTCAAGATTCTCTACGATATCAAAGAGGGAGGTATTGTAGAATACGAGCCGGTTGTCGATCCAGGATGTATGGTTGGATGCCCGTACATTGTTTTTCTTCCACACGCCACTCTCCGGATTGAAAATCAGGGACTGGTCCGGGGTGAGGGAAACACGTCCGATCTCGGGGACGAACGCCTCGAGAGCTCCTTCGCGGAGGTATACACCCATCCCCTTTTCTTTGTCGGAGAATGCGGTGAATTGGGTGCCGAGGACCTTCAGGACCATTTCTCCGGTGCTGACGACAAAAGGATGGTCCGGGTCCTTATATACATCAAAATAGCCCTCTCCCTCGAGTGTGACGCGTCTTTCCTTGCCTTGCAGTCCTGCTTTGTATCTCAGCCGACTGTTATGGTTGAGCCACACGAGCGTCCCGTCCGGCAGGGTGAAATCCCCCTTCCCGTCCTTCGAAGAAACGAGACAAACCGTCTCTTCCTGCCGGGATATCCGATCCAGAAGGACCGTAGAGAAGATCATCGAAATGACTGCGGCCGCCGAAGAAACAATGGCGATCAGACGGAGCTTACGGCTCTTTCCGACAGAGCCGTACTCCTTCTTCGCTTCAGAAAGTACTGATTTATAGCTTTCAACACCATTGATATGCGTGTCTCGCGGGATGCTGTCCCAGATGGACCGCATCGCTTCACTCTTCTTGTCGAATTCTTTCTCGTCAAGCATCCACTGCTCTAATGTTGACGATGTGAGGTCACGGACGTCGTTTCCGGAAAAACGCTGAGAATTGTCCATATTTGAATCGTTGCCCATAATCCATAGACGAATAAGGCTTGGACAACACACAGCCGTTTTGTGGGAAAAGTGTATCTTTGCAATGTTGTTTGATATGGAAGACAAGGATCTCCAAAGGCGTCTCGGGAAAGGAGATGAAAGGGCTTTTGCCGGTATTTATGAAAGATATGTCGGCAAATGCATCCTGTTTATCAACTCGTTCGTCAAAGACGAAAACGTCGCAAACGACCTGGCCCACGATCTCTTCATAAAGATTTGGACGCGCAGGGAGATTGTGTCCAAGGCCGAATCCCTGGACGCCTACATTTTCCGAATGGCCCGAAACGCCGTGATGGACCTTTTCCATTCGCGGTCGATCGAAAGACGCTATATCACTTCCGAGATGCTCCGTCAGGACGGGCTGATCAACGATGTCGACGCAAACATTGACGTGAGTGAACTTCAACTCCTTGTCTACCGCTCTGTCGAGTCCATGCCTCCACAACGCCGCCGCGTCTTCCGGATGAGCCGCTACTACGGCATCCCCAACATCAAGATCGCAGAAGAACTCGGCATAGATATCCGGACTGTCGAAAACCATATTACGGCCGCTCTCCGGAATTTGAGGACGGCGCTTCAGGGCGTGTGACGCGATTCCGTCCTCCATCCGCCTGGCCGGCCCGTTTTCCGGGGAAGGACGAACGATAATTATTTCTTATCTTTGCAGCAGGGAATGGGTAAGGAGAAAAAAAACGGCAGGATAACGGACGGAGAACTCTCCGCAAAAATCCGCTCGGGCGACATCGGCGCGTACCGGGAGGTTTTCCTTCGCCATTATACGGCGATTTACAGGTTCCTGTGCCTCATCCTCAAGGACAGGGACGCCGCGGAAGACCTGGCCCAGGAAACATTCCTCAAACTGTGGATCCGTCGCGAGGGACTGGACCCCGGGAAATCGCTGAAATCGTATCTCTATACCATGTCCCGGAATGCGGCCCTGGATTATTTCCGGACCCACCGGAAGACGACCGTGGAACTGCCCTCCGACTCCGCCCTTGCCGGAAACCTCTCCGCCGATGGGATGACGTATTTCCGCCAGACGTCGGAGCAGATTGAAAGGGCGGTGGACGGAATGCCCCTCCAGCGGCAGAAGGTATTCAGGATGAGTCGCTATGACCAGCTGTCAAGCGCCGAGATCGCGCGCGAACTGGGCATTTCCAGACGGACGGTCGAAAAACATCTTTCGCTCGCCCTGGAGGATATCAGGAAACATCTTTCGTAAAAAACATGCGGCCGGGATTAAGTAACCCCGGCCTTTTTTTCGTACTATACTCATAAAGAAACGGAACATGGATCCATGGAAAGATCTTTTCGAGGCCGTCGAAGGCCTCGGAAACGATGAGCGGCTGGCCCTGGACGCTTTCGGAAGGGTGTCCGGAAGACTGGGCCTGCCATCGTCCCGGACGGGCCGCCGCCCCGGGGTATGGAAGGTGCTGACAGGCATTGCCGCCGCTCTTTTCATCCCCAGTCTCGCCGCCGCCCTGTATTTTGCATTCTCCCCTGCAGGGGCGGATCCGGCCTGGAATGAAGTCCGGGTGCCCCCCGCGTCCTCCCGGACCCTTACCCTCAGCGACGGGACCGTCCTGACATTGAAGGCGGGAAGCCATCTCGTCTATCCCGGAACGTTTTCCGGGCCGGAGCGCAAAGTCTTCCTCGATGGGGAAGTCTTCGCCGACGTATCCCACGATCCCGACCATCCCTTCATCATCTCTTCGGGCGACGTCTCCCTGAAGGTGTATGGTACGAAGTTCGATTTCAGGTCGTTCTCCTCGGACGTGCATTCCGAAGTCGCCCTCGTGGACGGAAAGGTCTCGCTCGGCGTAGGGGACGGCAGGCGTGAGATCACATTGTCCCCGGGGGATATCGTCCAGTACGACCGGAACTCCGGCAAGGTGGAAATGGGCTCCTACAGCGTCGAGTTGGTCACATCGATGACCGGGAAGGACATGCTGGCTTTCGTCAATCTCCCGATGGAGGACATCGCCCGTTCGCTGGAACGTCATTTCGGGGTTTCCATCCTCGTCGCCGACCGCAGGCTGGCCTCCGAGCGGTTCCTGGCGTATTTTGCCAACGGGGAGAGCCTGGAAGAGATCCTTTCGGCACTGGGCAACATTTATCCGATGTCGTCAACGGAAAAGGACGGGATCATCTATCTGTCATCAAAACAAAACAAATAACTGTCCATCATGAAAATAAACCTGATTGCCATTCTGGCCGCATTCGCCGCTCTTTGTTCCTGTCAGGAAAAAGCGCCGGTTGAAGAAGCCACTTTCGCCGTCGAAAAGACCAGTTATCCGCTCAAGGCCGAAGGCGGCACGCTCACCATCTCGGTGAAGACCAACCAGAAATGTCTCCTCTCGCTGAGCGACGGGGCCTCCTCGTGGGTCCACCTCACGGGCGCCCAGTCGGATGAGATCATCAAGAACCAGGGCTTCGGCGTGACAGTGGATCCCAACCTCGGGTCGGCCCGGAAGGCCACCCTGGAGATCGCTCCCGTCAAGGGAAGCAAAGCCGTCGTCACGATCGAACAGGAGGCTTCGGCAATGATTACCACCTCAATTTCCTATACGGTGGACTTCAAGGAGGAGACCTCCGTGCTGAAATTCGTGGGTGACATCATCGAGTTCGTCGTCATGTCCAACCTGGACAATGCGCCCGTGCAGTTCATGTCCTCCGATGAAAAGGTCGTCAAATACCTGGGAGAAGGCAAGTTCGAGGCTGTCGGCGGCGGCGTGGCTGACGTAATCATGAAGATCGACGCCAAGCCGGGCGAGTACAGCGGGGCGGAGGCCCGATGCAAAGTCAGCGTCTTCAATACCGTGGCCAGCTGGATGCACGACGAAACCTGGATCGAGCAGATCGGTGACCGCTACGGCGCCCTGGATGTCGGTATCGAATACGCCGGTCCCGGTTTCAACGACGTGGTCTTCGACGCCGAAGGAAAGGGCGAATTGAAGTACTGGATGGCCGACCGCACGAAAGCCTATGCGCAGAATGTGGCCAACAACAACACCGCCAGCTATACCTCCGCCTATTATGTGGCTTCCAAGGGCCAGCTCGGCATCAAGGCGAATTACAAGGACGACTATGCGCTCTGGACCCTGACCGACGGGAAGACCTATCCGGCGGGAACCATGCTGCATTTCTTCTGCCACCAGAACGGGTCCGGCGGTGCGTATTGTTACTGGATCCTGGAATACAAGGATGGTGACAAGTGGGTGAAGCCGGAGGAATACCCCGTCCAGACCATCAACGACCCGGCCTCCCAGATCGATGGTTTCACGGTCAAGTTCGTGGACACCGATCCGCTCCCGGCCGGCTATGCCTTCGATTACAACCTCAAGAACAAGGGGGATACCGACATCGAATTCACCGTTACCCTGAAAAACGCCACGGGCCCGATCGAGATCCGGCAGACCTGCGTGTCCACCATCAACAGCAACGGCGTCTACAGGAGCGACTGCGTCAAGAGCAACTGCGTGCTTGTCGCCCCGCTGAGCAAGGGCGGTTGCCACATCGACGTGCTCTGATTCCCGGATAACAGCAGAACAAGATGAACCGTTTTATCAAACTGCTAGCAACGGCGGCGCTCGTGATGGTTTCCGGTTTGACGGCCCGGGGACAGATCAACCTGAACCTCAAGGATGTCACTCTGAAGGAAGCCATCGCCGAGCTGAGCCGGACCAACAATATCTCCATCGTCGTCAGCCCGGGCGACGTGGACCTGGACAGGAAGGTCGTCGTTTCCGCCAGCAATGCTTCCCTGGAAGATGTCCTGGTCCGGCTTTTCGCCGGCCAGGAGGTCTCCTGGAAGATCGACGGCCGGAATGTTTCCGTAGTCCGGAAGGAGCGTGAGGAAAAAGCGGCCCCGGCGCCCGCACCGGCCCAGAAAACGGTCTTCGGGAAGGTGGTGGATGCTTCCGGGGAGCCCGTCGTCGGCGCCGGCCTGAAGGTCGAGGGGACCCGGGCGGGCTTCATTTCCGGCATCGACGGCTCCTTTGAAATAAAGGGAGTCCGCTTCCCGGCCATCCTCCTGGTCAGCTCCATGGGGTATGAGGACCGGACGATTGAGGTGACCGGGAAGGAGAAATCCCCCGTCGTCATCGTTCTCGAGGACTCGTGGACCACCCTAGACGAGATCGTTGTCGTGTGGTAGTGTACGCAGAAGCGTTCGAGCCTTTCCGGTGCCGTCGCGACAATTGACGGAAAGACGCTCAACGAGCGTCCCGTGCTGTC
>JAEEGG010020582.1_pt1 | contig 13173 bp, 5 predicted proteins | sample 9134161 | NCBI WGS metagenome assembly JAEEGG01 (sample SAMN16246543, study PRJNA631951) | gut metagenome | biome: gut microbiome; feature: rumen; material: CR-attached | host: Bos | place: Iran: Karaj | collected 2018-10 | reverse complement strand
GGCGTGTTCAAAGGTTTCTTTCTTGCGGTTTATAGAATTTTAAGGTGCAACCCGTTTTGCAAGGGCGGCTATGACCCGGTCCCGCCCAAAAAGGAAAAGAGATGAACAAGAATACTCTTATCGGATCCGTCCTTATCGCAGCCATCATGATTTGGTGGTTCTCCATGACGAGCGCAAACAACGAAGCTGCCGAAAAGGCCAAGCTCGCAAAGCAGGCTGCCGCGAAGGAAGCCGCCGCTCAGGTCGCCGATTCTGCCGAAGCTCCGTCCGCAAGCGGACTCGTGCTCCCGGGCTCTACTGCCGAAGTCAAGGCTGCCCCGGTTCTCGGTGCCGCAAACGTTGCTGCCGATAGCGCCGTGAAGGATTCCTCGGTTGCCGCAAACGACTCCGCCGCCGCCGAAGCTCCCAAGCCGATCGCCCAGCGCACGGTCACGGTCGAAACCGACAAGTTCATCATGACCCTTTCTAACAAGGGCGGCAAGGTCCAGAGCGTGATAGTCAAGGCCCTGCCGGATTCCGCAAACCATTTCCCCGAACTCATTCAAGATACCGCGCTCGGCGCCCTCGACTTGAACCTCGGCGGTGCCGACCTTTCCGAAGTCATGTTCAATGTAGACGCTCCGGAATGGATCAATGTCGAAAACGATACCACGGTGCAGTTCGTCTTTACCGATGCCAACGGCAACCAGCTCGTGCGTAGCTACGGCTTCACCAAGGCCGGCGTCGCTGTCCGTCAGGTGAACAAGTTCAAGGGCTTCCGCGTCGACAACTACGAGCTCTCCTGGAAGGGCGGCATGCGTGAAACCGAAGAATTCCCGAAGGGCAAGAGCTTCGGCGGTACAAGCTACTTCTTTAGCGAAGTGATTTTCAAGAACAACGAAATCACCGAACGCGAAACATTCAACGATGCCATGACCTTCGACAACGCCAACTACTATTGGGTCGGCATGCGCCGTAAGTACGTGGCCATGTCGGTGCAGTTCGATTCTCCGGTGCCGGCACAGGTCAAGGCCAAGCACATCAACCTGGCTACCGAGGGCAACCCGGATCCGGGTACCTACAGCCTCTCCATTGCAGACGCCGTGCGCGGCGACTCTATCGCTTACAACTTCATGGTGCTCCCGCTGGAATGGTCCGAAGTCGAATCGCTCGGCCAGGGCTACGAAAAGATTATCGTGACCGGTTCCAAGTGGTTCCCGGGTTCCAGCGTCTGGTTCGTGTGGATTTGCGCCATGCTTCTCAAGCTGCTCAAGTTCTTCTACTCCATCATTCCGAACTACGGCGTCGCCATTATCCTCGTGACCTTCATCGTGCGCGGCATTACGACCCCGTTCACCATCAAGCAGCTCAAGTCGACCTCTGCCATGAGCAAGCTCAAGCCGCAGCTCGACGAAATCAACGTGAAGTACCGTAGCGATCCGCAGAAGAAGCAGGCCGCCATCATGGAGCTTTACGCCAAGAACGGCGTGAACCCGCTCGCCAGCTGCACCGGCGGCTGTCTCCCGATGATTATCCAGATGCCGATCTTCATGGGCCTTTTCTTCGTGCTCGGTCGCGCTGTCGAACTCCGCGGTATGCCGGCCTTCCTCTGGATTACCGACCTTAGCCGTAGCGACGTGATTTTCCACGGCTTCAGCATTCCGTTCCTCATGCCCGATGGCCTCGCCCTGCTCCCGTGGATTATGGTGGTCACCACCTACTTCCAGACCAAGGTGACCATGAGCGGCAACGGCGCCATGGACCCTGCCCAGGCCAAGATGATGACTTGGATGATGCCGGCCATGATGTTCCTGTTCAGCGCGGTGATGCCCTCCGGCCTCGTGCTTTACTGGATCGTGTCCAACTTCTGGAGCATCATCCAGTACAAGGTCATCCGCCGCGACAACGGCAATAATGGACCGAAAACCGTGAACGGCAAGAAGGTCGTCGACGCCGAAATCGTGAAGTAGTAGATATTTAACGGAGAAAGTCCCCGGTCCGTATGGCCCGGGGATTTTTTGTTCGTTAGATTGAAGGTTATATTCTTGTAAACTTCTTGTAAGAAAACTATATTTGTTAATGAATATAAACAGAGGATTCCTTATGACAAAGATTCCGGGTTTTTATGCTTTATTCACGGCCGTCCTGATGGCCCTGTCCGTGGCGTCTGCGGCAGAAACTTCGACGACGAAGTATTTCTGCTTTAAGGAAATAAAGGATGGTGAATTGGTTGAACGGCTAGAATTCAGCCAAAAGGAAACCTGCGATGATGACGAAACCGGCTTTGTGTACTGGTTCAATGAAACGGTCCCAAGTCAGGTGCGTGATAACATGACGGATGCCTATGGGTACGTTAGCGGTTGGCTTGGTTCGAATATGGCCTCGGTTGTGCTGAAATCGGATATCGCGTTTGCGGGACATACGGAGTCTGATTGTATTGGGTCCCCGGACGGGTTCAAGGGTAAGTACCTGGAATTGAACGAAGGTCGTTCTATTAGCAGTGAAGACGGAAAGCGCTATACCATATCGGGACTCTGCTATGAGTCTATAGATGATGGTGATGGCATCGGTTTCGTTAGCATAATTCATGGTTCCTCTGGAGGCATTTCGAATGTCAAGTTCTCGGATGTCTATTTTAGCTTGACCGGTGACGGTTCGTATGCGGGAGTTGTGTCTCTCGACTTTGAATATTATTCTAATTCAATCAGAAACATTGAAATCGAGGACTCCTATTTTAAGGCGGATTACGCGGGCGCTGTGTTCGGCTATGCCAAGAATTACTCTGGCTCGATAGAAAATGTAGCGGTAAAAAATGTGACTGTGGATGGCTACCATCATGCGGGGGCTGTCGTGGGTTTCGCAGAAGAAGGCAGTATGACCTTGAACAATGTAGCTGTAATTGAGAGCGTAGTCAATGGCCAAATTAATGCTGGCGGTCTTGTTGGTTTTACTGATGGTTCTATTGCGATAACGAAGTCTTATTATCAGGGCTCCGTGTCATCTAAATCTATAGCGGGTGGTATTTTGGGCTATATCTCCGGTGATGGTTCTGTTAACATTAACAATACTTTTTCGAAAGGTCCCATTTCGGGTGGTGCAATTCAGGGATCGAGTGCTGAAGGATATATTGTCGGTTCTATAGATGCTCCATTAAGCTATAGCAGCTATGTCACCTTGTACAACAACTACCACTTTGGCGAAGACACTGTGGAGAAAGGTGTGGGCGGCGATAGATTTTATGCAGATGGGTTTAATTGGTATCAGGGCTATTCCTATGGAGATGCCAACGTTTATGCCAACGTACGCAATGCCTACGGTTCGTTGACGGTAACGGGACCTTTGGGCTATTACAAGAATGAAGTGCTTGATTGCGCTTCTGGTTGTGCCGGGGCGATTCCTTTTTATTACGTTGATTTCTTTGCAGGAGAACTTGACGAACCTTTGAAACGTCATGCGAATGGAATAGCTTTAGAAGCGGACATGAAATCGGGACTCTTTGCAGCCCTCTTGAATTACAACTTAGAATCTAAGGGCGAAGCTGCTTTGTGGGTCCACGACGAAGATTTCAATGATGGTCTGCCCTCGTGCGTGAACATGACGAAAACACCGAATCATTTGGTGGTTGTGCAGGCAAAAGGCCTTTCTGACGAGCAGAAGACAGCCTTAGGTTTAGTGAATAGCTATGTTCAATTTATTACAAGCGAGAATTCTGAATATTATAATACAGATGTAAAGGCTTCAGGCTTTTTTACCTCCGACTCAGCTGGCAAGTTGAGTTCCGGTGATTCGACTAAAATCGCTAATATAAAGAAAGCCGTTGGCACAGGGGCTATGCTTGTGAATGACAGCAATGGTTACGAAGTTTCGCTATCGAGTGCGATTAATTCTTCTCTTGTGGGCCAAGTTATTACGTCTTCGACTTATGATATTGTTTATCAGTATTGTGTGACGGTGAACAGCTGCTATGATTTGGACAATCTGCCCGATGACGTTACCTTAGGTTTTATGACTCCCAAAATAGACCAATTTACAGATGCGGCGGATGCTCCGATTCAGTTGATTCCAAACATATTCAGATATGATAGAATGAATGAAAAGGGTCTAAAGTTTAAAGTTGCATTGTATGGTAATAACGATGAAATCCTTTATGGTCTAAGCGATACTAGTCCTGATGGTACGGACATTTGGTCTTTCCAGGACCTTGCTGCTAAAATTAGGAAGAGCAGCATAGAAGGTGATGTAAAAAAGATTGTGCTTTCTTATTCTGAACCTTCGAACATTTATGGAGAATTCCCAGAAATAGAAATCGAGAATCCGAAAAAGTTTGATTTTGGAATATCGATTTATGGTTATAATCAGGCTAGTTCGATGGTCGAAGTCATTGAGTCTAGTGCGTCCGAAATGAGTACTTCTGGTAAGGCTGTATATGGCGCCGCTGTTAAGCCTAAAGAGATTGTGTCGAAATTGGGTTACTCATTCGATGGTGGCTATTATGCTGTGTATCAATATAGTGCAATGCTGCCAAATGGTAATGAATGTCCGACTAATGATACGACTCGTGTAGATACTTCAGAAACGACTCTTTATTTTGGGATGGTCGAAAATCTCATGAAAAAAATGAAAGAGTGCGGAACAGTAGAATGGACTGTAAAGGCTGACACTGCAGAGCCGGTTGTTCTTGACAATGTCAAGGCGGCCACGCATGCGGCTAAGAAGCTTTATGAAAATTCTACGATAACCGAAAAGCTGGCGCTTATTCCTAAATATTCTCTCACTAATTATAACGTGACATTTGACATGCACTTGCCTACGGAATATGCGACGGATAAGTCAACCATATTCGTGGGCCGTTCGGGAAATGAAGCTTCGGCGTCTTATACGGTTGAAGGGCCTGCTTTCCCGAAGATTTATACGACGACCTGTCCGACTTTCATTGCCTGGTCTCCGGCAAGCGATGTGTCGGAAATACAGTATTACTTTAACAATAACTATGCCGGCATGAACGAACAGTATATAAGAATTGCTCGAGATAGTTCAAATCTTATTGCAGACACTAATACAACTGCTTTTGGTTACTGGAATAATAATTGTACGACCATTGATGCCAGCAAGATTCTTCCTCTTAATTATGCGATTGCTTTAGATGGTACGGAGGATTTGTCGGATGATCCCCTTGTAACGTTAACGTTAAAACAGAATACGTTTGATGGAAAGATAGAGCATGCCATGTCAAGCGTAGAGGATTCGAATAATCCCGGTAAGTACATTCATCAGACCATTCTCCCTGTTGCCGATGACACGTTGACGTTTGTGGTCAATTTTGGGATGAAGTCCGGTTATGCCATTAAGGAACTTGAATTTGTGAAAGTGGATAGTGCTAGTCCCGCTGTTACGCCTGTTTCGACGAACGAGACGGTTGATTTCGAGTTACACACGTTGAACTTTGGAACGAACGATACGACTCTAGTCGTGAACACAAGAACGTACTCTTCCATGACGCTAAATGTGAATGTCGTTCTTGTCAATTACACGGTATCTTTCGACATCTCTTCGCTCGAAAATGAAACGGTTGTTCTTGGCAAGAACTGGGCTGCTTCGATGGAAAATATGAATGTCGCTACGAATAGCGAGTTCCCTCGCGCATATGTTCTGCGCTCGACAGAGAATGGGGTGCGTTATGATCCTGTTAAATGGTGTACTGAGGACGAAACCTGTGATGAATCCTTGACATCGAACCTTTTGAAGCATGTGTCCGGTTCTGAATTTACTTTGTCGTCCGTTGCCGAAGGTGGGTCGCCTGCTAATATGGTTTATGTAAAGGCGTATGACGGTGATACTGAATTGATGGATGCATCTGATTACCATGGAAGCATCGTGCTTTCGCAAGTTGCTAATGAAAACTTGACGTTTGAGCAAACTTCGGAATTGTACAAGACAACGCTTTATATTGGTGAAGGTAATGGTTTAACGCAGGATGTTTACAGCCATTGTCTGTATGTGCCTAGTGAACGAGTCGCTGATGATACTTTAACCTTCAAGGTGTCCTTGGCTCCAGCATCTGGTTACACAATGTTGATTGAAAAAGTCGCGTTCCAGTGGCAAGACCCAACTGGGGGCGATCCAATAGAGCCGCCGGATGGCTTTGGCTACAACGAGGAAGATTCGACTTTGGTCATCGCGACGAGGTCTATGGATAAGGGTGAAATAAAGGTCAAGTATACGCCTGTAGGACCTTTCTATGTGACTTACGACTTGAACACTCCTTCGACCAGTAGTAAAAATCTCTATTTCCCGATAGATGCCAAGGCGAATGATAGTCTGAAATTTTCTGAAACAGACAACTCGGTTGAATTGTGGCGACCGGCCCGTACGGATTTTATGTGTTTTGATGGCTGGTCTGTTAAGGATCCGGCTACAGAAGTTATAGATGTAGACGACAAGATAACGACGCTTTTTGCAGGTTATGCGGGGGCTAATTTAAGTCTCGATTCTGAATTTCCTACGAAGCTTTTTGCAAACTGGAGCTCTTGTGTCGATGGTCCTGAGACTAAGATTACCATTGCAAACGGTAACGCGAAGACTGTGCTCAAGCTGACGCAGACTTTTGACGAAACCGAATATGAACATGTCTTGGATGATCAGGGTGTTGTTCTTGCCCGCGGAATCTATCATCTAGATATTGATACCGCAAATAGTGAAGTTGCTTTTGGCTACAAAAAGGGTGATGTAACTGCGAAGCATCAAGTGACCAATAGCGATGGCTCCGATACGGAACCGGAGGAAGAAGAACTGTCGGGCAGCTTTATTGAAGTGATGTCTCTGGATGACAATCAAGCTAAGCCCTCTCCGAATACAGTCTACACCTTGACTATGGAAACGCCTGTGCGTGAGCTAAACTGGGTGTTTGTCGTGGATTCGTCCGAAAACGTATTTTATGGTGAGGACTGGGTTAAAGAAAAGACTCTAAGCGTAGTTTCCGAAGATTTGTCTGTTCCTCTTGGCTTGTATCGTGCGGATGCTGAATTCTTGGGGTGGTCGCCTTCTAGTTCTATGGGACTTTACTTTACAGATGTTGAGAGCTTGTTGACGGCATTGGCTAAAGTTGCGCCTCTATTGGATACGATTGAGACGGAAAACGGCATAAAAGTGCATGATTACTATAAGTTGTTTGCGGTATGGGATACTGAGGTCACACCGGAAAAATTCTCCTTCCGCACATCAGAACATGTTGAGTTCATGGTGTACCAGATACTTGGATCGGATACCGTTGCCGTGGCTGAAGTTAGAGCTTCTAAAGATCTTGAAATCCCGAGGATGTCCGGCATGCAGCTAGGAATCTTTTATACGGATGCTTCTTTGACAGATACTATCATCGGTAAAAATGTTTATGGAGAAGAAGTTTTCCGTATCCAGAATGGCGAAATCCTTACTGTTGCTGACAACCAGCCCGATGTGGTGCTGAGTGTCAAGGGTGCATATAAATCTAACGACTTCGTGTTTACCTTTGACGAGGGAAACGTTTGGTGGGACGGGGTTTTCTATGCCAACAAGTTTATTGTCTCGGAGGATATTCGTGATAGGCTTTATGATGATGTTGAATATCATGGCTTGGGCCATAGATTCCCGACTTGGAGCTATACTTCGGACAAGTGTCTTGAAGGGTGGTCTGTAGAACCCGGTATTGGCGATGTCTATGTCGAGCTGAACGATCGGTTGCTGAAGGAACTTGAAATGGTTGACCCCGATTGGTTGACTACTCAAAGAGCGACTCTTTATGCCCGCTGGACAGATGACGTCAAAAATTGTGCCGAGAATTTTGTGCGCGTCAAGGTAGAGCAGGAACATGGTTCTATTGCGCTTGTAGAGCGTAAGCCGCCTGTTCTTGATCAGGGTAGGATGACGTCCGCATCTTATACGGTCCATGAAGTAAATGACGACGGTACGATTGTCTTGCCTGCTGATCTGAGCTTATATGGTTGCCCGGAATATGCAACCTTGTGTAGGTCCCTTGCTGATTCTGCTGTTGTATGGGCTGTTATGGCAAACCCGGATTCTGACTATGAATTGAATGAGGTGACGGTACTCCTAGGTAATGCGTTTGTCAAGGCGGTCCATCCGGTGTACCAGTCGGCAGATTGGGATGATTCGGATAATTGGTTTAACAACATGCTTCCGGATATGTTGCCGGGTTCCCTTGAAAACATGACGCTCAAGGCTGATTTTGGCAAGGCATTCGGAACTTCGGCTTCGTTTGCTTTGGTGAGCCTGCTTCAGAGCGGCAACGGTGGCAAGGCCGTTCAGCTAAACTATTCGACGAAAGCCTTTGCGGGGAATGGCTTTGCCGCAGTGAGGGTGCAGATTGTCGATACGGTTTCTGGCGAGATTGTTGCTGAAACGCAGGATTCTATTGGCAGTGACTCCTACGGCAGTGTTGTAATACGTCTAAAGCGTAGTGGCCACTATGAAGCCGTCGTGTCGTTGGATGGAGTAAAATCGGAGGCGTTCAGACAGAAATTCACTGTCGAGAATACGATTGCATCGGTCGGAAAGGAGGGTTGGCAGATGCTCTCGCTCTCGGCTGTGGACACGTCGGCTATCAAGTGGGAAACGGGTGACCCGATTTTCTACTGGTGGGACGAATACGGTACGGGCGAATTCTGGCAGTACAAGCAGTTTAATAGAGGAGACTCGGTGATTCCCACTCGCGGAACATGGTACAGTTCCCTCGAAGGACTCCCGCTCGTCTTGCGTGACGATATGGATGATGACGGCAAGGATATTGTTTGGAACCTCGATAGCGTAAGCTCCGGCTGGAACCTGGTGGCAAATCCGCACGGATGGCCTGTCGGTCTGTATTCGTACGGGGCCGACTATGTCAAGGATAACGACGAAAAGTCGGAAATTGAATTCTGGCATTACAACCCGAAGACGGGTAGCCCGGAAGAACTCATCGACGGCAAGACGACCCTGGATCCCTACGAAGCGATTTGGGTTAAGGTAAACAAGAAAATGAAATGGGAAATCTCTGCGGATCCGGTGTTCTGGCAAGAAGAAGAACCGGAGGAATATCGAGAGCCGTGGCAGGAAGAATTTCCGCATGAGTGGGAAGACGAATGGTACGATGATCCGAACCAGGAATGGCTTGAGTACGAAGAGTCTCGGACATTGCCCAAGCGCGTGCTTGCGAAGGCGACTACTAAGGATCGCTGGGTCTTGCAGGCCGTACTTTCGGACAAGAACGGCAAGCAGGATGCCTGGAACATTCTGGGGGCGGGCAACAACCCGTTCAACGCCGAAGAACCTCCTGAAAGTATGGGCGACCATGTGAATCTTTCGATTGTCGAAGGCAAGCGCGCTCTCGCCAAGTCCATCAAGTCGGTAAGTGACGAAATGGAATGGACCGTGGCCCTGTCCGCATCTAGCGATCGTGCGGGTTATCTGACGCTCGTCGGTATCGATGCTGTGAAAGCCTACGGCTATCACGTGTACGTGACGGTGGACGGCAACACGACCGAAATGAAGGACGGCGTCCCGCTCAAGGTGCTCCTGAAGTCGAATGCGAAGACTGCAACGGTGCGTGTGGCTCCTGCCGCGAAGATGGTTGCGCAGAACTCGCTCAAGGGCCTGCGCTCCGCAAGGCTCGGCGGAAAGTTGCAGGTGTCCTTCGAGGCGACGGGCCTTGCGGGCACCAATGCGCGCGTCGACTTGCTGGATATGAAGGGACACGTGATGTCGACCGTGAATGCGAAGACCCTCGAGGGCACGAACGCATTGGTGCTGGACGCTCCGAAGTCCGGTCTCTACATGCTCCGCGTCCGCGCAGGCTCACAGCAGCAGGCCGCCAAGGTCATGGTGAAGTAACCTTAAGTAAACGCGCGAACTTAAGTGTGCAAACCTTAAGAGTGTAATCCTTAAGTGCCACGCGCAGAACCCTAAATGAAAATCCTCGGTATCGCAAAAGCGAACCGAGGAATTTTTTTTATAGGCTTTGTTTAGACGGTTACAGCGGAATCTTTCGCTTCTCCGCTTCCTTCTCCATTTCCTTCTTGATTTCTTCGTAGGTCATCAGCATTTCACCCGTGATATCCATTATCCGATCCATCGGATGCATGCCCGATTCGGAATATACGATTTTCTTGTTGCGGTCCCTCAAGATGATGTAGGGCGTTGCGTTTTTTTTAATCTTGAGCAAGTCCGTCAGGTCGTCGTGCCAGTAGACTTTTTTCCAGTTCCAGGGAACTTGGTACTGGCCAGCCCATTCGTGGATGGCGTCTCGGTCGGGGCCATGAACGATGAGGACGACGTTGATCTTGTATTGTTGAAATCCTTCGTTCAGCGGGTACGCATTCACGAGCTGTTCTACGCAATGCGGGCACCATGTGCTCATACTTAGGATCAGGGTGCCGTTTTCTCCCTGCAGATCCTTCATGGTCGTGACTTCGCCGTCGAATTTTCGGAACGGTACGTCGTCGGCAATTTTCTTGGCAAATGGGTTGATTCCCTTGACTTCGACTGCATAGTATCCGGCTGCAACTAAAATCGCTAAAAATAGCAGGAACTTGATATTCATATTATCCCCTCTTGTTGATGTTTACTTGTACTCGTCGCCGACGAGTTCCTTCTTGAGAAGCTTGTATTTCGTCTTGATGGCGGTGCGGAGAAGAGGCCAGCCGACCTTGTCGAACGATTTTTGCCAGATCTTGTCGGCCACATGGGATGCGGCATTCCCGACGGGTTTCGGCAACCATTCCTTCTTAAAATCGGGTGCGAGACCGGCGTCGGTGACCATCTTGTGGTAGTCCGCGTTCAGGGCGTTGTAGGCCCCGTGGCGGATGAAGTGGACCTTTTCCATGAAATTGAAACGGCGTTGCAATAGCTTGCGCTTGATAAATCCGCCTCCCTGCGCAATCAGTTCGGGGTAGGCGAACAGGGCGCGCAAGTGAGTGCGGTAAAGCGATGCGGTCTGCACCTCGGCTTCTTCGAAGGCGCTCGACATACCGATTTCGAGGCGATGCACGACTTCGTAGAAGGTTTCCTGTTCCGGCGTTTCGAGCAGGTGCAGGTAGAATGCACCAAGAGCTTCCTGTTTCAGGTACAAGAAGAATGATTGCAGGTGCGGGCGTACTTCGTCGTTTTCCGTCAGCGAAACCGCATCGGCGGTACTTGCCTCGGCGCGGTGGATAAAGTCGGCGAAGTTGTTCTGGAAGTATACGATGGAATCGTTTACGAGCAGCAGGCGAGTGATGCTGTTGAATTCCACGAAATTGTTGCGGCCATTGGCGACGTCCTTGAGGAACCTGCGCCACATGCCGAAATCGAACCCGTGATTTTCGGTGAGGTAAAGCTTGATCCCGTTGTTATCCAGGAACTTCATTGTCTCTGCTGAAAGCGGACGATTGTTCGTGAGCAACACGACGGTAAAGTCAGTCTCGGCTAGATGCTTTAGCGCAAACCGCACATACCCGGGGAGGGTTTCCTCGGTCTGGTAGCTTGCGTAGAGAATGATTTTACCGTTGCTGGACATAATTAGTAAATAATATAAAGTTATATGAGTGTGTCATCCTGAGCGGAATCACGAAGTGATGGAGTCGAAGGATCTCAACCACGCATCAAGTCCTTCCACTCGGGGTTCATTGAATTTACAAGACTATTTTTCTTGTCCCTTCTCCATCCTTTAAGTTGCTTTTCTCTTTGAATAGCATCTTTTATTTCTGTGTAACGCTCGAAGTAAACGCGTTTGTTAATCTTGTATTTAGATGTGAAAATGGCTCCAACGCCTTCAATATGTTCCAACGTGCGACGTTCTATGCTATTAGTAACACCGACATAAATAGTGGTGTTATTTTGATTTGACATTATGTATGTGTAGTAATCGCTTGGCATGTTTTTAGATCCTTCGACTACGCCCTATGGGCTCCGCTCAGGATGACACGTTAGGGAAGCCTTCAGAACGAATTATGCGGATGGCACTTAGGCATTATTGAAATAGTGTTTACCTTCTCCTCTGGCTGCGGCCAGCGCCCTTGCGGGAACTGCCCTTACGCGGCTTGCTTGCTACGTGGAATCCTTCGCGGTCATCGCGGGATGCGCTACGGGAATTTCCGCCCTTGCCGCGAGAACTGCGGCCGGAGCGTTCGAAGCTCGGGGCATCGGAATCGAACCTGCCACCGCGGGATTTGCCGCGACCGCCACGGTTCATGTGGCTGTGTGCCGAAACGAATTCAGGAACATCGTCGTCAAAGTCTTCGTCGGGCTGGCTCACGTAACCGAGGGCTTCCGCCGCGGCGGCGCGGTCAGCGCGTTCGCGAACGTCGCGGTTGCGGTAGTCATCTTCTCCCTGACGGCGGCGTTTCTTTGGTTCGCTAGAGAGCTTCTCGATAATGCTGAAGTCCGCCTGACCGCGCAGAGGGTCCACCCTCAAAAGGCGCACCAGCACCTTGTCGCCGCGGCGGAACGTACGCCCGCTCTTCTTGCCGAAGGCAAGTCCCTGATCCGGGTTGAATACGTAGAAGTCATCGCCGGCGATATCGCGGAAACGCACCAGGCCTTCGGCAATCGGGTCGGCGATAGAAACGTAGATACCCCATTCTTCGATGCCCGAGACAGTTGCCTCGAAGTCGTCGCCGATGTGGCTCTTCAAAATCCAGCAGCTGCACACCTTGATGGCAATGCGTTCGGTCTTCTGGTTCTTGACTTCGTTTGCAGAAATCAAGTCGCAGACTTCGATCACGCTGTTCTTGCGTTCGGCGGTAATTTCGGCACCCTTGCGCGCGAGCTCACGGTGGCACCACAAGTCGGCGTAACGGCGAATCGGGCTCGTAAAGTGCGCATAGTCCTGCCAGTTCAGCGCAAAGTGTCCAAAACTGTTGCTGTCGTAATGCGCCTTCTGCATGCTGCGTAGAATGCGGTTGGTCAAAGTCTCGTCGCCCTGGGCGCGCTTCACCAAATGTTCGTACAGCTTGAATGCCGTCGGGTTCAAGTTCGTGTCGCCGCTGCGGGGCTTGCCCAGGTCGCGCAACATTACCGGAGAATCCTTGAACAGGTCCGGGTACATGTAGTACAGTTCCATGATGTCCTTGGTGTCCGGCGCTTCGTGGATACGGTAAATGCCTTGGAGCTTGCGCTTCTTGAGTTCCTTGGCGCAGCAGTTGTTTGCGATGAGCATGCATTCTTCCACCCACGAATTCGATTCGT
>JAEEGG010020571.1_pt1 | contig 13177 bp, 11 predicted proteins | sample 9134161 | NCBI WGS metagenome assembly JAEEGG01 (sample SAMN16246543, study PRJNA631951) | gut metagenome | biome: gut microbiome; feature: rumen; material: CR-attached | host: Bos | place: Iran: Karaj | collected 2018-10 | reverse complement strand
CGGAGAGCAGGCAGAGCGCCGCGCACAGCGCTACGGCGGCGAGGTCCGGCCTGCCGGGCAGCGCCTTGCCGAGCCCGTCGAAGAGCATCTGCCCCTTTAAGAGCAGGAACACCCCGCAGGCGGGGATCAGCAGGATGCCGAGGCCGCAGTTGAGCATATAGTTGGGGCTGGAGGTGAAGCGGGAAAACTCCTTGCCCAGAAGCGCGCCGAAGGCGCTTTTTTCCTTCATGCGCTTTTCGATATAGCGCACTTTGGTCGTGTTCCCGCTGGAGGTGGCGATCTTCAGGAAGCTGCGGGCCAGGACAACGCAGACAGCCGCCAGCACGATGGCCGTCCCGACGAAGCAGATCGCCGCCGCGGCCCAGTCGCCCTCGCCGATCCGGCCAAAGAGGTAAAGGGAGCGCGCCGCGCCGCGGATCCTCTCGCCGTACTCGCCCGCGTGGGCCACGATGTCGGCGATGAAGTCCCGCGCCTTGAAGTAGAAGAAATAGTACGCGCCGATGAACAGCAGGGAGATGAGCACGGTGACGAAGCTCTTGTTTTTCAGCCGCAGGCTGATCTTCGCCACGACCCAGCCCAGCAGGCAGGAGAGGATCAGCACGATCGCCGCGATGATCACGAACATCAGAATGCCGCAGACGACGCGCGCCGCGGTCACGCCCGCCACGCACCAGTAGACGATCAGCGCCGGGACGAAGACCGTGGCCGCGTACATCGTGCCGAGGAGGAAGACGTTCAGGAGCCGGGCGGTGATGATATAGCGCACCGGGATCGGCATGGACAGCAGAAGGTCGTTGTCCTTGGCGAGGTAGAGGCCGGAATAGGTGTTGAACACGCTGCCGAAGGCGCCCAGCGCGATGGCGATCAGACCCATCAGCAGGAAATAGAGCCAGCCCATGTCCGCCGCGGCCAGGCCGGGGGCCATGCCCAGCGCCATGACCGTGAACATCCCGCCGAGGAAGCCCACCATGATGACGACGAAGAGGACGATGTAACCGGCGATGCCGGCCTTCGAGCGCATCCGGTTCTTTTTGGCGTCAAAGAAATAGCCCTTGAACACCTCAAACAGCTGCTTTTTCAGAAGTACCTTCAGCATTTATTCCGCCTCCAGCTCCAAAAAGACCTCTTCCAGAGAGTCGTCGCCCTTGACCTCGTCCATCGTGCCCTCGCGGATCAGGCGGCCCTGCTTGATGATGGCCACCTTGTCGCAGAGCTTCTCCGCCACCTCCAGCACATGCGTGGAGAAGAAGATCGCGCCGCCGGCGTCGCAGTGGGCGCGCATCATCTCCTTGAGCAGGTGGGAGGCCTTGGGGTCGAGGCCGACGAAGGGCTCGTCCATGAGGATGAGCTTCGGGTCGTGGAGCCAGGCCGAGATGAGCGCCAGCTTCTGCTTCATGCCGTGGGAGTAGGCCGAGATCGGCTGCGCCAGATCGTCGGTCAGCTCGAACAGGTCGGCATATTTGCGGATGCGCTCCTGCCGAAGCGCGGCGGGGATGCCGAAGATGTCCCCGATGAAGTTTAAGTACTTGATGCCGCTCATGAACTCGTAGAGGTCCGGGTTGTCCGGGATGTAGGCCAGGTCCCGCTTGCACTTCACCGGGTCGGAGAGCAGGTCGGTCCCGTTGATCGTGACCGTCCCGGAATCGAACTGCAAAATGCCCACCGCGCACTTCAGCGTGGTGCTCTTGCCCGCGCCGTTGTGGCCGATGAAGCCGAAGATCTCGCCGGGGCGGATGTGCAGGGACAGGTCGTCCACGGCCTTCTGGCTGCCGTAGGTCTTGGTCAGATGTTCGATGTTCAGCATGGTTTTTACCTCTGTTTCTCAGTTTTTCGGATCCAGTCGTCCAGAAAGCGCAGCTGCTCGGGCGTGTGGAACCAGTGTTCGCCGCCGGGCATGACGGTCAGCGCCGCGCCGTGCTCCCGCGCGAACGCCTCCACCGCTTCCCGCGGCGTCAGCGCGTCAGATTCCCCGTAGAGGATCGCCGTCGGCGCGGCCCAGCGGATCGGATGGGCGCGGACGTAGGACAGATACTCCCACGAGAGCTCCTCGCCGAAATCGGTGGGGATGGTCCCGCGGGCGCGCAGCTCCGCCTCCGTCGCGCCGGCCCGGGAGAGCATGCCCAGGATAAGGCCCTCCATGTCGACGATGGGAGAAATAAAGTAAGCCCGCCCGATCAGCCCGTCGATGCCGGCGTGCATGCTGAAATACGCGCCGATGCTGTTGGCAATCAGGGTCACGCGGTCATATTCCGTCTTCAGCTTTTCCAGCGCCGCGCGCACCTCCGCGCCGGCCTCCCAGGGCGTCGCGCCCCGGTAGTCCAGCCCGAGGACGCGCCTGCCGGGGAACAGCGGGGCGTAATGCGCCGCCTCGCCGGCGGAGCCGCCCTTGCCGTGGATGTAAAGCACCAGGTCCATGCCGTTCACGCTTCCCCGCGCAGCCTGCCCAGGGCGTCGGCGTTGTTCCCGGTGATCATGGAGAGCGTTTCGCAGGTCTCCATCTCCCCGCAGGCGGCGCAGGTGGCGCAGCCCCTGGTCAGCGCGCACTGCCGGATCGGGCAGAGCGAGGCGCAGAAGGGCGTTTTCACGCCGTCGACGCGGCAGCCGGCGCAGTGGATCATCTCCGGCGTGATCTCCACGCCGTTCAACTCCGACCAGTGCTTCGCGACGCGCGCACGCAGCGCCTCGTCGTTGGTTATCGTGGCGATGCGGGCCTCGCAGGTCTCGCAGTCCAGCCCGCAGACGGCGATCAGTTCTTTCATATGAGTTCCTCCGATTCAGCTTTGCTCCGCCGGTCCGTCCTCCGGGCGAGAAACCAGCGCGCGGAAAAGCGCGTCCTTGTCATAGTCGCCCTCCGGCAGGCCGGGGATCTCCTTGTAGGCCTTGCAGATGGAGAGGCTGACCTCGGAGAAGACCGCGCTCATCTGCTCCTCCGTGAAGGGGCAGCCGTCCGTCACGATGAGCGTGGCGAAGCTGAAGCTCATCAGCCACAGGTCGCGGAAATAGCAGTCCGCGGCGTGGGCGTCCATATGATAGATGCGCATGATGTTATCCCGCACCAGCTCCTGGGAGAGCTTCAGCGCCTCCATCGCCCCGCCGTTCGCGCCGTCGGGCCGCGTCAGGAACAGGAGCTTGTAGAGCTCCGGCTCGTCCTTGGCAAAGCGGATGTACTGCTGCCCGACGCCCAGAAAGGGGATCGGCTCGGCAAGGCCGCGCTGGATATAGCTCCGGTAAAGCCCCTTGGCGTAGGCGAAGACCTCCGCCTTGAGCGCGTCCATCGTGTCGAACCAGGTAAAGATCGGGCGGGGCGACACCTGCAGCGCCGCGGCGACCTCCCGCGCCGTCACCGCGTCGATCCCCTTCTCCCGGGCGACGCGCAGCGCGGCGTTCACGATGTCTTCCTTTTGAAACTTCACCTTCGGGGCCATGACGAACCGCCTTTCAAAACACTCGTTACGCAACAGATGTTACGCAACGAGTGTTATTTTAGCATCTTTTTTTGATTTGTCAAGAGGGACAAGGCTGAAAAAAAGACGGCGCCCCGTCCTGCCCTTGTACGGGGCAGGACGGGGTGCCGTTTTACCGCGGCGCTTACACCAGCTGCACCGTCGCGCCCGCGGGGACCTCGACGGTGCCCTCGCGTCCGACGCCGATCCAGAGCGCCGTCGTCGTGGGGTTCGTGACGGCGCCGCCGTCGGCGGACCAGACCAGGGCGCGGTAAGCCTCCGTGTAGCGGACGATCTCGCCGTTGGCGGCGAACCAGACCTTGCCGCCCAGCGGCGCGGCGCGGTCCAAGAAGCGCTCGATGACGTCCCAGTTATGGCGAGCGTCGAACTCATAGGCGTGGCCCCAGAGGTAGAAGAGCTGCGGGCCGCCGAAGCGGGGCGCTGCGTCGTCGCAGAAGGTCTCGAACAGCTCCATGAGCCGGGGGTCGTCATGGTGGCAGGTGGGGTCCCACTCCAGGAAGTCCCCCGGCAGCGCGAACGCGCCGGTGGAGCGCACGGTCCGCGCGCTGCGGAAGCCCGCGAGGCGCAGGAGCGTCTTCACGTCCGCATTGAAGGTCCCGAAGGGATAGGCGAAGCTCTGCACCGCGCCGCCGGAGAGCTTTTCCAGGTTGACGCGGTCGGTGATGATCTCATACATCGCGCCGGGCGTGCCGAGATCGGGCAGCGAGGAATGCCAGAGCCCGTGGGCGGCCACCTCGTGTCCGGCGTAGACGGTCTGCAGCTCCTCCGACGTGACGCAGGAGATGTCCAGCGGCTCCCGGCCCGGGGCCGTCGCGGTCTCGACGCGGCCCAGTGTACCGGAGTTCAGATTGAAGGTGCACTTGACGCCGCGGCTCCGGCAGAGCTCGGACAGGCGGCGGTCCTGCACGACGCCGTCGTCATAGCTCAGGGTCAGCGCCCGGTCGAGCCCGCCGGGGAACAGCATATGGAAGATCTTCATGTTGGGATTCATAGGCGGCCCTCCTTAAATGCCGTGGACCTGCAGCCAGCTGGCGCACAGCTCCGCCCAGCGGCAGAGATGCGCGTCGGAAAAGCCCATGTCGTCGTGCCCGTCGGCCAGGCCGACGCCGTGGTGCCCCGTCTCGAAGCAGTGCAGGTCGAAGGGGACGCCTGCCTCGGTCAGCGCCGCGCCCAGCACGAAGGCGTTGCGCGGGTCGTCGCTGATGGTCTGCCAGATGAAAAAGGGCGGCGTGTCCGGCGTGATGTTCTTTTCCGGGGCGAGATAGAGCTTTTCCGCGCGGTCTTCGTCGCCGAAGGGGGCGCGCATGATGCCCTCCGGGAAGGCCACCGTGGCGAAGGCGCCGTAGCAGAGCACAGCCGCGTCCGGGCGGCTGGAGCAGCGCTCCACCGGGTCGGCGGCGGCGCCGTCGCCGCTGTCGTAGTGGGTCGCGCAGTTCCCGGCCAGCATGCCGCCGGCGGAGAAGCCCAGCACGGCGACGGCGTCCGTGATGCCGAGCTCGTTCTTTCGGGCGCGCAGCAGCCGGATCGCGCGGGACATGTCCGCCATGGCGTCCCGGCGGGTGTAGGGCTTCAGGCGGTAGGTCAGCACGGCGGCGTTGAAGCCCATTTCCGCAAAGCGCAGCGCGGTGTGGAAGCCCTCGTGGCCGGCGTGGCAGACGAAGGCGCCGCCGTGGGCGACGATGACCGTGCCGCGGGCACCGGGCGCGCCCTGCGCGGGGATGAAGACCAGGTTCGGCTGGATCTGGAGCGGGTCGCGGTCATCGAAGCCGGGCGCGCCCTGCGCCCAGAGCGGGATGGACTCCAGCCGCGCCACCGCTTTGTTCCAGATGGCCATGTTCTCCGCCAGATTGTATTCCCCGGCGGCGTTTTTGTGGCGCTCCGGCGGCCAGAGCAGCGCGCCCTCGTCCCGCATTTTCTTCAACTCGGTATAATTGCGCTCGTACATCACAGATAGCTCCACATGTCGCCGGCGGAGACGAAGGTGATGGGCACGTCCGCGCCGCCCAGCAGCGGGCGCAGCCAGGTCTCGGCCCAGCGCATGCCGGCCTCCTCCTGCACGAAATGGCCGGGGACGATCATGCCCTTGGCCTTGCCCAGCGCGGCGGCGTCGCGGATGTAGAGCGGCAGCGTCCAGTCCACGGTCTCGCCGGGGATGACGACGTCATACTTCCAGGACGCGGCCACCATGTCGTTGTTGCTCCAGTTGGTGTGGGGGCCGGGGAGCAGATGGCCGCAGAAGCCGATGTAGGAGACGATGGCGTCGGGATCGCCGATGTAGCGGATCGTTTCGAGGCCCATGGCCTCCTTGACGTGCTGCACCAGGTCGCCGAGGCGCGTCGGCGGGAGCTTGATCTCGTGGGCCATGCCCTCGCAGGGGATCTCATACTCCTGCCAGCCGAGCTGCTTCATCATGTAATAGAAGATGCCGTCGGGCCGGTGCATGTGGATGTGGTCGTGGTCGCGGTAGACCGTGATGCCGTTGTCGATGAGCAGCGCGAGCTTCTCCTCGTAGACGTCGTTGCCGGCCAGCCACTCGCACTCGTCGTCATAGCCGCTGAAGAAGGTGGGCTCGTGGACGAAGATGAAGTTGGCGCCGATCTCGATGGCCTTGCGGATGACGGGGACGGTGGGGGCGATGGAGATCAGGATGCCGGTGCACTCCCGGTCGGTCGGGGCGCCGACGGTCACGTCGCAGGTGCGGCGGTCGCCGATGTCGGGGTGATAGGCAAGGATCGCGTCGATGATGCTTTGAATGGTCATAACAGTTCCTCCTGTTTTAAATCAAAAAACAATCAAGCGTTTTTGAGGCGGCTTTGCCGCCTCAAAAACACCTGCCAGGCGAAGCTGTGCGAGCCCTCGCGCCGACCAAGCGAGGCGGTACCCCGCAAGCCGAGCGCGATGAGCGCGAGCAGCTCGATCGCGAAACGAGTTTCGCGATCGATTTTTTTAATACTCGAGGTTTTTCTCCGTTTCTTTCGAGAAGACGTGGGCGACGTTGCCCTTGAAGGTGAAGTGCAGGCTGTCGCCGTGGCGGAAGCTCGCCTTCATGTCCGTCGTCGGGACGATGATGATCACGTCGCGCCCCTCGGCGGTCACGTGCAGGTGCACGCTGGAGCCCATCATTTCGCTGACGTCCACCGTCGCGGGAACGCCGTCGTCGGCCAGGTCCGTGTGCTCCGGACGCACGCCCAGCGTAATGTCCTGGCTCTGTACGTCGTTCGCCAGCAGCCGCGCTTCCTTCTCCGCGTCCAGCTCCACCTTGTAGCCCGCCAGCTCCGCGAAGTACTTCTCGCCCTCGCGCACCAGCTTCGCGTCGAAGAAGTTCATCACCGGCATGCCGATGAAGCCCGCCACGAAGAGGTTCGACGGGTGGTTGAACACGTCCTGCGGCGTGCCGATCTGCTGGATGTAGCCGTCGCGCATGATGACGATCCGGTCGCCCAGCGTCATGGCCTCGGTCTGGTCGTGGGTGACGTAGATGAAGGTCGTGTCGATGCGCTCGCGCAGCTTGATGATCTCCGCGCGCATCTCGTTGCGCAGCTTCGCGTCCAGGTTGCTCAGCGGCTCGTCCATCAGCATGACCTTCGGGGCGCGGACGATGGCGCGGCCGATGGCCACGCGCTGGCGCTGGCCGCCGGAGAGCGCCTTCGGCTTGCGGTAGAGGTAGGGGACGATGTCCAAAATCTCCGCCGCCTCGCGCACCTTCTTGTCGATCTCGTCCTTCGGCGCCTTGCGGAGCTTCAGGGAGAAGGCCATGTTCTCATACACGGTCATGTGGGGGTACAGCGCGTAGTTCTGGAAGACCATGGCGATGTCGCGGTCCTTGGGGGCGATGTCGTTCATGACCTTGCCGTCGATGATCAGCTCGCCGTCGGTGATCTCCTCCAGGCCGGCGACCATGCGCAGCGTGGTGGACTTGCCGCAGCCGGAGGGGCCGACGAGGACGATGAACTCCTTGTCGGCGATGTCCAGATTGAATTCCTGGACGGCGACGACGCCCTCCTCGGTGATCTGGAGGTTGGTGCGCTTCTCGGGGGGGATCTCCTCCGGGGCGCCCTTGACCTTCTTTTTCTTCGGGGCCTTGGATTCCCCGCGGATCGTGGGATAGACCTTGCGGATGTTCTTGAGCTGGACAGTTGCCATACCTTTCTGGCTCCGGACACACGGCCTCCGCCGGTGCGCCCTCGCAGGCCCGAATGGGCTTTCCACTGCGTTGCGGCAGGTCTCCACACTGCCGCAGCCCGAGCCGGGGCGGGTTTTCCTCCTTTTTTTCAGTCAGGCGCCCCACGGAAGGTGGAGTGAAGGCGCCCGCATTGGAATATGGGGGGTGTGCGATATCAAAGCCGCGTCACTTTCTGGGGGTCAGCCGGGGCAGGCCGAAGAGCTGGACCACGAAGTCGTTGACACAGAGCTTTTCGTAATAGTAGCGGTACTTCTCGAGCTGCTCGGGCGGGATCATATGCGTGTCGTTGCACAGCTCGCAGATGTCGAAGTCGTTCTCATAGCGCTTCCACTCCGGACGGCCCTCGCCGTTGGGATCGCCCTTGTCGGCAAAGGCGTACCAGTAGCCCTGGATCAGCTCCATGAAGTCATAGTCCGCGCCGACCCAGTGATAGTCGAAGAAGGGGTTGCGCTCGCCCTTGTCCACGCGGCCGAAGACGTAGGGCATCTCGGCGCAGTGGGGGGAGCCGGCGGCGTGGCCGCGCTCGGTCTCGTTCTCCTTGCTCATGAGCCAGACGTAGGCATTGCGGCCGAACTGATGGCAGAGCTGGCCGAGCTTGACGGAGCCCATCAGCATGATGTCGGAGGCGATGGTGCTGGCCTGCTTCGCGGCCATGACGCCGTTTTCCGCCGGATACCAGCGCTTCATGTTCTCGTAATTGTCCGGGAAGGCGTCCTTGAGATAGGCGTCGAACTCCTCGACCGTGAACTTCTGCGGATCGACGCAGGGGAACTCCTGGGCGCAGGAGCCGATCATCACGTCAAAGTCGTTGAACTCGCCGGCGTCCATGATCTCGCTGTACTTCTTCGGGAGGAACTCGCCGTCCACGCAGAAGCCGAAGCCGCCGTGGAAGCCGACCTCGCCCACATACTTCTCATACTCGTCGAAGAGCTCCCACGCGTCGCGGCGGCGCAGCTCGGCGATGGACTTGCAGCCGATGCGCTTCAGGAACTCCACGCCGCGCTGCTCCATGAGCTCGCGCTTCTCCGGCTGCATGAAGCCCCAGTAGATCGGGCCGGACTCGATGCTCACGCGCTGGATGAGCCCCTTCATCAGCGGGGAGGCGTGCAGCGCGCCGGTGCCGGCGGCGCCGCCGGACTGGCCGGCGACGGTGATGCGCTCCGGGTCGCCGCCGAACTGGGCGATGTTCTCCTTGACCCACTGGCAGGCCTTGCGCATGTCATAGAGGGCGTAGTTGCCGGAGGTGCCGCCGGCCTCCTCGGTGAGGTCGGGGTGGGCGAAGAAGCCGAAGAAGCCGAGGCGGTAGTTGATCGTGACGACCACCACGTCGCGGCGCTTGGCAAAGCCCTCGCCGTCGCAGACGACCTCGCAGCCGCTGCCGGCCACCATGCCGCCGCCGTGGATCCAGATGAAGACGGGGAGCTTCGCGTCCGCCGACTCGGCCGGGGTCCAGACGTTCAGGTAGAGGCAGTCCTCCTCATACTGGCTGGGGGCCAGAAACTGCGGGACGCCGTGGACGTTGGCGGGCATGTCGGCCTGCTCCATGACGTGCTGCACCGCGGCGGCGGAGTACTGCATCGCCTTGCGCACGCCGCGCCAGCGGCCCGGGTCCTGCGGATGGCGGAAGCGGTTCTCGCCGATGGGGGGCGCCGCGTAGGGGATGCCCTTGAAGATCTTCAGACTGCCCTGGGTGTAGCCCTGGAGCCAGCCCTGCTTGACCAGGACCTTTGCTTTTTCAAAATCACTCATGGTCGTTTCCATCCTTTATCATATAAAAATTATTTGCGGTTCAGGAGCCATTCGACGCCCTCCAGGGAGCGGGGATACCAGAAGTTCCAGTCGTGCATGCCGGGGCCCTCCTCATAGCGGAGGTCGGCGCCTTCGCTCCGGAGGAAGTCGCGCAGCCTGCGGTTGGGGGCCAGAAGGAAGTCCTCGGTGCCGCAGGCCATGTAGATCTGCGGGAGGGGCGCGCCCTCGGCCTTCCGCTTTTGGTAGAGCACCGCGGGGCTGCAGTCGCGCTCATGCGCGGTCTTCAGATCGCCGAAGGTGTGGGCGTAGTATTCGTAATTCGCCACGGGATTCTCCATGTCGGGGCGCATATCCTTCAGCTCGTCGATGATGAGGGCGGAGGACAGCGCCATGACCTTGCTGAAACGGTCGGGGTAGGTCAGGGCCGTGTGGAGCGCGCCGAAGCCGCCCATGGAAAGGCCGCCGATGTAGGTGTCCTCCCGGTCCATGGCCAGACCGAAGGTGTCGCGCAGATAGTTCACCAGGTCCACGCCGATAAAGCTCTGGTACTTCTGACCGGTGGCGGGGAGGTCCAGGTAGAAGTTCATGCCGCCGGTGGGGATGACGACGGCGAGATTGTATTGAAAGGAGAGCTGGGCCGCCGGAGAGCTGAACAGCCATTCCTGCGCGTCGCTGCTGAAGCCGTGGAGCAGGATCAGCGTCCTGGTCGGGCGGTCATAGTTCGGATTGGGCGGCAGGAAGGGCAGGGCCGGCAGGTTTTTCTCGGGCAGGTGCATCCAGAATTCCCCGGGCATGACCAGGGAGGGGGTGCGGAAGTTGACATGGATCGTGGACATGGAAAATCTCCTTTCCTTTTCGGTCACATTCATCATACCGTATGCCCGGCGCGCGCCGAAACAAAAAAAGTGCCGAGCGCTTTTATTTTTGTTCCAATGGCCGCCGCAAAGCGCGCCGGGGCGCGGCAAGTGTTTTCTTTTTCCAAACTCCAGAATTGTTTTTTGATAGCGCGGCGCGGCCCGGTCTGTTTTAATGGACACAGGGTTTCCGGCGAAACCCCGCAATTTCGCTATCTAAATTTAATAGGAGGAACACAAAATGAAAAAAGCACTTGCACTGCTCCTTGCGCTCGTGATGGTGCTGGCCCTGTGTGCCTGCGGCGGCAGCGGCGGCGCGCAGACGGCATCCGGCGGCGGCAGCACCTCCGGCGGCGGCAGCTCTTCCGGCGGCAGCACTTCCGGCGGGGCCGAGCCCTACCACGTCAAGCTGGAGCTCTGCTCCCTGTCCACCGTCCCCAGCCTTGAGGCCACCAAGAGCGTGGAGGACGTGATCAACGATTACATCAAGAACACGCTCAAGACCGACGAGTTTGTCCTGGACCTCAGCGTCGTCAACATCTCCGACTTCTTCACCACCATCCCCATGGAGCTGGCCGCCGGTGAAGGCCCCGACCTGGTCATGTGCTTCGATCTGGCGGGTTACGTCAGCAACGGCTACATCATCCCGCTCGATCCGTATCTGGACAATGAGCTCAAGCCCACTGTCGATCTGATCGGCAACATCATCAACAGCGGCAAGCTGAACGGCTCCGTCTACATGATCCCCCGCTACTTCGGCACCGTCCTCGACTGGAAGTTCATCTATGACAAAGACCTGGTCGACGGCAAGTACGACATGAGCAAGGTCAAGAGCCTGAACGATCTGGACGACTGCCTGGCCGCCCTGAAGAAGGCCTATCCCGACGAGCACTTTCTGGTCTACTGCGACCAGTTCCCCAACATCCTGGCCTATGACTACGACACCTGCCAGATCGGCACCTATGCCGCCACGGTGGGCGAGAGCACCACGCTCATGAACTACTACGAGACCGATTCCTACAAGGACGCCATCCAGAAGGCCTATGATTACCGCCAGAAGGGCTACTGCGATCCCGAGGGCTCTGCCAACACCCAGCTCCACGACGCGCTGGTCATGTCCGGCGCCGCCAAGGGCGTCATCATGGGCCACAGCGCCGACGTCCCCGCCATCGCCGACATGTTCACCGACACGAACACCTTCGGCGCGACCTTTGACGCCGTCACCATCTGCAAGGGCGACCTGTACACCGACACCCTCGGCATCGGCATCGCCTACACCTCCAAGAACCCCACCGCCGCCGCCAAGTTCATCAACCTCCTCTACACCGATGAGTTCATCTGGGAGGCGCTGATCTACGGCAAGGAGGGCCAGGACTACGTCTGGAACGCCGACCACACCGAGGTCGACTATCCCGAGGGCCTGGACTTCAACTCCATCCCCTACAACTGCATGTACTCCTGCGGCCTGATCGGCAACGGCTTCCAGGGCCTGCCCTTCGCCAACAGCAACACCGGCAGCTCCTTCGAATACGGCAGAGAGCTGATGGACGGCGCCTGGGCGCCCCCGCTCTACGGCTTCACGCCCAGCACCGCCAACGTCCTCAACGAGATCGCCGCCGTCTCCAACGTGGTGGATCAGTATGATAACGTTTTGAAGTACGGCGACGTGGATCCCGCCAACTTCTATCCCCAGTTCCTGAGCGACCTGAAGGCCGCCGGCATCGACAACATCATCGCCGATTTCCAGACCCAGGCCGACGCCTGGATCGCCGACAACAAATAATTTGCGCAAAGCACAAATTATTTGTTGCATGATCGAATCCGAAGGGGGCCTTGCCCCCTCGGACTCCCCTGCTGCTCAGTCATCTGACGCCGCTGCATAGTTCTTTTCAGTTTGAAAAGGTGTGCGGAATACCCGTTCCGCACACCTTTTTTCTTTGCATATTGCCGCCGGGCGCCGGGCATTGTATAATAATGTCGAAAGAAGTCATTGTTGGAATGTGGAGGGCCTATGAGCCGATCCTGGAGAAAACGTGCGACGGCGCTGCTGCTGGCGCTGCTGGTCATGGTGGCGCTCTTTCTCGGCTGGACGAGCTACAACTACACCAGCGAGATGCGCAAGACCATCGAGGAAGAAAACGCCCGCTCCGCGGCCCTCTGGGCCAGCATGACGGGCGCGCGCCTCGACACGGCCTACGAGCACATCTATGAGCTGATGATCGCCCTTTACAACAACACGCTTTTGCGCTTCGACACCCCCATCATGAGCGCCCAGGCCCGCATCCGCATCGTGGACATGATGAGCGACAAGCTGCTGGTCAGCGAGTTCACGGACGCCTTTTTCGTCTTCGACACTCAGAACGATTATTATCTTTTCGCCGCGAAAAACGGCCTGTCCGGCCAGGAGGTCACGGACATGAAGACCTTTGCGCGGGAAAATGCGCTGGAGCTGGCCAGCTCCTTCGGGAACAACGGCTGGAGCGTCCACCGCCTCGGCAGCGGCGCCTATTACATGCGCAGCGTCCGCCTCGGCAAATACTGCGTCGGCGCGCTCAGCAACGTCCGGCACTACAGCGCCGAGCAGATGGTCAACGTCTTCGGGGCCGACAGCAGCTGCCTGCTGGACGCCGGCGGCGCGCTCTATTTCTTCGGCGGCGACCGGGACATCTCCGGGGAGACGGACGCCGAAGCGCTCCACGCCGGACGCCTGCGGGGCTACAGCGTCGTCTCCTCGCCGCTGCCCGCCGTCGGCGGGACGCTGTTCATCGCCTCCCGCGCCGGGAACCTGCTGGGGAGCAACAGCCTGCTGGCGGCGCTGCTGCTGATCGACGCGGCGGTCTGTCTCCTGCTGGTGATCTATCTGCTCGTCCTGCTCCGGCGCAAGGTGGCGAAGCCCACGGCGCAGCTCATCGAGGCCAACCAGCGCC
>JAEEGG010020570.1_pt1 | contig 13177 bp, 8 predicted proteins | sample 9134161 | NCBI WGS metagenome assembly JAEEGG01 (sample SAMN16246543, study PRJNA631951) | gut metagenome | biome: gut microbiome; feature: rumen; material: CR-attached | host: Bos | place: Iran: Karaj | collected 2018-10 | reverse complement strand
TCGCGCAGCGGTAACAAAGGGTGGTGCGATAATCGGCAGGGAACGAGTAGTTTCGTAATATGCGGCGAAATATGGGCATTTACTCTCGTCCTCTCCGCGGTTTTAAATGCAAAAACCCCTTCTGAACGAACTCAGAAGGGGTTTTCTTGTTACTACTTCACGTCGCGCCAGGAGCGATGCACGACTACCGGCGGAGCGAGCGGCTGGATGTCCTTCTCCACATAGTTCCGCTGCTGCGCTTTGCGGAGGGCGTGTGCGGCAGGAGTGCGGTTGACGGCATCCCAGGCTACGAAGTCCTCGTATGTGCCGTTCCAGGCGGTACCATAGGCCAGTTTCCCGATCTTATACCAGATGGCGAAGCGCGAAGGCGCGTTGAAGCCGCCGGTATTGTTGTTCATAATACTGTTACGCGTAGGACGCCAGGCGCCATAGTAGTAGGTAAATGCTCCTTCGTACACACCCAGGCCCTCGCCGCTGTAGCGGTCGTCCGCCAGGAAAGCGGACCATTTGACGGCGGAAGGTGCAGAAGTGAAATCGCCGTTTTTCCAGAATCCATAAGGCTCCGTTGCGCGGTACTCGTCAATCTTGGACTGCGGAATGGTTCCGTTGGAGGCATAGTAATATTCATCGGCCAGTTTGCCGAAGCCGTGGCCGCCGGCCTCGTGGGAGACAAGACCGTTGAAGGTCGCCTCAAAACTGCTGACCGGGAAGTAGGAGATGGACAGTCCGCGGCCATAGTCACCTTCGGCGGGTGAATACATATAACAGGTTCCGGCGTAGAAGTCACGATTCATCAGTACGATGACCGTCGCGTCGTCCATACGGGCTTCAGGGATGACCTTCCTGGTATACTCGATGACCTTGGCATCGTTGCCGCCGACGGCCGTGCCGTTTCCGTACCAGGTGCTGAATGCAGTTTCGGCCGTGTAGCGTTCGTTCTTGGAAACGACGTCCACAAAATAGACATTGAAGCAGTCCCGGAACGACTTGTAAGGCTCTTCGGAGAAGAAGGCATCCGTGGCTTTCTGCATCACGGAGGCGTATGTGCCGTCGGTAATCAGGCGGTCGGAGTATCCGTCTCCCATCAGGACTATGTCGATCCCGGCGCCGTTCGTCGCGGTTTGCAGGGTATGGACCGTGCCGTCGGCAGAATAGTCGGCGGACTCGTAAAGCTCCGTAAGGCCCTCGCCCAACTGACTCTCGATGAATGCGGTCAATGGACCTTCAGCTTCGAACTGGTAATACACGAGACGGCCGGAACGGTCGAATATGGTCACGCACGGAATATAATTGACAGGATAAAGGTCGATACCGAGCGGCGGCAGTTGTCCGTCCGGACCATAGACGTTGACGAAAGTCGGCCAGCTGAAACCATAGGTGTCTGCAAAGGCCTTCACGGTGTTTTCATCCTCGGCAGAGTAGCAAAACACCTCCAGCCCCTTGTCCTTGTAAGTCGGATAGATGTCTTTCAACTCCGAAATGATCGCGGGCGAGAAAGGACACCAGGAGGCGCTTTGGAACAGGAGTGTAAGTTCGTGGTCTTTCACCATCTCGGAACTGATTCTTTTCCCGTCGATGGTCGTGGTCTCGAAGGACGGGATCGAAGGCATTACCTCCGTGAATTCGAAATTGTTGCCGGAGACGATGTAGCCCCAGTTCTGATGCCATTCCGGCCAGTTCCGGAAGGCTTCCGGGATCTTGCCGGAAAAATGGTTGTTATGCAGGTCGATCCGGTATCTCGTCGAAGACTGGGCCATCAATTCAAGGTTTGACAACTCGGCGGGAAGCGGCCCGCTGAACTGGTTGGCGGGCAGCCGCAGACTATTGAGATGCTTCAATTCCCCGATGCGGGGAGAGAGTTCTCCGCCAACATTCGTGTCGACCAATTCCAAGCCTTCCAGTTGGGCGAGGTCATAAATTGAATCGGGCAATTCTCCGCAGACGGGATTCGATCCGGGAATGGCTTCATCGGAGAGGCAGTTTATACTGAGAACTCGCAGGTTCTTCAGTTTCCCGAAGCCACTCTGAAGGGGCCGGCCAGTATTGAAGTGGCGAAGATAGATTTGCTCCAGACCATCCAATTCGAAGAAATCTTCCGGAAGATCGTCGTTGATGCCGGTCAGATAGACATACTTCAGTTTTTTCAGGTTGCCGATACCGGAAGGAACGGAGAACATCCGGCTTTTATAGACTTCATAATCCGAAAAACCTTCCCCGATACCGAATGTCAAGGACTCCAGCGCTGACAGGCCGAAAAGTGCTTCCATATTGGAAATCCGGCCCTCTCTCTCCACCAGGGAAAGGCATCTCAACGATTTCAGGTTGGAAAGATCCGTCGGGAGCGCCCCGTTCAGACCGTTGAATTCAAGAATCAAATCTGTAACCCGTCCGCCTTTCATATAGACGCCGTACCATTCCGAGAGGGGCTTGTCGGAACACCAGTTTGTACTGTTGACCCAATGAGGCCCGTCCATAGCATTATACAGGGCGACAAGCGCTTCCCGCTCCAATGCGGTTTCAGTCTCTTCCACGACCTGGTCGATATTGACCGTGTAATGCACCTGGGTCGCTCTTTTGATGGTTACTGCCTTGTCTGTCGATTTCTTTACGGAGCCGTCTCCGTATTCCATCGTCAAGGTAAATCCCTGGCTCAGTGTTCCGGGCGGGAGCCCGAACCAGACGCTGTACGGATTACTTTTCGACAACAGCACCGGGTTGGCAAGCGTCAGTGCAAAAGCAGGGGAACCGCTGCCGATTTTGAACACGGGTGTGTCTTCAGCGAGATCGATGGTCCCCGTGCCGTAAATGCTTTCGCCTCCGTTTGCCTCCAAAAGGACGGATTTCAGCACATTGCTCCCGGTCAATGAAAAATGCAGGACGCCGCAGGTTTGCTTGAAAGACAAGGACGAACCGTCGGACTTGGCTACCATAGGCAGGGTGAATGCCGGATTGTTCCTGCCTTCCGCGGCACCCCCGGTAACGGACAGGACCTTCCGGTTGTCTGCCTGGAACGCCTGGTCGGAATAGGGATAAAAGGCGTAGAACGCCTGTCCGCTGACGGACTGCCCGTCATCGCAGACAAAAATATTGTCTCCATCCATACGGAAAAGGACAGGATTCTCCGTATCACTGAATATACCGATCTGATCCATCGTGTCCCACTTCATCTTGCCGTTCCCTTCCTGGTGGACCCGGGTAATCGCGATGTCATCGATGGCTGCCTCGATCCTGGTGATGGTTCTGCGGACGGCGGAGGTCTCCTGCAGCTCTCGTACGCTGCAGGAAAGGGACATCACCGAGGCGACTGTCGTCGCAAGAAATAATGCAAGTCTTTTCATAGTCACCAGCTTCCATTTTCATTGTTGAATCCTTCCGGGTCATCGGCTCCGATGCCGTCTTTCTTCACGGTGACGGTGCAGCTTGCCGTTTTGTCCCCGGCCTTGGCCGTGATGGTCGCAGTGCCTTTTGCCACGGCAGTTACCATGCCGCCGGCGTCCACTGTGGCGACGGACGGACTGCCGGAAGACCAGGTTACGGCCTTGTCGGTCGCATTGTCCGGCTTCACCGTTGCGGTAAGCGTGGCGGTCTCTCCTTCAGTGAGTTCCAGCGAAGTCTGGTCCAGGGAGAGCGATTCGACCGCGATGACCTTTTTCTTGACGGTAACCGTGCAGCTTGCCGTTTTGTCTCCGGCCTTGGCCGTAATGGTCGCAGTGCCTTCAGCCACGGCCGTCACCTTGCCGCTTGCATCTACAGTGGCGACGGATGGACTGCCGGAAGACCAGGAGACGGTCTTGTTCGTCGCGTTGTCCGGCTTTACCGTCGCGGTAAGCGTGGCGGACTCTCCCTCGGTAAGGGACAGCGAGGTCTTGTCCAGGCTGACGGACGAGACTGCGACGACCTGAGGGGTCGTCTGCCCCTGTCCTGAGTCGGGTTCGGGTTTGTTGCAAGAGATGATCAGGCCGAAACACAAAGCGAAGGCCAGCGGTAGTCTAAGTGGGGTCATATCAGTAAAATAGCGTTATCGAAACGAGCTTGTCAAAGCAAATATAAACAAAATTCCGTTCCGCATCAACCTCTCAGTCGAACGAGATGCTTTCTATTCTCAGCCGCAGGGTTCCGGCGGGAACCTGGGCATCGGCGGCGATGTTTTGGGCACATTTGCGTCTAATAACCCGCAAAATTTGCGGTTTATCCACAGGCCAAACCGTCACCAATGTACCCATCTCAATATGTTTATTCAAATAAACAATCATATCTTTGTGAAGAACAGTTGCGATGGATCCTTTATTGCTCGGCGGACACATTTTATTTCGCTACGCATACATTGACATTGCCTCCCCCAAAAAGATTCCTCTTTGGGCTTTTGGTTTTTTGTACTGACACACTTTCATCGCACCAATACGAAAAGAACGATTCTTCATCGACAAGAAACGAGTGATTCCGCAATATTATGAAGACAATAGAAGTAGTCGCCGCCATAATACGGAAAGAAGATAAGGTTTTTGCCACCCAGCGTGGATATGGAGATTTCAAAGACTGGTGGGAATTCCCGGGCGGAAAGATGGAACCGGGCGAAACGCCGGAAGAGGCTCTTGTCCGTGAAATACGCGAAGAACTGGACACTGAGATAAGCGTCGATAAATTCTTGTACACGGTGGACTGGGATTATCCCAAATTCCATCTTACCATGCATTGTTTCATGTCTTCATTACGGAAGGATGCCCTTCATCTGAACGAACATGAAGCAGCCAGATGGCTGGATAAGGATGAAATCCATTCCGTCAACTGGCTGCCTGCCGACGAGGTTCTGCTTCCAATGATCGTGGAAGAATTAGAGTCGACAGAGAATCAGTAAGAGTGATTCTATTCTTCGCAGACGGGACGGATCGTCCGGCCGTGGCAACGGTAGTCGTCCTCTGTAAAGGGCTCGCCGGAATAGAGATAGAAGCCCGTCGCCATGCTGGGATTCTTCGCACTGATGCAGGAGGTCCAGTATTCACACGCCATGTTGGGATTGTACCGATAGTCATCTTCCCGGTGTCCGGCGGCGGGAATGAAGATGCTGTTGCCGTTGGTCGAGGTGAATACCCTGCCGCGGAGCTTGAGTCCCTTGTAATCCGTTGTCCACTCCGAAGGGCACTGTTCCACGAGCGCCATCCATTCGTCCACTGTCGGTATGCGCCAATTGCCCTTGAGGATGTACCGGGCGGCATCGTCCTCATAGGCGTAATCCTTGAGTTCCGTCTTGCCGTCAGGAGTGTCTCCGCCCCAATAATCCGCCTTGTCCGCCGGGCAGTACTTTGTGAGTTTGTCCCTGGCGCCATTGCACCATTTGTAGGAAGCCCAGTTGTAGCCGGTCTTCCCTAATCTCCAGTTGGTGCAGGGGCTTATTTCAGCGTTCCCCTCCGCATAATAGGGCTCCTTTTCGCCCCAGGCGAAATAGTCGCCGAACTCCTCGGGGTTGGCGCACAACCCATTGACGCTCAGGTTGCTCTTCGCCCAGAAAAGACGATAGGTAGTGCCATCTGTACGGGTTATGACGATGCCAAGGTCCACAGCGCCTTCCGGGACGGGAAGGGACACTTCCACCTGGCACTTGTCCGAAACCTTCCCGGCCTTCGCCGTGATTTCTGCGGTGCCGGCAGCGAGGCCCTTGACTTCTCCGTTCTGTACCGTGGCGACAGAAGGATCGGAACTCTCCCAGGTCACGGTCTTGTCCGTGGCGTTGGCAGGGGTGAATGTCACCTCCAGACGGGTGCTCTCGCCCTTTTTCAAGGAAAGTGTATGTTCGGAAAGGGTGATGCCGGAAAGCTCGACGACGGCAGGCTCCTTGTTCCCTTCGTCTTCGGCGGGCTGGTCTTTGTTGCAGGAAATGGCCACCAGTGCCATCAGCACCGCCATCGAAAGGAGAATCAATCTTTTCATAGTTTGATAATCATTGAATTAGCATCGTAAGATATGGATTCTTCCCGAATCCTGCAACACCGTCCCTTGGCCCGGTTAGTCGAACGTGATACTTTCGATTCTCAGGCGAAGGGTTCCGGCGGGGACGTGGGCCTCGGCTATTTCGCCGACCTTCTTGCCCATCAAGGCGGCGCCGATAGGGGATTTCAGCGAAATCTTGCCGGCCTCGAGGTCTATCTCGTGGGGGCTGACTATCTGGAATTTCCTGCGGGTATCCGTCGCCAGGTTCGTGAATTCCACCCAGCACAGAAGGCTGACCCTGTCTTTCGGGAGGGCGTCGGGATCTATCACGCGTGAATACTCCAGCACCTTCTGCAGGAAACGGATGCGGCTGATGGTCTTCGCCTGGATGCGCCTCGCCTCACGGTATCCGGCATTATCGCTCCGGTCCCCCTGGGCGCTGGCCTCCGCGAGGTCCTCCCTCACCTTGGGATAGACTTCGTTGATAAGATGCTTCAACTCGGCTGCAAGCTCGTCGTGCCGTTGCTTTGACAGGTATTCCATATTTCAAAGATACCTTTTTTACCTGAGCACGAAGCGGGCGGAGCGGGCCTGGGAAGCGCCGGCGTAGAAGTCCACCGTGATCCCGCGTGGGGAGACGTCCAGGCGGTAGGAGCCGGCGGCGGGGGAATGGACGTAGCGCTTCAGGCCGGGGCGGTACTCGTTGAACAGGGCTGATTCGTCCTTCAGCGGCGTGCCGTCCGCATTTGCGCGGATCCTGCCCCGCAGGCTTCCGTAGCCGTCCGCGCCCTCGGAATCAATCACATAGGTCCCCAGCGGCTCGCTGGCCCACACGCTGTTGAAAGTCATCTGCGTGATGCGGCCGCCGTCCCCGTACCAGTCGGCCAACTCCGTGCAGTGGGAGTGCCCGCAGAGGACGATCGCATTCCTGCGCGCGAATTCCCTGCGGAAATGGAGCCGTGCCTCCGTCTGCTTCAGGCTGCCCTGATAGAACCAGCGGGCCGCGGAGCTGTCGATGGGAAAGGCCGGCCCGTGCACGACGATGAACGTGTTCCGCGCGCCCTCGGTCCGGGCAAGGAGGCGGTCCATCTCGGCATCGTCCGGCCGGTTGAAATCGGCTACTATCCAGGCATCGTCGCCCACGGTGAAGCTGAACGTCGTCTTCGCGACGGGGACCCCCAGCTCCGCGGACATCCTCAGCGGCATATATTCATTATAGACGGCTTCCGCATCCTTGCCACGGATATCGTGGTTGCCCACCACCGTGACGAGCGGCAGGCCACCCAGCCCAGCCTTGACCGTGTCCATCGCATCGGACAGCATCTTGCGGTGCACATCGCCGCTCCCGCAGTCCCCCTGGACCAAGTCCCCGAGCTGAAGGGCGAAGCGCGTGGATGCATCCGCAAGGCCGGCCGCGCGTCTGACCAGGCTCGGGCAACGCTCCTTCCACATCTCGCCGTTCCGGGCGAACTCCTCCCGCTGCACCCTGTTGAGCCATTCCACCGGCTCGTCATAGAGGGAATGGTAGATGCTCTCCGGCGCCAGGTCGAAGTGGGTATCCCCGATCACGACCACCGAATAGCGCCTGCCCTTCCCGGGCGCCAGCCTGGAGATTCCGTCCGCCTCCCCGGCATTGAGCAATTCTGAAGGGCCCGCGAGCCCCAATCCGACGAGTCCGCTTGCAGACAAACTCAGGAAAGATCTTCTGTCCATAAGAGTAACACGGTTTATAAAGCAAAATTAATAAACTTCGGGATTATCCCCTTGTGTTGCCGGGGATTTGGTTAATGGGGGGCGTCTGCTCCGGAGGCGTGGGGCGTGCCTGCTTCGGCGGCCGGGGTGGCGTCGAATGGACTAGCCTGAATATCAGCACTTTACATCATTCGACCAGGGCGAATTTGCCGGGGTTAATATTCGTAATCGATTGATACACAGCGAAATCCATTCGACGCACATTATGCCTGTTCAGGCCGCGGGGCCGGGGCTGCTTCGGCTGGAGGCTGCCACGGTCAAATGACGTTTCTCGGAAATGTCTGCCGGGGATTCTATGCACGCCTCTTGTTGAATCTTCCAGGATTGTTTTATATGTTTGTATTTGTGTTTCTTTCTATCCTTCAAGCCCATGAAACAGTCCACTCTTCTCTTCTCCCTCCTGCAAAAGTGCATCTGCCTCACAATGCTGGCCGTCGCGATATCGGCCTGCGGCGGAAACGTCACCCCGGAGCCCGATCCCGGTCCGGACATCCCGGTGCCTGCGGGTAGCCAGTCCGTGCGCGGAATGCACGTGGAGTCGGAAGCCGAGACGATCGACATGCCCGAAACGGCGGTCTTCGTCAAGGAAGACATCAATTCCGGGCTCGTGTCCTACGACCCGGACAAAGGGACCATCACCTTCAACGAGACCGATGCGCTGAAGAAGGCGGACATCAAGGTGGGGGACGTCCTCTATTCCACCGCGGCAGGCTCTGTAGCCCCGCGGGGATACATCCTGAAGGTGACGGACATACAGAAGAAGGGCGGCAGGATAGGGCAGGTCGTCTATACCGTGGAGGAGGCGGGCCTCGAAGACGTGTTCGACCACCTCGAGACGAAGGTGCCGTTCGAGATGGAACGGCTTTCGGAAGACGACTTTACGGTGTGGGACCCGTTCGATCAGGCGGACCAGACGGACAACATTATGCGCTGGCCCGACGACGGGGAGGCGGTCGGAACCAAGTCGGGTGACTTCGAATGGTTCCCGGATTTCTCCATAGGGAGGAAGTGGGACAAGGAGCGCTACGACCTCAAGATAGGTCCCACTGAGACTACGCTCAAGAGCATCCTTTATGACCTGGACGACAACTACAAGACGAAGAACGACCAGATAACCCTCACGGTCAAGCTCTCCTACGACGCCGACCTCGGGGACTTCTACTATACCTTCGACAAGAAGCTGATGGTTCTCGGACTGGACTTCACGCCCGAGGTTGGAATCGGTGCAGAACTGTCTTTATTCAAGCGAGAGGCGACGGCCGAGTCCGAGGGAGAGGCGAATTATCTGGAGAAGAAACGGGAGGCGCTGGACGACGCGGCGAAGAAACTGATAGGGAAGAAGTTCTGCATCATGAGCTTCGACATCCCCGTGGGCCCGGCATCGATCTTCGTGGACCCCCATGTGGAGGTCTACCTAATCTTTAAACTGGACGTCAACGGCGAAATATCCGTGGAGGCCGGCCTTGAGAAATTCCCGATCCACATGCACGCGGAGAACGTGCCATATATGGCGGTCACCAATTATTTGAAGAGCGGTGTGGGCATTGAAAAGAAGCCGAAGGTGTACAGCAAGATAATCGTGGACGTGGACCTGGAGGGCAAAGCCGGCCTCGGCGCCGGAATCTTCTGCAACATGCCCAAGATAGCCAAGCTGATTACGGACAAGAAAGACGTTGTCCCTTACATCGGTTTCTTCGTGGACGGAACCGTCAACGGGAAGGCCAGCGCCAAGATGGAGGTCAAGCCGGGTAATGAAGCCTCGACGCTCAATCTTCACGCGGAGGCATTCGCCGAGGTTGAGGGCTATTTCAAACTCTACGCGCACTTCAAGCAGGACCTGATATGGAACGACAAGCTGACGCTTGCGTCCTACCGTTGGCCGGAGAAGGATGACGACCGTTTCACCTGGGACACGACGCTCGTGGCCAGGAAACCGTATCCCGTACCGTACGGCGTGTCGCCGGAGCACAGGGCGATCGTCCAGGAGAACGAGGTGGAGCTGAAATGGGATATCCCGCTCCATTTCTTCGAGGGAACGAACGACGACGGCCGCTTCGACGGCCTGACCTACACCGTCTATCTCGGCACCGACAGGGTGCTGGTAAGCCAGTCCACTCCGCAGGTCCGGGTGGCGGAGGGCCTGGAGGGCAAGACATTCACGTGTCCGGTCGAGAAGGATCTCACCTACTATTGGAAGATCGTGTGTACCAATGGTTTCGGATGGGATTATGAAAGCCCCGTGTACAGTTTCGATACTGGATACGACGGCGTGGCAAAGCTGAACAAGGAGCTGGCGAGGTATCTGAGAAACCACCCGGACGTCCTGTCCGGAGTCAAGATGGAGGAGGACGGATCGATCTTCAGGACACCCTCCAACCTCAAGGCTCTCGCGGAGATTAAGAATGTCAAGATCAAGGATCCAGAAGGGAAGTATACGATAAGGGAGATCGACGACCTGCTGATGCTCCTGCCCGGCCTCACGGACCTGGATTGCAGCCACAACCACCTGAGCACCATAACTCTTCTGGAGAATCCGCAGCTCGAGCACTTCGTATGCACGGACAACGAGCTCAAGACTCTGCCGCTCCGCTATACGCCCAAGCTTGAATCCCTGAAATGCAGCAACAATCCCCAGCTTAAGGAACTGGACTTCAAATCCTGTCCGGAGCTTGTCGTCCTGACCGTGGACCATTGCGCCCTGGAGTATCTGGACCTGACCCGCAACACCAAACTGGACGGCGTATACGCATCCGACTGCGCGCTGGATTCTCTGGACGTGAGCCGCTGTCCCAAGCTGCTGCGCCTGGACTTCCACGGCCAGTCCAAGGAGCGGGTGAAACTGCGCCTGACGCGAGCCCAGAAGGAGCAGTTCTCGCTGTTCCAGCCGCACGTCAACACGGATTACGAATATGTGGACGACTATCCGATTGTCACGGACGAGGCCTTTGACATTACCGCGACAAGCGCTTCCATCCCCGTCACCATCCTGGTGGACAACTATCTCCCGGAAAGGGGTGTGATCTACACCGCCAAGACCGACGAACCGGAGTACGGGCAGAATATGCACGTCACCGTCGATACCAAGGAAAAGTATTTCGTCGTCACGCTGGAGGGCCTGGAGCCGGATACGCAGTACTATGCCCGCGGTTACGGCCGCAACCCGACGAATTTCCAGACCGGCTACGGCAACGTCATCACCTTCAGGACGAAGGAAGCCGAGCCGGCGGGGGTCTTGACCCTGGATCCGGAAGAGTATGACTTCGAGAAGGTATTCCTGGGAGAGTCGGGAGAAAAGGATGTGATTGTCACGAATACGGGCAAGTTGGACCTCACCTACGAAATCATCTGCCCGCAGGACAGTCCGTTCTCCGTTACCCCCACAGGGCCAACGACCCTCGGCCCCGGCGACAGCCAGCCGGTCACTTTCTCGTTCGTGCCAACCCGGGCCGGCGAGTTCAGCGGTGAATTCATCTTCCGTTCCAACGATCCCCGCGGGGATATCCTGTTCGCAGTTTGGGGAGAAGGAGCGTTCGACTACCCCGCCGAGGGCCTGATCGAGTTCGCCGATCCGCTCGTGAAGCAGCTCTGCGTCGCCAACTGGGACACCGACGGCAACGGGGAACTGTCGTACGCCGAGGCCGCGGCGGTGACAAGCCTGAACAATGTTTTTGAAGAGTCTAAGATTACCAGTTTTGATGAGCTGCAGTATTTTGTGAATGTAACTTCGCTGGAGGAGAGGAGTTTCTTCTGGTGTGAAAACCTCTCATCCATCATTCTTCCGCCCTATCTCACGTCCATTGGTAAGTTGGCTTTCTGTTACTGCATCAACCTGCCTGCGATTGCCGTTCCGAACGGAGTCACCGTCCTGCAGCAGGTTTTCTCCGATTGCAGATCCCTGAAACAGGTCACCCTACCGGAAACGCTGAAGGAAATGCAATACTGTTTTTCCTATTGCGCCTCGCTGTCAAGCATAGTCATTCCTTCCGGGGTGGAGGATTTAAGTGGGGCTTTCTGGGGTTGCTCGTCATTGACTGATGTCAACATTCCGGAGTCCGCGACAATGCTTTATGCTGCTTTCATTAGTTGCAATTCTCTGACCGAGATTACAATTCCCGCGTCAGTTACGAATATGAGAGAAGCTTTTGTCGGCTGCGGAGCCCTGAAGAATGTAACCTTGATCCCCGGGCTCAGCTCCATAGGTAAATCCGCCTTCTGCGATTGCCGCTCCCTTATGAGACTTGTCATTCCGGAAGGGCTTGTTTCCATCGGGGATGAGGCTTTCAGTCAGTGCGAAAACCTGTCTGACCTTTCGCTTCCTTCCACGTTGGAATCAATCGGCGAAAATGCTTTCCAAGATGCGAAAAAACTGGAGTCTTTCCATTTTAAGACCGGACTGAAATCTGTGGGAAGAGAGGCTTTCATGGGATGTGAAGGGCTCAAAAGCGTCGTCATCGAAGATCCGTCCACCAAATTCTTTAGCTTAGCGTTCGCCGGATGCTATTCGCTTGAGAGCGTAAAACTTCCGGAGGGGATGACCAATTTGTTCGAAGGAATGTTTTATAACTGCATATCTTTGAAAAGCATTAACTTGCCGGCCAGCCTGACAGCTATTGAGAGTGCCGCATTCTATGAATGCAGTGCTTTGGAAGAGATAGTGTTGCCCGCGGGCGTTACTTCAGTGGGCTCCGGAGCATTCGAATTGTGCAGGGGCTTGAAAAAACTCGTAGTTCCGTCGACATTGACGACGATCCCGTACAGGATGTGCAGCAGTTGTTCTTCGCTCGAACATTTTGACATACCGTCCGGAGTGACGGAAATAATGAACGAAGCATTCTCCGGATGCGGGAAACTCGAGGAACTGATAATTCCTTCCGGTGTGACATATATCGGTGACAGTGCATTTTCCGGTTGTTCTTCCATCAAACAATTTACGATTCCTGCAGGAATCAATCTCGTCAGGCGGAATATGTTCAATGGTTGTTCATCTTTGGAATCAATCGTGTTCCAGGCCCCGGTCTCCTCTGTCGGAGAAGATGCTTTCCGGAATTGTGCGGCGCTTGAGGAGATTTCGCTCCGGGACGTTACATCTTTGGGCAAAAATGCTTTCTGGGGTTGTTCTTCATTGAAGAGAATCGTGATTACGGGGGACCTCCCCAGCCTGCCCTACAACGTATTCAATGGTTGCTCGTCCCTGGCGGACATGGACATCCCGATAAGCAATATTACGTCAATCGGCGAGCGGGCATTCAAAGACTGCAGTTCGTTGGCGTCCTTTGTTATTCCCGCCAACGTCACGTCAATAGGTTATTCTGCGTTTGACGGCTGTCCCTCGCTAAAGAAATTATGGGCTTATCCCGTCGACCCTCCGTGGATGTATCCCCGTTTCGCTACCGATGCTGAGATATATGTCCCGTCAGGAAGCCTGTCTGCCTACAAGTCCGCCAACGGCTGGAAGAACTGCGCCAACCAGATGTACGGGATGTAGCCCATGAAACACGCC
>JAEEGG010020568.1_pt1 | contig 13178 bp, 14 predicted proteins | sample 9134161 | NCBI WGS metagenome assembly JAEEGG01 (sample SAMN16246543, study PRJNA631951) | gut metagenome | biome: gut microbiome; feature: rumen; material: CR-attached | host: Bos | place: Iran: Karaj | collected 2018-10 | reverse complement strand
CATTTGTGCTTTTCCCCATAGATAATGAAGAAAAGTATAAAAAACATATGGAACGTATTGTCGGCGCTTTAAAGGATAAAACAACCTATGTGGAACGTGTTATAGGACAGTTTTATGTATTCTCTACAAAAGTTCAGGTTACTAAGGGATAATCTCGACAACTTCGTGCACGGCAACAACGCCCCCACCCTCTTCGTGGTCGGCAACAAAGGCGGGCTGACGGAGATGCGGCGGGAGCGGGAGTGAGTAAATTCGGACCAATTCGGACCAAACCACCAATCGTTTTACATATTATTTTTGCGCTGTGAAATCACCGAAGAGGGATTTCACGGCGTTCTTAATAATTAAAAACATACAGTTATGGCAGCAAAATCAGCAATTTCGGGTGAATACATCATCCAGAAGGAAGAAAGCGGAAGCATCGTGGTTTACCGCATTTATGACAATTCAAAAGGCGCTCTTCGTGAAATAGCCCAAAAAATCGGTTTCGAATACGACGAAAAGTGGAATGTCCGCCAGTTCGGGGCCAAACTGATTGACTTTATCAACGAAAACAAATAGTGTTTTTTTGAGTGACGCTGTTAACAATAACATACTGTGGCATATATTAATGCCTCGATAATGTAATAACAGTCAAACACTAACAAAAGCATATATTCGGATGGTCATCATAGAAACATTTGCAGACGGGGTGAAGGTGACGGACAGGCAATATACCCGTTTCTTCGGCACAACAGATTCAAAAACAGAGATGGTTGTGGTGCTGAAGCATAACTTGTATCGTATCTGCGAGCGCACAAACGGCCGCCTGTTCCCTGTCTGCATCGTTCCGGCGGAACAGTCCATCCTCATCCGCTCTTCAACAAACATTGAATTGACAGAAGAATAGAGCAAAAACTGTGGCACCGGTTAAAGGATTCCTGCTGGTGACCACTATAGTTCATATATGGATCCTATTATTTAGAACCTTGCGATGTACAGGTAATCGCGTATGATATGGCTTTACATGATATTTGTGATGAATGGAAAATCCTTTTTTTGGACGACAAAATGAATATAATCCCCAAAGAGAGGCGTTTCAGGATAAAAACAGAATTGGAAGAGCGAATCAAAAAGCTCCAATATGGTGATCTTCGTTATGCGGATGATTTTAAATTAAGTTATTATGACGCAGATGAGCTCCTTTGGGGTGAGCAATATTCCATCCCCGAAGGTTCTCCTTTCCCAAAAGCGCAAAAGGATATTTTGGAGTTGTGCCAAAATTATGCACTCGAAAATCATTTGAATGTTATGGTGCAAATCTTCAATACGGCTACTGAGTATGGTAAAGAATTGATCATTTGGATGCAAGCAGCCGTCCTTTTCGGACAAACATCAGAAGCGGATGCCAAAGTGTACGAAAATATTGATGGTGAATTCTTTACAGATATAGATTTTGAAAATGAGACTAATGAGGAGGAAATCCAAGAATACTTGTGGGACACGTTAATGGACAATTTTGACGAATCCCCATGGGAGAAGGATGAAGACAATGAGTTGACCGAAGATGCGGAGAAGCTGTATAACAAGTGTTTTGCTTACACAGCAAAGGCATTCTTCTATGATTTGTGGTTAGACGAACTGTCTGCTTCTTTCCAGCAATATATTCCCAAGAAATATACGGAAGAAGGGACGGAGGAAAAGACGGAAATAATCATCGGTAACGAAATAACAGGCCTGAATCCATTGGTTGGCGATGAGCCTAAGATTCTCATCCTCGGCACTATGCCCGGAAACAGATCCCTCGAAACTGGTGAATATTATGCCTCTCACACCAACAGTTTCTGGAAATTCATGGAGCAAATCTACAACAAGGGCAAAAAGTTCCAAAACTACAATGAGAAGGAGGAATGCCTGAAAGCCAACAAGGTGGCCGTGTGGGATCTTGCGCATCAGTGCGAGCGCGAGGGATCTGCGGACAAGAATATGAAGAATGTGGTTTACAATGACCTCGCAGGGTTCCTGAATGAGCATCAAACCATTGATCTTCTCGTGTTCAACGGCAAGAAAACATTCAAGGATTTTGAAGAGCATTTCAAGATTGAAAAGAAGTGTGCGACCGCTCCCTCCACAAGCAACGCCTATCCGATGTCCTTCGACAAAAAATTGGAAGGATGGAAGGAAGCGCTTGGCTTCAAAAAATAGGACAACTAATCGGTTATTACTCTGGAAATGTGGGGTCTTAAAAGCCCCACATTTTCATTCACACAAGAAAATGAAAAAGATTCTTTACATTTACGGTCTCGGGTCAAGTCCACAGTCCAACACCGCCAGAACACTCGGCGAGCTGTTGCGGTCTTCGGATATGGAGATTGTCACCACTGAATATAGCCAGGAGGAACCAAAAGTCGGGTTAGCACAATTGGAGAAATTCATTAATGATGAAAAACCTGACGGAATCGTCGCCTCCTCGTTGGGCGCATTTTTCGCTCTTGTCCTGTACCCCCCCGTTCCGAGAATCCTAATAAACGTATGTTTTAGGCCATCTGTAGAACTTCCAAAACTCGGCTATGACGGTTCAAAATACAAACCCCTTGAGGATTATCTCCAAAGAGAATACCACGATCAACTGCCCTCCTACCTGTTTGAAGATGTGACATGTCTGTTTGGCACCGATGATGAATTGTTCTCATACAAGGATGAACTTTCGATGTTATTCCCGACCTACACGTTCAAATGTGGCCATCATCCTGACAAGCGGGCATTGACCGAGATGTTGCCGCATATTGTGCACAGTGTGAACCATCCGTTATGCTGTTGATAAAAAAGGCATACCAGTTCTTCAGCATTCCCGCCGCAGAGACGGCTGTCGTCGAACTAGTTTGATCAAAAACACATCAATATTCAACACCAACCTTAACAATAGCACTTCCATGGCTTTTTTGAATAAAGTTAAAGATAACGTGAATCTCAAAGAAGGGATGGCAAAAATCACAGCCAAGGTTTCTGATATAGCGCAATCCGGGAAGGAAAAAGGACAAGAACTCTTACACCGGAACAAAACGGAGGAAGAGAATGTCTCTGAAGAGGAAATGGAGGAAAAGGGGTCGAAGATGTTGGAAGTGCTGGACTGGGCGTTTGACAAAGCCAACGGCAACATTCCCGGGTTGGGCTCCAGCAGCGATATGGCAAAAAGATACCTTGACAAGTATGGTAATGTGAATACCGCTATCAACCACCTTGTCAATTGGCAAATAACTTCTTCCGCCACAGCAGGTTTTGTCACCAGCTTTGGAGGATTGCCCACCATGGCCGTCACCTTGCCTGCAAATGTCGCCGGTGTCATGGGCATCCAACTCCGTATGATTGGAGCCATTGCCGAATTAGGCGGATATCACGAGAACACCGAAGAGAAAAAGACAGGTATGTATTTGTGCCTTCTCGGATCACAGGCAGGCAATGTGTTATCAAAAACCGCAGGGCAATTCGCGGTCAAATTCACCACCGCTTCCTTGAAAAAACTTCCTGGTGAAGTACTGAAAAAGATAAATAAAGCCGTGGGATTCCGACTTTTCACCAAATTCGGAAAAACAGGAGTAGTCAATCTCCACAAAATGATACCTGTTCTCGGCGGTGTGGTTGGAGGTTCCGTTGACGCGCTGTCAACCTATTCTATCGCCAAAGCCGCAAAAGCCCTTTTCTTGAATGACATCATCGATTTCGAAAAACAAGAACAAATTGAAATCGCAAAAATCAGACTTGTAATAAACATGTCCCTAATTGATGGCGTTTATTCGGAAGAAGAAAGTGAAATGCTGAAAGTTCTGGTGAATACCATGAGCCTTTCCGACAAAAGCAAAACTATGTTATACGCTGAAATTGACAATCCAAAGCAAAACAAAGTGGATCTAAGCGTTTTCAACGATGATTTGATGAACACCACGACCCTTCTGACCGGGCTGTCACAAGTGGCAAAAGCGGACGGGACACTCCATCCTGCTGAAAAACTGTACCTCCAGTCGTTAGGCCGCGAATTAGGCTATGCGGATGACGCTCTTAAACTGCTTATTGAATGATGAACAACTATTGCTACTCGACACATGGTCACCATATTCCCTATAAATTGTATATCTGCCGTGAAATGTCATCCGTCACAGACACCATCTGTCTTTTTCGGTTTTGATTCAGACCAATTCGAACCCAAACAGCTGTCTGTAATAATCTATTTTTGCTTAATTATTATTCTATTATGAATCCCTTTATTTGGTATATGACAAACTGCTCTGAAACAGCCCAAAACTGTTCCACGTTTTCTTATACGCCGCACAGGGGTATGGTAAATAATTTATTCACAACAAGTTACATAATTACGGGTATGTATATGCCAATTGCAGCATATACATACCAGCTTTTTTTATAATTCGTTTTTATGAAAGTATTTTTTTGGATTTTTAAAAAACTGATCAGTCCTCCCGTTTCTATCTTGGGGCTGTTGTATTACTTGGCATGTAGTCTTCAAGATGGAAGTATCGACTTCGAGAAGTGGGTGTTATATGTGGGTGCCGGCTTGGCGTTGATCGGTCTTGTCATCGGTTTCATCGGATGGGAAGAGGATGTGCCCCGTCGCTGGCGTTGGACAAAAAGCAGGGTTGACCTTCTCGATACCCGCATTGGAACCGCATTGGGAGTTGCATTTATATTCTTCCTCATTCCAGCAGCTGTAGCTCTCGTAATTTGGTTTATTCACTACGTCAATTAACAATCAACCTTAAAAAATTAATAAAATGAAAAAGTGTACTTATTTAATTTTGGCAGCTATTGCTTTCGCAGCGTTGCTCCTTATTTCCTGCAATAAGGAGACCATACCGCAAATTTCATTGGAGCAAAAGCTGAACCAGAAGCTCTCTGAAATGACAGAAGTGGCAGAACTGGGATCAGTGGAATACACCGTGACAAAGGTGGTGAAGGCTTCCGATGACGAGAAGTGGTACAAAGTGGGCGACCGTAAGATCCTCTTCAAATGCACGGCTTATCTGAAAGCCGGCATCGATTTGGGTAAGCTGGACGCCTCCAAGATTGTGGTTGACGAAGCTAAGAAGTCTATCGTCATCACCCTTCCTAAGGCTGAGTTGTTAGCCTTGAACATGCCCCCCGACAAGTCGGTTCTTGCATACGAGAACGTGGCGACTTTTCGTTCCAATTTCTCCTCCAAAGAGAAAAACCATCTCCTCCAGTTAGGCGAGAAAAGCATCCGCGAAGACGTGCCCAACCTGGGCATCTTGAGCGATGCGGAGAAAAACGCCTCTTCATTCTTCAAGTCTTTGTTGAGTCAACTCGGTTTTGAAATCATCACTGTTAAATTTGAATAATTATGGAAAACGAAAATACAAACACACAGGAGGTCCAACAGCCGACTGAAAGAGAAAAGAGATCCGGAAAGGGAGGAAAATGGTTGAAAGCAATCATTTCCATCATTCTTATCCTTGCCGTTTTGGCAGGCGCCGCCTACTTCGCAATGCAGAAGGGATGGATAAGCAACTTGTTCCAAAAGGACGAGCTCAAAATCGATGAGACCGCCAATGTGGTGACTGAAATCAAGAAGATCTCGGAATTTACCTCTGCCTGTTTTTACGAGGAAATCATCCTTCGCGAAACCAAGACCACCAAGGTCGTGGACAACAGCATTGGCAATAAAATCGCCACTCTGTTCGGTAAAAAAGAAGGCTTGATGACAGATGAAATCGTCATTATCGCCAATGGGAAAGTCCGCGCCGGTTTCAACCTCAAAAATCTGGGTGACGGCGAACTCGCGGATGGTGATATTAAAATCAACGGGGACACCTTATTTGTGACTTTGCCCAAAGCAGAAATCTTTGACGTTTTGGTTAATCCCTCCGACTTCGACATATACATCGAAGACGGTACCTGGGATGAACAGAAAGTTGTGAATATTAAGAACAAGGCCATCGATAGAATCAAGGAAGACGCTATCAAGGACGGCATCCTTGAAAAAGCCACCAAATCTGGTGTGAAAAAACTCACAGAAATGTTCAAGACCTTCGGATTCCCTGTTGTCAAGGTGACCGTTGAAGGGCAGGAAGTGAAAATTGAAGAAACGGAGGCCTAAAACCTCATTATGCGTATAGCAAGGTGCGAGCCTTAATGATTTCAGGCTTGCACCTTATAAAAAACACTTATATAACAAGGTTAAAATATGAAACACATCAAATCCATTTGCAGCCTCCTGTTGCTCGCCGTCATTCTGATGGCTGGCAACAGCTCTTTTGCGGCTAATCTGCCGAAAATGAAGGACAAATATGTGACCGACGCTGCCGGCATTCTGTCCAACTCAGAACTGAACCAATTGCGCACGGACGTCAAATCCATGTGCGACTACTACTCCACTCGCATCCTCGTGGGCATCGTACCAACCTTCGATGGCTATGACATTGAAGAGTACGCCGGGATGCTTAGCGAGTACTGGAATCTCGACGACGAGAACACCATGTTCATTCTGGTGAAACCCAAATCTGACAACGAACGCGGGGAAGCGATGCTGGTGACCAGCAGCGACCTGAAAGACGTGTTTTCATCAGAAGTGTGCGACAAAATCGTTCAGAATGAAATGATTCCCCATTTTAAAAACAACGACTATTTCGGCGGTATTGAGGCCGTGTTGGAATACATGAACAACATGTCTGACGAAGACAATGGCACCAACTATGCGGCAGCACAATCCAACGATGACGATTCCTACGACCAAGGAGAAACGAGGTCTGACCGAGAAAAATCAAGTGAGGGTGGCAGCAATGTGATCATTATCGTTCTCTTAGTTGTTCTGTTCGTTGGCGCTATCATCGCAGCTTTGGTTATAATGTCGAAAAAAAAGAACAGCACGTCACATTCAACGCCTAATAATTCTCAGAATCGCGTCAGCAACGAAAGTTATGAAGATCCCGCACTCAAAGCCCAAATTGAAGAAAAGAAACGTCAATTGGAGGCAAAAAAGAGACAGGAGAAAGAATTAAGAGAACTGGAACGGCTTAACCAGGAAATGGATCAGCAGAATAGTTATGCAGATGACTATTCAGACAATTACGAAGAGAGTGAGAGCCGAGGCCTTGGAAATGCTATGGGTGTGGTAAACTCCTTAGGCGGCGTGATCGGTGCAGGAGCAGCCGGAGGTGGTCTACTGAACTCCATCGGTTCTGCAGCAGGTTCCCTGGCTGGCAAAGGCGAACTTGTTAAGAAAGCAGCTATTGGAGCAGCTGTCGTGGGAGGCACCGTCCTTGTGTTAAAGAACAAAGATAAGATCGCGGGATCCGTAAAATCAATGTTCGGCGGAGCCAAAGCCGTCCTTAGCAATAGCAGCAGCAACGATAGTAGCAGCAAGCCAAGACTTGGCGGAAACGGAAACAGCAGCAAACCAACACTCGGGGGTAGTAACAAGCCTTCTCTCGGAGGTGGTGGAAACAAACCGAAACTGGGTGGAGGCGGAAAGCCGAAATTGGGAGGCGGTTCTTCCTCTGGAGGATGGTAATCTTTTAACAGGTGGAGATTTTTCCTTATTTCGAAGCTATTAAAATAAGGAAAATCTCCCTCTTCCAAAACAAAAACTAACCCAAATCATAGTAAATCATCAAAAATAACAATAATGAAAACCGATTCAAAAATCACCGCGCTATTTCTCTCCACTGCTATTTGGGCTGACGAGAAGTACAATGATACGGAACGTGAAACATTACATGAAATCGCAGCCAATCTCGAACTTGACACCTTAGCTGACGACGTTCAGGATTGTATAGCAAAGGTCACAAATCTATCCGCTGATGAACTGACCCAAAGACTCTCCGAGGCAGCCCAAAAGGTGAATCCCGAAGAAAAAGATGGGATTTTGGCCATCTGTCTCCAATTGATGGGATGCGATTCCTACCTTGCAGAAGAAGAAATCAACAATTTCTTTGTCCTTGCCGGCATTCTTGGCATCGACACGGAACATGCCAAAGGTATTCTAACGGAACTTGTTGAAGAAAAGGAGATGTAAAACTATCTATTCCCAACATCTTTCACTCCAACCCTTACAATACAATATGCCATGAACACCAACGACATTGACATTTTCCGCCGGTCAGCACGCGACAACGGAACGCCAAATCCGTTGTCGCGGGTTGAGGCGTTGCGCCCTCTAATACGCTCCGCTTTGATGAAGGACGAGCTCTCCGAACACGACCGAACTATCCTGACACGCAAAGCCGTAACATTGGGGTTCGACGCTGAAGAGTTCGGGCTGCTACTGGATGCTATGGTCACCTCCAAGAAACAGGGCGGAAAAAAATCCTTGTTCCGAAAACCCAACTACACAGACTATTTCGAATTTGAATTCGACGACGATTTCGACGAAACATTCCTGACGGAAGAAGAACGGAAGCGAAAGGGTCTGGCAGAGTTGGACGAAACGATGAAAATGGTGGAGGATGTGTCTGACTTCGCCCAAAAGATATCCAAGATTACAAAAATATTTGAATAATCTTTTTTTTGTTCGTTATGCCTTATTTCTAATAAATTTTATGCAATTATGCAATTCGATTGCAAAATTGCATAAAATCTTATTGTGTTATACATATTATCGATAAAAATCGTGTACAGCACAAAAATCAAGTAAAATGACAATGGAAGTAAGCCGAAAATCCAGGAGCGATTTTACCCTATAAGAAAAAAAAATCCAAAATATTTTTCCTTATAAGAAAAAATTTGTATCTTCGCGGCACGATAAATTGAGAATACTATGCAAGCACTGTTTTCGACATATAGCCGTCTTGTTGAGGGGACAAACTGCCGCTACCAACGCTATTTATATAGTGATATAGACTGGAAGGAGCGTCTCATCGGCATCAAGGGGGCACGCGGAGTGGGCAAGACCACTATGCTTCTGCAACATATCAAACTATCGCTCAAGGACCTGTCTTCTGCCTTCTACGCCTCCCTTGACCATATCTGGTTCAGCAGCCACACATTGCTGGAACTCGTCGAATACCTCTATACCCACGGCGTGACCCACCTCTTCTTGGACGAGGTACACCGCTATCCGACTTGGGTTCGGGAAATCAAAAACATTTACGACAGCTACCCGGATATGCATATCGTATTCACAGGTTCCTCCCTCCTTGAAATAGACCAGGCGGAGGCAGACCTGTCGAGACGCCTGCGCACGTATGAGCTGCGAGGACTCTCCTTCCGGGAATATTTGGCTATTAACGGGGTTGCAGAACTTCCCGTCTTTGCACTCGACGATATCCTGACTTCCCACCTGCAAATCACCTCATCGCTTGTGTCGGGATTGAAACTGCTGCCGCATTTTGAAAAATATATCCAGCAAGGATATTATCCGTTTCTTTTGGAAACCAGATCCGCAGACAGCTATTATGAAAGGTTGCGTAAGGTGATAAACACGGTCATTGATTACGATATTCCGGCAGTGGAAAAAGACATCAACTACGAAACCCTTCTCAAAGCCAAGAGGCTTCTTATGATATTAGCGCAGACCGTGCCGTTCACGCCAAACATATCCACGCTGTGCGCCACACTTTCCACCACACGTAACCAGCTTATCCGTTTGCTCTCCCTGCTGGAAAGGTCGGCTCTCATCAGACAGCTTTTCGCCGATGGGAAAAAACTGAAGACCCTTGGGAAACCTAACAAAATCCTGTTCGACAACCCGGATTTGATGATGGCGCTGACACAACCCGCTGACACCGGAACCGTCAGGGAATCATTCTTCGCCGCTATGCTGGCCCCTCAACACAGTTTGCATTATCCGCAACAGGGCGATATTCTGGTTGATGGAAAATTCCTCTTTGAAATCGGAGGCCAAAACAAAGGTTTCGGCCAAATAAAGAACATACCAGACAGCTATGTGGTCGCCGATGGGATTGAGTCTGGCTTTGGAAACAAAATACCGCTGTGGCTGTTCGGGTTCCTATATTGATTTTTCGCACCCTCATATCCCCGAATCAAACCAAAGTCGATTCATCATGACAAAGGACATTCCAATATCACGGCAAACATTATGCATGATGGTAGCATTGTGCCTTTTGATGACTATTTCCCTGCCACGCCTCTATTCCCAAAACGACATCTCGCACAATAGCAGCCCCGTCATCGAGATGCGCTTTGTGCCGTCCTGCACGCCCACGACCGACGCTTCAGCCGCGCAAACGAGTGCCGGCCCCGTCAAGGGATTCTACATCGCCAAGCACAAGGTCACGCGGCGGCTTTGGAACGAGGTCATGGGCACCCATGCGAACGGAGAAGCCGACGACTATCTGCCCGTGACCAACGTCTCCCGCGATGAAGTACAACTTTTCATTTTCTGGCTTAACCAGAAGACGAATATGCAGTACCGCCTCCCCACGGAATCGGAATGGACGTGTGCCGTCCAGACAGGCCTCCTCCCGGACGTTACCCCCTCCTTCTACCTTGGTGGCAACGATGCCTCCACGGGATTCCGACTGGCGATGGATTACGATGGCGGGGACGAGGACGATTACTTAGACTTAGGCAATGATGATGAGGAATCTGTGTGGAGCAAGGAGGATAGCCTCAGGATGGCGGGGAGCACTCCCCCACCCTCCCAAACGACCGCCAATGACACGGCGAAGGTCTCTATACGGGCCCTGCTCGCTGCCGAGAAGGCAGCCGAACGAAAGGAAAAAGCCGCCAAACGAAAGGCATTCCTCAACGCCTACCCGCTGACCACCTTCTTCTCCCTCAACACCACCTTCACCGCGATGCCACAATGGTCCTTCGGGTTCAAGATTGGCACCATGCGGAGACTCGGCTGGTACCTCAGCGCAATGACCAACTTCAACTACAGAGGGGCTTTCTCATCTTTCAGCCCTAACGTACATTACGTTCTTACCGGAGTCTCCAAGACCACCTACCTTGAAGCCCAATTGGGATTGGTTGTCCGCCCCCACGACCTGTTCTCCCTCCATATTGGAGCCGGTTTCGGCTACCGCACTCTCAACTTCGAGAGTGACCAGGGCTGGCATAACTTCCCGAAACGGAACTACTATGGTCCCACCGCCTCGCTCGGCGTGATGTTCCACGTCTGGCGCCTCGCCCTTTCCGCCGAAGCCACGGGGATGGTCTATAACCTCAACCCGATCAACGATGTAAGATGCGCGTGGGGCGTAAGGATGGGGGTGGGGCTCAGCTTTCCAATGAAAAATGTAGAATGAAGAATGTAGAATAGACAATGAAACGGGTAAAACGATATTGGTATAAAAGCATCTGGAAAGTTTTCTTCTTTATGATGGGGCTTCTCTTTACCTTTTGCGGGAAAGATCCCGTTTTTGACTATGGCGACTACCTTTACGAATATGACGATTTCTCAAAGGTGGATGACATCAACGGGATCCTCATCCACTGGACTGACACGATGGACATCAGCGACGAACAGAAAACCGTGGTGCGGAACCTCGTTGCGAATATGGTGAGCGTGTCGGGTGGAACTTTTAGAATGGGTGCGCAAAACAGTGACCCCCAATCCGACAATTACGACACCGAGGCCCGCGACAACGAGGGCCCTGTACATGAGGTGACACTCAGCAATTACTATATCGGCAAGTTCGAAATCACTCAGAGGGAATGGCGCACTATCATGGGCGACGAGCTGGACTGGCCGGAACAGTACGGGAGAGGGGATGATTTCCCCGCCTACAATGTGTCGCGAACCGACGCATTGCGGTTTGTGGAAAGGCTGAGTGCCATGACCCGTCTTCCTTTCCAGCTGCCCACCGAGGCGCAATGGGAATTTGCCGCACGGGGCGGTTCCAACTCGCTGCATTACCGTTTCAGCGGCAGCAACGATGTGGACGAGGTGGCTTGGCACAAGGAAAACGCCAACGGTTCTTTGCATCCAGTGGGCGGAAAACGCCCCAACGAATTGGGTCTCCACGACATGAGCGGCAATCTGTGGGAGTGGTGCCTGGACACCTACGGGCCGTACCCCAGCACGTTGCAGACGAACCCTGTGGCCAATTCCGGAAGCCAATTCGTACTTCGTGGCGGTTCCTGGACCTATTTCCCCACCTATTGCCGCGTGACCTGCCGGGATTCCTTCAGTGGCAACGATGCCAGCGTTTCCGTCGGTTTCAGGGTGGCAATGGAACACCACCCTTAGCCACGCCGCAAGACCGTTATTTGCGAAAATTTGTATATTCCCCGCTTTTATTCGCGAAAATTTGTATTTTTGCACGTTTTATTCGCGAAAATTTGTATGGTCCAACTTGACTTAAATAAGGAAATTGTGTTCGCATCTTCGAATCCGGAGGTGTCGAGGACTATTTCCCGATTGCTTTCTGAGGGAAAATTGCGGAAAATAGCCCCTAAAATCTATTCTTCCAACCTCGTGGACAGTCCGGAGAGCATTGTCCGTCGCAACATACTCCATATTCTGACATGGCGATTTCCCGGAACTGTCATAAGCCACCGAAGCGCCCACGAAATGCGCATCACCCCTTCCGGTGACTTTTTTCTGACCGGAAATTCCAACCGGAACGTCAAAGATTTGCCTGGGGTGACCGTCCATATCCTCAAAGGTCCCGAACCAGACGAAAAGGACATGAAATACGGCAACATGTTCATCGCCAGCGAATACAGATGGATGTTGGAAAACATGCAGCAAACCAAGAAAGAAGGGGAATGTTCCAAGATTCTGCCGCAGGAAGTTGTGGAAAAGAAATTGGGCAGTGTGATGATTGCCGGCGGCGAGGATGCGCTAAACGATTATCGGGACCAATTGCGTGCCACAGCACAACGCCTCGGTATGGATCGGGAGTTCAAACGAATCAATATTCTGATTTCGGCGATTCTGGCCACACATACCGCAGATATTCTGTCATCTGCTGCAGTCAGGGCTGTGGCAGCTGGGGCGCCTTACGACGAGAATCGGAAAGCTCTCTTTGAGACACTGTTCGATGTCCTGCAAAGCCATCATTTTCTTTCATATCCGGTGGTCTCCTCCGAATTGGAGTACCGGAATGTTGCGTTTTACGAAAGTTACTTTTCAAACTATATAGAAGGAACGGAGTTCGAGGTGGACGAAGCCTGGAGAATTGTGGAGACTGGTCTGCCAGCCGCCCATCGTCCTGAAGACTCCCATGACATTTTAGGGACATTCAATGTGGTTTCCAACC
>JAEEGG010020567.1_pt1 | contig 13178 bp, 12 predicted proteins | sample 9134161 | NCBI WGS metagenome assembly JAEEGG01 (sample SAMN16246543, study PRJNA631951) | gut metagenome | biome: gut microbiome; feature: rumen; material: CR-attached | host: Bos | place: Iran: Karaj | collected 2018-10 | reverse complement strand
GTTGTTCCTTGTATATGATTATGTTTCTTTTTTATAACGTTTACAATGTCGCCAAATTGGTATCCGTATATGCTTTTGACAGAACAACCGTATAATTGTTCGCAAAGACTTCTTCACAAATTCTCAATTCCAGATTCTGCCTATGCCTAAAATGATTGACCAAGGATGCTTCTCCCATCAGTCCATTCTTTTTTGCATAGGGGGAATTGTTGAAGAATCCCATCATCAGGGGGAACCACAATTCATTTCCCTTGTCATCGGAACGCTCTTTGCGAATGACTTCCAGATTGCCGCGGATATCGTCGGTTTTCAGGTAGATGATATGGTATTTCTTGCCATGAAGCATGTTGCGGATGTCTTGATAGAATTCCATGATCTCATCATCCGACGCGCATCTGAACAGAATCATGTCTTCGACGATGTTCTGGAACAAGGAGCATTCAAAGATCATGTTGTCCTGATTACATGCCTTGTATCGTGAAAGGATGATGGATTTGAAATCATCATATGAAACACGATTGTTATATATTTCATATTGTTCCAGATCTTTGTAGAATCCACGATTGGCAGTCTTGATCTTTGTATAGCAAATGATTTTCCTATCGCCTTCGGAAACCGTTTTTTCCTCTATTGACTGTCGCAAATCCGGATACTTTTCCAGAATCCCATGATAGGCCGTTTCATCCATATAAGTGCACCACGACAGTTCAACAGGAGAGTATTCGCCTTCCCTTACAGCCGTATAATCCGAGTGCCGTTCTGAAAGTTTCCGGACCAATGTGCTTTTGCCGCTTCCTTGCAAGCCTTCTATGAAATAATTCATGTTTTCCTATCTCCATGACTGCCATTACAATGGCCTGTAATTTTCTAATATATCGATAATATTGTCTTGATAAATGTTTCCCTGCAAGACTTTTCCATCGGGTTCGATGGAAACGGATTTGACATCTCCAGGATCGTCTTCATAGGGATTGACAGTTTCTTTTGACAAATCAAAATAGTCTTTGAGATAAATCCGCGCATTTCCTTCCGGCCAGATGATATTTCCTGTTCCCAAGCCAAATCCAATTTCTGTAAAAAGATTAAGTATCTCTCTTGTTTTTACATTATAAGGATTGTTATCTTCTTTGCTAACAAGCCATGCGGGAGACAGTTCCGTTTTGATACCGGTATCTTTTACACATTTTGCAAAAGCCATGACTGGTTCAATAGGAATCGTCTCCTGATGAAATGCATCCACGGAAAGCAAGATGCGATTTAATCCGTTTTCAATAAGACGGTTAGCCACCTCTTGAATTCTCTTCTCATCCTTGCTGAAGTATCCGTTGGTAATCAAATCCCGCCGTTGGATTCCAGCCTTTTTACCTGCTTTGAATATCTCACATACATCTTCTGGATAGAGTAACGGTTCTCCGCCGAATACCATCAATGAATCTATTTTGTAAACACGACAAAGCTCATCAATTGCTTTTGCGGCGATTTTACCATCCAGATGTTCAGTAAATCCGGTATGGTCTCCTTCCGAACAGTGCTTGCAATGGCCTGTACAGGCTAGAGTTTCAATAACTTCTATTCGATTTAAATTCTTTAAATAGTTATTCATAAAACAATCAGCGTTCTCCAGTTTTTATATACTGGATCAACATCTTGATACCATTATAATTTCTTGGATTCAAATCATTTATTTATCCAAGGGAAAACGACTTCATGCAGTTCGATATCATCGAACAGACAGCCTTTGTCGTCGCCTGTAGGATCTTGAAAACCATTGACACCGACATAAACGTTAAGCGAGGCGATATTATGTCCAGAAGGAACGGTGATGTAGAAAGATGCGCGTTTCCAGCCATCGACATCCTCCTCGGTAAACGCCGTGGATTGCTGCCCCCAAAGGCCGATATCAGGATTGTCTCGGAAGAAATAGTTTAAAACTGGCGTGGCGAAATGGCTCTCGTTTTTGCATCGTGCCGTGATAATGAATTGCTGACCAGCCTTGACACTAAAGAAGCCTTGGGATATGCCGCCATTCGTGACATTGATGAGTCGTAACATGCCATTTTCACTGCGGATCGTTCCTTTCGGAGTATCCGCTGCCTGCCAGCTGGGCCAGAATTTGATGCCGCCATTGTCGTCGGGCTCTAATGAGCCGTTCTTCAAAAGATTGGTTTTGGAAGCGTATTTATCCATCGCCGCTTTCATGTTTCGACCCGCTTCAATGGCTTCGATACAATAGGGCAGAACGTCGTTCCAAAATGGGTATTTCGACTTGAAGATTCCGGGCCAGAAATTGCCATGTTCGCACCATAACCAGATATATTCGTCTGTATAATCCATGGCATGGCTGACGTTGGAGGCGAGCAATTGCGTCGGATTATCAGTTTTTTCGAAGAGATTGTAACGGCTTGGTTTGTCCTTCTTTACATAGCTGTCCAGATAAAAGGAAATGCCCATGGATGTGATTTTAAAGAATTTCTCACGATTGGCAGGATCAATCCAAGAGGCGGCAAAACGACGGTATCTTCCCGTGATTTTTGCATAATCTTCCTCATTGGCGGCATGATAGCCCGGGCCTTCGTTTCCATCAACGATTTTCATCGTGTCTGGTGCGCCGTCATATACACCATTGAAAAAGGCGATCATCAGCCCCGTCTTGGAATTCTCCAGACTTTCCGGATGAGCCTCCTTGAACGCAGAATTGCATTCAGAAGTCCATAAGAAGGTGAACAATGTCAGATTTGGGAATTGACGATTGATTTCCTCAATCCATTCTTTTGCCCGCCGACGGACTTGCAGAGCGGTTTCTTCAAAGGAATGCCCAAGATATGGACGGTACATGAAGGGCAGTTTGGTCAGTGCATATGGCTCGATGTCAAGACAAAGGCCTTCAAAGCTTGATTCCTTCGCCGCCCAGGCCATCATGCTGAAGTTGTTAAGCGTCCGCTTCCATGCCTCGTCATCAAACCAGTCGCCATTGAAAAGAGAGGAATTTGCGATATAGAAATTGTGCTTCAGACGTGTCTCCTGCAATTTTCGAAACATGGGAATCAGTTCTGCAAAATCCTCTTTGGCAAGCAGATGTGGTGCCCCGACCTGATGTAGCGGATGATAGTCAAACGTCTTGCCGTCGCGTTTGAGTTTAATGACGGGATTGATTCCAATGCCGTCAAACGGACAGGTGGCATCAATATTTTTCAATGCTTCTTCGACTATTTGTTCAGGCGTCGAAGGTGTCACAAATCCGAAATGGATGATTTTCTTCTGTCCATTTGGAATACGCAAAGAAGTTGCTCCATGCGCGAATGATAACACAACGCATATCAACAGTAATAATTGAAATTTGTATAGCTTCATTCTATATATTCCTTTTTCATAAAAAACTCACAGGTCATTCGACACAGACAATCGATACAGAGGAGAAATACAGTTGTCCCTTGTTGCACACATAGTTAAGATAGAAATCTCCAGAATCCATTCCTGCGACAAATTCCTTCGAGACAGTCCCCCATTGGAGCATTTTCCCGTCATGAGACAGTTGAATATTGGAAGCACTTTGGTGATCACGTTGAACATCGGAATGACAGAAAACCATCATAACGCCGTCGTAGTCGGAAGTCGTCCTGAACTCTACCGTAACGAGATACTTTTTTCCTTTGGTCAACTTTTCGATTTTCTGATGCAACATCAAATAGTTGCTATATTTGTTGAAGACTCGCGTCGTTTCGTCGGGGCTGATCGCTTGGCAGCAAAGTGCATTTTTGCCGTCGAAACGTGTGACGGATGCCTTGTTGATGCCGCTACGCTGCCGAATATTCCAATGTTCCAAGCCATTTTCAAAATGTGAGTTTTTCAATGCATTGTCATCATCCTTTTCCGGCTGGACGTATTTAAGAAAACAACGTTTTGTCAGACCACCCTGTCCGTTGTTGTCTTCAACACGTATGGCGATTACATTCTCACCGACATGCGCGGTGTTTCCGAAAGGCACGTTGAATGCTTCATTCCAAGAATTCGGATTGCCTTCAAAAGGATATGGTCTGTGCAGGACTTTCTGACCATTAATCCACACATCGCACGCTTCGTCGGCGGAACCGACCATCAGGACGGGATTTCCAGGCATCTTCTCTGGCAATTGGACGCGGAGGCGATACCAGCCGTATCCATCGTAAGACTCATATCCGCTTTTGTCCCATGGGCGGTCCGTCGGAATCTTCTCCCAAGCAGATTCATCGAAAGCCACGTCTGCCCAGCCATTTGCTTCTCCGGTTTTTGCAGGATCCGTCTTGAAATGCCATTCAATCGGCAAAGCGATCGTGTCTTTTGTCATCTGCTTGGCGAGGCCGCGCGGCCAGTTGTTGTCTTCACGTTCACGGCAATAACCGATATTGAAAGCATTTGAGAACTCGTTGTCTTGACGGAACTTATCCAATGCATTGACTTTTTCCGCAAATTGGATGTAATCCCCTGTCTTCTGAAAATCATCGTATGCGGAAGCCGTCTCGGCGGTCAGACGTGCGTTTTCCAGTCCAAGCCATAGGAAATGGATGCGTTTTGCCTCAATGGATTCAGATGGCAGAAGGCGGCTCGCCTCCTGAAGAATATTGTTTAATTCAACGAAGCACTTCTGCGTAAATAGATCATGTCCTGCCAGAAAATAATGTGTCCAATTTCCGCCTTCGGGACGATTCGATTCGGCTACTGGCTTTGAATTGTGCGAAATTTTCCACAAGCGTTCAAAGTACTTGCGGACAAGAGGTTCCGCTTTTCCAAAGGCAGAGCAGTACTCCTTTTCAATCGTCTCAAACGGCAAACCTTGGCGTGAGTTCTGCAAACGTGCAATGGTATATAATGTGAGTCCCTGCGCGGCATACATGCCTGTTAGAGAATCATAATCGCTTCCTTTCAAAGCGCGAGGTTCTGCATAGAGGAAACATTTATGGAAATCGCGGTCGTAAGCGATTGGATAACAGTGGCCGTCAAGCGTGAAATTCGGCCGTATCACCATGTCAATGCCAGTCTTATACCATCCTTCCCAGTTGCGGATGTAATAGTCGATTTTTTCATCGGTCCATGGGAAATACATCGACGGACAATAGCAGAATTGGAAACGCGGACCAAGAAAGACATTTTCTGGCGCGGTGGCTGAATTTGCATAGATCAGGCCTGAGAATTTCGCCTTCTTTTCTGGTGCCACGCGATCCGCCTCCGCCATGACTCCGAGATAGAATGCAATCTGCCGATTCGTCATCGAACCAAGCTCCTCCACCCACTTTGGATCCTTCTTGTCATAACGTTCCTTGGCACGCGCGCGGCGGATTTCAGTCGGAATAGGCGAATGATCATCTGACATACAATCATCACAGACGCACTGCAGGTTGCTATCATTGCTTTTCAGATTGATTCGCGGGATATTCGGATTGAAATTTTCAAGCCAATCTTTGACGACTTGTTGTCTGAAAGCAGGAGATCCTGTGCACATGCTGATAAGCTTCGCCTGACCTCCCCAATTCAATGGCGACGGGCGCCGTGTCCCGTCTGGCAACAGATTGAAAAACTCTGGATGCGACTTGAGATATTTATCCGGCCATGACTCAAAGGCATGGGGATAATGTTGTTCGGACAAATCGCGATTGCTACGATGACGCAGAAGCCATTTGACTTCCTGTGTCATGAAATAGGAAAAAGACTCCTGTGACGGCCATTGTGCCTTGCGCCCCCACAACTGCCTCCAAAAGAAGAACTTCAGTTTGGTGGACATTTCATACCGTCCAGCCTCGAACTGAAAATAATCCTTTTTCGGAATGGTTTCGCCGAGCTTTCCAGGCCAAAGCCAATGGCAACCATTGTCGTTTTCAAGGATGTCATACAACGCAAACAACGTCCCGCTTGTCTCGATAAGCAATGCGGCCAAATTGTTTCCACGGTCGTTTCCCGTCAGAATCATCTTATCGTTGTCGCCAAGGAAATTAGCATGATTGTGCGGCAGACCGTCGCCTGATATACCAAATCTTTTGGCAAAATCCGTTTCTCCAAGCGAAAAAACAAATGCACCGTCTGGAATGTCTTCTGGTTCAACGATGGTTTTCATTTTCACGCCGGTCATTTCCGCGACATGATACGTCAATTCCTCTGCGGCATACTTCAATCCATAGTTGGCCTTCTGCGGCAAGAGAACAATACAAGAGCGCTTTATAGGTTCGACACGAACCGTTTCCGCCACTGAAAACGAGCAGATAAAGACCAGTAAAATGAAATATAATTCTCGCTTCATTGTACAACCATCATTCATTTTCTTGTTATTTCGCCAAGATTTTTTCCATGGCTATGAGCTTCCGCATGACATCCTTTGCCGCTGCGCAGCGACGACAACCGCCGAGCCGCCGGAGCCGTTTGGTTCATTCGTAATCAACGTTTTGTTCAATCAAAACATCCTTCAGGCTGTAGTCGGCCCGGCGGCGAGGCAATCTGTGAAAAAATCTGTGTATTCTGTGTAATCTGTGGTTTAAAATTTCGTGTCTTTTCGTGTATTTCGTGGTTACAATTTAATGTCTTGGTTGCGGCTTGACCGCTACGGTTTTTTTCCAAAAAGTCCAGTGGGATCCTTTACCATAACCGATCTTCTCGTAAAACGGATTGCTGCCGCCGGTCATATGCGTGGCGCCCAAGGCTTTCATCCTATGATAGTGCTTGGAAAGAGCCGCCGCCGCAAGTCCTTTCCGACGGTGCTTCGGCGCCGTGCACAGCGGTTCCATGTATGCCAAATGATTCTCCGGAACCCACCACATGCCTGAAAAACAACCATAGTCTTCTTTATCATCTGCGATAATGAGATTGAACTCCGGCGTTGCATGCGGCGATGGCGACATCCATGGCCCAATCACGCCTTTGTACGACTTTGCAGGTGTCCATTCATATGATTGATCTTCTTTGTCCCATCCATCAAAACTGCCGTCATGGTCAAAACCATCCCAGCACAGCTTCGCTAACTTGTCAATATCAATGTCTTCCTGTTCAACAAAATGATATCCGTCAGGCAGTTTGTAATCGAGTTCATTTCTGAAATCAAAAATCCTGTTGTCATATTCATTAATCATCTGAAAGCCGCGTTTGGCGGCGGCTTCTTTGAGAAATTCCTGCCCATTGAAGAAAATCAACTGTTGTTGATTGTTCCAATTCGGCATGGTCGTCATGGCATAGTCAATCAGTTCATCCGCCAAGAACTCATAACCTTTTCGGACATTGAAGTATATGTCTGTCATCGGTGATTCATAATAGACAAATGCCACGACTTTGTCACCGTCGAACCACAGCCTGTCGAGAAATGTATATGACAAATCCATCCAAGACGATTGGAGGGCATGCTCGAAGAACGGGGCGGGCATTCCGCAGCCATTCTCCCGATCATAGATATCGACAAGAAAATCCCATACGAGATTGACATCCGATAATAACTGAAACTGTTTCGTCGTCATGCACATTGTTTGGACAAACAAACCACATCTGTTACTGGAATTTGTCAGAGCTTCGTCAACCTGCTTTTCAGCAACGGTATTCCTTCATTCATCCACCATTCGTTATCGACACCGCCTGAACTCATTCCTCCATGGGCAAACTGCTTGATTACGGCAAAATCGCCGTATTCATTGGTCAACGCCTTGCCAGAGAGAGAACGATATTCCTTTTTGATCCAATCCTCCAGTTCGTCCGGAGAAATCATATCCATATTCTCCGCGAGTCCTTTTAAGTAATTCCAAAAATACGGATCTCCCCTGAATCCCCATTGTTTAGGTTTTTCTTCAAATATTTTTGACAGTTTCATTTTCTTACTCTGCTACCTCTTTTTGACGGGAATGCATATCTCGCTTACATAGTCCTGCGATGTGGGGTCGCCGGGAAGATAATTCTCAAGGTCATAATCGGAAATTCTTTCATATTCCGATGTTGGAAGCCATTCTTTGTTGATTCGTTCCCACATATCCTGAATCGCGTTCGGCATGGGGCCGACACACTTAAAAACAGCCCATGTGTATTCCGGAATATGCAAGATTTCGAATCCTTCAGGAATTCCTTCTATATCGGATGCTATACAGCCTATTCCATATCGAAATTCATTCTTGTCTGTTTTCTTTAGGGCGCATACAGCCAGATAGGCGGGAATCTTCTTGTATGCATCATTTGCATAATACTCATCCCAGAACTTCGGGATTTCCGCTTCACTTGTTTCGGTATTAAAATCCTTTGCATAAACAAGCAAGTCCATTGCTTCCCATTTTTCAATCTTATATTCCATGATCTGCCCTCCTTCAATCGTAATATGGATGGTATCCTTGCTTTTGAATTGATTGGGACTCACTTTTGTGACTTCACGGATGAACCTTCTTGGAGAGAAGAACCACCGATTAAACAGAATGTTCAAGAAGGAACATATCGACAAACGGGAATTTGTTGCCCCATCATAGAACGATTAAAAGTTCAATTTTGTTGGCATTTAATCGTTCACAGGACAAATCATCTGAAGGTCAAATGGTTCCTTTTCAGCAATTTCTTTTATAGGATTACTTGCCAAGTCACTTCCCATTGCTCTGTAAAATGCAATCGTCTCCTCTGAAGAACAAGCAGATATGTACAAAGCTTCAGCACCTTTTTTTCTTGCTTCATCTTTCCCTGCTTCAAATAATCGTCTGCCAATGCCTTGTCCTCTGCATTCAGAAGATACATGCATCATATCTAGAATCATGTACGAACCATTTAGTTGCCTTAATAGTCCAATAAAACCAACAACTTTGTCATTTTTTAATGCAATGTATGTGATATATTCATCACTGCTTATTTGCTTTGCTACAGAACGCTTTTTGTTTAGGTCCCAATCTTCGGTATATTTGCGTTCAACCAATGTTAAATCTCCGTCTATTCTGCGATACACCTTATTTACATCCTGTTTTCTGTTATATAAATCCAATGATTTTATACAGAAATTTGTTTCTGATAACAATTCAATTTTTATCAAATGATGTATCTCCTTATGTTGGATGTTTTAATCTTTTGATTTATTTCAGTTGTTGCAGATGGTCTGCATCCTTTGGCCATACTGCCTTGAAATAAAGTCTTTCTTTTAGTGGTACAAGCAGCATACACTTTCAAAATGCGCCGTTCGTGAGAACATGTCGAAGAGGGCGCATTTTTCAGGTTTGTATTGGCATTTCTGCTTCACTTGCTTCGGTATGAAAATCCTTCACATGCACCAGTAAGTCCATTGCTTCCCATTTTTCAATCTTGTATTCCATTATCTGCTCTCCTTCAATCATAATCAGGATAGTTTACCTAGGCTTTTTACCTTAAAGTTATTTTTACGCATTTTTTCTATTTGGGAATGCATCATGGTAGGAAATGCCTTTATACTTTATTTTGAGTTCATTAAAAGCTTTTTCGTATTTACTGATTTTTTCTTCGTTTCCAATATATTTAAGAAAAGGTTTTCTCTTTCCGACAACCCAACCGTCAGAGTCAGGTTTTTCATCTGTTGGGTATCCAGTATATGGTGTTATTGAGCAACCCGACACTTCAGGATGATTTGCAGCAATCCATGCAACCTGCTCAGTCGTGAATAAGTTTGTGGTAAAATTGAATGTTTCAAGATAAGGCATTGAATCCAAAAAAGATAAGTCTTGATCCATAATGTTTTTCGCTGTACAGGAAAGATGTCTAATTGGAGTACCTGCAAGAGGCATAAATGAATCGATTACCATTGTACTCCATATTTCATTTCCAATTCTGAAATCTTCAAGTCTCGGCGCAGTATTGACGAGTTCAATATTTTTAATTCTGGAAAAGTCCATAACTGCCAGTCCTGTTAAAGCATGATTGGTGCTCATATCCCAAAATTGATCAATACGCTGATTGAAGAAGAAATAAAGATACTGGATATTTGGAAGTGTTCCAAGCAGAGACCAGTCTTCAATAAACTTGTTTTTGAAAAAACGGATTGCTTTAAATTGATTGCCATAAGTGTTTATAAAATACTCGAAAGTATCTTGCCTAAGTCCTGAAATCGTTACAGTATCTTCATTAGGATAATCTCTCAGCCTATCTATATCCGACATACGGATTCTGCCTCCGCCAATATCCGGATTTTCTTCCTTAAGTGTAAGGCTCGTATGCAATTTTTTCTCCGGATCCCAATCAAAAGTATAATTGCAAAAAGATGTAAATGAAAACTTCATAATGAATTGTTGATTCAGAAACAAATTAACAAAACGAAATTTATAATTCCCGCCTCAAATAACCACATGTGAACGGAAAGAAATCAAACTTTTGGGTTCCGATATGAATGGCTCCGTTTTGTTCATACCACTTGCGAAGGACAGTGTTTTCTTCAACAATTCCGATATTCATTGCATGGCATCCCACACTTTTTGCAAAGGTAAAAGAATGTTCCAACAATTGCTTACCTATTCCACGATGTCTGTATTGCGGCAAAACAGCAAGATTATTCAATTCGCATTCTCCGTTTTCCTGAATCAGGAGAGAGTAGTATCCGCATAAAACACTATCTTCTTCAGCAACAAACATAGGCCTGTGTTCTTTATCCATATGCCAATACAGTCTGTCATCTGAAATAGCAAAAGCGGTAAATCTCGGTGCGTTTTCCTTTGTAATTCCGTATTCCTCTGCGACAGTCATAAAGCTGCTCCGTATTAAGTTCATGCACATTGGTATATCTTCTCGTTTTACTTCCCGTATCATGTTTTTCTCTATAATTTCTGAGTTTGCCAACCTTATTTCATTTGTCTCAGATGGTCTGCATCCTTTGGCTCATACTGCCCTGAAATAAAGTCTTTCTTTTAGTGGTACAAGCAGCATACACTCTCAAAATGCACTGTTCGTGGGAACATATCGAAGAGGGCGCATTTTTCGGGCTTGTAGAGGCCGTCTGCGCAGAGCAGTTTTAAATCACGGGCGAGGGTGGCGGGATTGCAGGAGACGTAGATCAGATATTTCGGCGGATGGTCGCGCAGGGCGGAAATGGCTTTCGGCAGACAGCCCATGCGGGGCGGATCGATGACGGCGACCGTCTGGTCCAGATCGATGTTGGCCAACGGACCATCCGCCGCCGACAGAAATTCCTCCGCAGGACCTTTCCACAGTTCCGTGACGAGACCCGCCTCCTGCAAGGCGAAATCCGCTGCGTTGACGGCGGGAACGTCGCTTTCGACAAGCGACCGATGAGCGAACATCGGGCCGAGCTGCATCGTGAACGTTCCCGCGCCGCCGTAGATGTCGAGCAGATGGCCTTTTGCGGGAAGCGCTTCGCACCATGCTTTCACCGTTTGCAGAAGTCGTTCCGCCACAGGGGGATTCACCTGCCAGAAGCCGCCGACGGGCACACGGTAGGTCACGCCGAGCAGCTTCTCCTTCAGCCATGAGAGCTTCGGAGAGGCCTGCCCGAAATAGAAACAGCAGTCGCCATCCGTCGTGATGCGCAACGTCAACGGATAAGGCTCCTTGCGTTTGGCGTTCTGCTTGCCCCATTCGCTGCGGATGGCTTTCGGAAGCATTTTGTTCAACGCGTCTTGCGCCAACGGGCAGCTTTTGACCATCATGAATGTCGTGTTGTCGCGTTCGAAATAACCGTACGGCACGTAGTATCCAGTGGCTTCCAACGTCCGTTCGCCAGGCTCTAGACGCAGTTTGTTGCGGTAGCCATAGTCCTGCGGCGACGGATTGACGGATTCCAGTTCAGGGAACGATTCGAATTTGCCGACGCGGCTCATCAGCGTCTTGAACTGCTTCGCCTTGCAGGCGACTTCCGTTTCGTAAGTCAAGTGTTGATAGGAACATCCGCCGCAACGACCATAGTAGCGGCAGGGCGGCGCTACGCGACCATTTCCGGCCGACACGATGTTCCGCACGACGCCGCGGCAGAAGGCGGGCTTCCGTTCCGTGATTTCGATTTCCACGTCGTCGCCGACGGCTGTGAACGGCACGAAGACGACCGATCCGTCCGCCAAACGTCCCACGCCGTCGCCGCCGTAGGCGATATCCGTTATGATGACACGCGCATATTGCATGGATTCTTTCCTTAATTGTTGCTGCTTGATTTTCTATTTAAATTATAGTAATATATTATAATCTCCGAATAAATCTTTTCAGCCCGAGGCAAAACATGCCATACGACTTCATGAACATTACCCAATGGGGCGTCCAACTGACGTCACGACAACGCATGCTGCTGGCCGGACCATGCTCCGCTGAAACGGAAGAGCAGGTTCTGGCGACGGCTCGCGCCTTGCCAAAGGAACAGATCGCCTTCCTGCGGGCGGGCGTGTGGAAACCGCGCACGCGGCCAGGCTCCTTTGAAGGCGCAGGGGAGGCCGCTTTCGACTGGCTGGCTCGTGCAAAAGCGGAAACAGGCATTCCGTTCGCCGTGGAAGTCGCCAACGCGAAGCATGTGGAAGTCGCTCTAGCCCATGGAGTTGACGCTGTCTGGATCGGCGCGAGAACGACCGTCACGCCGTTCGCCGTGCAGGAAATCGCGGACGCTCTTCATGGCGTGGACATTCCCGTTTTCGTGAAAAATCCCGTCAATCCAGATTTGGAACTGTGGATCGGCGCCATTGAACGGATTGCGCAGACAGGCGTGAAACGCGTTGCCGCCATCCTGCGTGGCTGCAGCGGCATCGCGTCCGGCAAATACCGCAACGCGCCTGCGTGGAATCTCGCCATCGAGCTGAAACGCCGTCTGCCAAGCCTCCCATGCCTCTGCGATCCGTCCCATATCGCAGGCGACGCCGCGTTGGTGCAGGAAATCGCTCAACAAGCAATGAATCTTGATTTCCAAGGACTTATGATCGAAACTCATATTCAGCCGTCTGCCGCTCTTTCGGACAGCAGGCAGCAGCTCACGCCTGAACAGCTTCGACAGCTCCTCAAGACGCTTGTGTTGCGCGACCAGACGTCCGAAAATCCGCAGGGCCAATTAAAATTGGACGAACTACGGCTCGCCATCGATCAATTGGATGTCACGCTTCTTGAAACGCTTGCCCACCGCATGCGCATCTCCCGTGAAATAGGTGACTTAAAGCGTGACAACAGCATCACCGTCCTGCAGACGTCCCGTTGGGAAAAAGTCCTCGCGACGGCGATCGAGCGCGGCAAACAGCTTGGTCTCGGAGAGGATTTCG
>JAEEGG010020566.1_pt1 | contig 13178 bp, 6 predicted proteins | sample 9134161 | NCBI WGS metagenome assembly JAEEGG01 (sample SAMN16246543, study PRJNA631951) | gut metagenome | biome: gut microbiome; feature: rumen; material: CR-attached | host: Bos | place: Iran: Karaj | collected 2018-10 | reverse complement strand
CCGCCGACCCCGACGCCATCGGCCCCCTGCAGCTGATCCCCCAGTGCGTGCAGACCGGCCAGGCCGCCGGCGTGGCCGCCGCCGTCGCCATCAAGGACGGCACCACCACCGCCAACGTGGATATCAAAAAGGTGCAGTACATCCTCTCCCACGAGCAGGATGTGCCCCTGCCCCGGCAGGACAACACCAACCAGGATATGGTGAAGGAAATGGAAGCCTGCAACTACGGCCGCGACACGGAGCGCGCCAAGCGCATCCTGGCGAAGGAATGATCGGTAATTGAGCAGCAAGGGGAGAGGAACGGCGTTCCTCTCCCTCGCTATATGCATCGCAGGCCATCCCGCATTTGTCACAGGGATGTAACTTGACCTTCCGCTGCTACCTTATATATAATATAAAAACACAAAACCACGACCGCACGGACAGGAGGGTGCTTATGAAAACCTATGACAAGCAGTTCATCGGCGGCGTCTGGCGGGAGGGCCGGGGCGAGCACATGCTGGAGGACCGGGACCCCTACACCGGGGAGGTCCTCTGCCGCTATCGCTCCGCCGGCCTTGCGGACCTGGACGACGCCTTTGCCGCCGCCCGCGCCGCCCAGAAGGAATGGTACGCCCTGGCCCCCGCCCGGCGGGTGGAAGCCCTGGAAAGGCTCTGGCACACGCTGGACGCCAATCGGGCCCTTCTGGACGAATGCCTGCTGCGGGAGGCGGGCTGCACCGTCCCCAAGCGGGCCTATGAGGTGGGGGAGAGCGTCAACCTGGCGCGGTACTACATGTCCTTTCCCTACCTGCTGGACGGGAAGATCCAGGAATCGGACAATCCGGGGCAGATGAACTACATCTTCCGGCAGCCCCGGGGGGTCGTCACCGTCATCGCCCCCTGGAACGTGCCCTTCATTCTGGCTCTGCGCAGCGTCCTGCCCGCCGTGGCCGCGGGCAACGCCGTGGTGCTGAAGCCCGCCTCCGACACGCCGGCCACCGCCTTCATCCTGGGGGAGCTTTTCCAGGAGGCGGAGATGCCCGCGGGCCTGCTGAACGTGGTGGCGGGCGCGGGCGCCGAGATCGGGGACGCGCTGGTGCGCCACCCCGGCGGCGATATGGTCTCCTTCACCGGCTCCACGGAGGTGGGGAAGCGCATCGGCAGCCTGGCCGGCGGCCGGGTCTGCGACGTGTCCCTGGAGCTGGGGGGCAACAATTCCATGCTCCTTCTGCCGGACGCGGACCTGGAAAAAGCGGCGGAAAAGGCGGTCTTCGGCGCGTTCTTCCATCAGGGGCAGATCTGCATGGGCCTCAACCGCATCCTCACCCTGCCGGAGAATCACGACGAGTTCTGCCGCATCTTCGCGGAAAAGGTGCGCGCCCTGAAGGCGGGAAACCCTGCGGACCCGGAGGTCTTCGTGGGGCCGCTGATCAACCACGCGCAGGTGGAGCGCTTTGAAGCGCTGCTGGCTTCCACCCTGGAGGCCGGGGCGCGGACGCTGGTGGAGGGCCGGACCGAGGGGAACGTGGTGCATCCCTGGGTCCTCACCGAGGTGGATATGTCCATGCCCGCCGCATGCAGCGAAATGTTCGGCCCCGTGGTCAGCATCCTCCGGGCGAAGGACGTTGAGGAGCAGATCGCCCTTGCCAACGCCACGGAATACGGGCTTTCCGGCAGCGTCTTCGGCCGGGACGTCTACCGGGCCATGCAGGTCGCCCGCAGGCTCCAGAGCGGCATGGTGCACATCAACGACCAATCCATCGGCGACGAAGCCCACGTCATGTTCGGCGGCGAGAAGCAGAGCGGCGTCGGCCGCTTCAACGGCGACTGGGTCCTGCGGAAGTTCACCACGGAACAGTGGCTCGCCGTAACGTCGTCGGAGTGAACTTCGCTCGCTCCGCTTCCGCGGTTACCGTAAGAGCCGCGAAAGCTGCGTATCGCTCCGTTACTCCTCCTCTCCAAAACGCGGCAAGACCGCGTTTTGGTAAGACGATGGCACGAAAGCTCGGGTGAATGTCAGGTGTCGGCCCGAAGGGCCAACACCTGAAAGATTCCCCCGGCTCCTCCTCTCCAAACCGAAACCCTGGGGTTTCGGTTTGGTTGTTGCGGAGGACGGAGTGAACTTCGCTCGCTCCGCTTTCGCGGTTACCGTAAGAGCCGCGAAAGCTGCGTATCGCTCCGTTACTCCTCCTCTCCGAGGGGACGCTGCGGATGCAGCGCCCCCGGTGAAATGCCCGCTGCGCGGGCGTGAAATCCCGCTGCGCGGGGTGAAATACGGCCCTTGGCCGTGTGATATCGTGCCCTTTGGGCACGGTTGAGGTATCCCCTCCGGGGATGATTGAAATTTGAGGCGGTTAACGCCGCCGGCTTCTCCTGGGAGAAGCCGGCGCGAAGCGCCTGATGAGGGACGTTTTGCAAAGCAAAACGATGGGGCTCCGCGAGGGCCCCATCAAAATGCGGATGCGAAAGGCTTACAACTCCGCGATATATTCCTCGATGCGGCGGATCACCAGGTCCCGGCTCTGGCCCAGATCGGCGCTGTGCTGGAGATAGGTCCAGAAGGCGTCGGTGAGCCGTTCCTCCGTGATATAAAAGGCGGTGGTGGGCGCGCCGCGGCGCACGATGATGCAGCCGTAGTTCTCCTTTGCGTAGACCATGGTGCCCGCCGGGACGCGGTCTGTCAGGACCACCCGATAGTTGTCTCTGCTGCGGAGCAGGGAGACCACCCGCCGCAGATGGGCTTTCAGCTCCTCCGGGGAATAGCGGAGATCATAGCCCAGGAATTCGCTGAGGGGCTGGCGGACATGCCCGGCCCGCACCTCCTTCACCGGGGGAAGGCTGAGAAGCTCCGTGAGGGTGAGCCCGGCGTCCAGCTGCGCATTCATCTGCCGCGCGGCCTCCAGCAGAAATCTCTCCAGCTCCGGTCCGCACCGTTTTCCGAAAGCAACGGCTATCGACCGCGGCAGACTGCAGCCCAGGGGCAGCCGCTGGGCGACGATGCGGGAATTGGGCGCTTCCTCGAAATCCCGCAGCAGTTTCAGCATATCCGCATGGTTCTCCGGCCGGAAGACCCGCATGAGGGGCACGCACAGGGAGAGATAGTCCTGAAATTCCTTCGTCAGCGCCCCAACGGCCGCCGGGTCCGACACCAGCAGATTCAGCCCCTCCCCGTCGCCGACGGAGCTGGAGGTAAAGGCGCCGCAGTCCCGGGCGATGATCAGGGCCCGGCGAAATGCCCCGTCGCTGGGCTTGGGGTAGTACCAGGCCTCCACCGCGCCGGTGAGGTAGAGGGGCATCCATTTGCCCAGCCCGTCCAGCATTTCGCCCCGGCTGCGGCTGACGCTGTGGATGATGCGGAGACGTCCGCCCCGCCCGATGAAGCGCAGCACCGCCTCCGTCCAGCGGCGGGTATAGGCCGCGTCCGCGAAGAGCCAGCCTTTCCCCTGATCGGAATAGACCAGCAGCTCCGTGGGATCGCCGGAGACGCAGCAGTCGTCCAGCAGCCGCAGCGCCGCCTCCCGTTTTCCCTCTGTTCCGTAGTAGAAGCCGGCGCTTGCGGGCTTTTCCGCCGCCGGCGGCAGCTTGGCCTCCGGCCACAGGAGCCGCGCCGCCGCCAGGCCGCTTAGCAGGCGCTCCACCCGCTCCATGTCCTGCTGTTCCTCCTGGTTCAGCCAGCTCAGCAGCAGCTTTTCCGCTTCGTTCTCCGTTTCCGGCCAGCTCCGGCCGGGGCACACGGCTTCCGCCGCCGCGTTTTTCCGCAGCGGATTGGCCTGCAGCTCCCGCGCGAAGTAGGCCGCCGCGGGCTCCAGGAAAAAGCGGTCCCGGGGCAGGCCCCGTTTGCCGCTGCGCATGCGGCTGATATAGGATGGGTCGAAGCCCAGCTCCCGCCCCAGCGCGCTGTTGGAGGTGTCCGTCAGTCTCAGAAGAAAATCCAGTTTTCCGGCAAGCATGCTCCCGCCCCCTTTGCCGCCATTGTACCATGCCCCGCCCCCGGCGGCAAGGGGTGAGCGCCGTACTGTGTCCATGTGCGCCGGCTCTCCCTTTTCTTCGCTGTTTTTCGCCTATTGTAACACTTGGGTTACACTTGTCCCGAAACTATTGCATTTTGAACGGCCATCGGTTACACTCACGGTGCAATAAAAAGGGCGCACAGCCTTGCTGCGCCGCCCGCAACAAGGTGAGTGCGCGAAAGCGTTACCACAAACCACCGACGGGTCCTTCTCTCATGTCGGGACCCGGCGGAATTCTAAAAAAGGAGGAAAAGAACATGAGAACTCTCAAGAAGTCCCTCTGCCTCGTTCTGGCTCTGGTGTTCGTTCTGGGGCTCTGCACCGTTGGAAGCAATGCGGCTTTTGCCGACATTTATTCCGACGCTGCGGACGTCACTGCCGATTACCTGGATGCCATCGAAGTTCTGACGGGACTGCGGATCATCAACGGCTACAAGGACGGCACCTTCGGCCCCGACTCCGAAGTGACCCGTGCCGAGGCAGCCGCCATGATCGCCCGTATGATGCTGGGCCGTGAGGCTGCCGACAAGCTGCCCGTCGGCGAGGTGAAGTTCAGCGACGTGGCCGATACCCATTGGGCCGTGCAGTACATCGCTTTCTGCGCCAACAAGGGCATCATCGTGGGCATGGGCAACGGCACCTTCTGCCCCAATGACCCCGTCACCGGCACCCAGCTGGCCGCCATGCTGCTCCGCGCTCTGGGCTACGACGCCATGGGCGAGTATCAGGGCAAGGGCTGGGACATCAACGCTGTTGCCGACGCGCTGTACTACGGCGTGTTCAATGACAGCCTGGTTGTCGACTTCAGCAAGCCGGCCACCCGTGAGGAGACCGCCCTCTACATCTGGAACACTCTGTGGATCAACCTGGTGGGCTACGATGTGGACCTGAACTACTACAAGGAAAAGACCCGCACGATCGACGGAAAGACCGTTGAACTGACTTTCGCCAATGACGCCTACAACCTGATGGAACTGGGCTACGACAGCAGGACCAACCGCGGCACCTATATCGTTCTGGCCAACAAGTACACCGGCAGCAAGTACACCGTCGTCGGTCGCTTGAGAGATTTCGGTTGGTACGATGCTGACAATAACTGGCATTTCGACCACAGTGCCTTTGCTCCTGAGTACTATCTGGACTATGAGACTCCTCTGGAGTTCATCGGCCATGAAGTCACTGTCTACATCGATTCCGAAAAGCTGGACGACACTGAAGAGCACCTCAAGTACAACAAGTGCTACCTGCTCCGGGACGAGTCCACTGTGCTCGATAAGGGCAAGAAGCTGGACGACTTCTATCGCGCTGCCAAGGATGCCAATAATAACAATACCAGTGTTCGGTTCCGTGACGTTGAAGTCATCAACAACTATGATTACGAGAATATGACTTACGCCACAGAAGCGGCCAAAGATGGCGACACCCGGGAAGTGTACAGGCTGGTCTCTGACCTGAAGGGCCAGAAGAGCTCCATGGACAGCGCCCCCAGCGGCACCTGGATTCTGGACCATGAAGGCAAGATCCTCCTTCAGCGCAAGGAAACCTCCTATCTTGGCAAGGTCCTTGAAGTCGACACTGCTCACAGCGAAGTCGAGATCAACGTCTACCTGGGCTGGAACGATGATCAGACGGCAAAAGTTTATGAGTCCGATGTCTTCGATTTTGCTTGGAGCGACATCGATCTGGTTTATGACGGCATCGCTGCGAACGACTATGTGGTCGTGAAGCCTGTGGGCGAGCTCACTTATGTTGAGTCCACCACCACGCAGACCGTGGACATCACCACGAAGCAGTTGTTCATCTTCTGGTATTACTTCAACAATTTCACCATTGGACCCGACCTCAATGTCGCGGCCTATGATATCGATGTGAAGGGTTCCGATCCCATTGACGGCATCAATCCGGGCGACAAGGTTATGTTCTACATGACTTCCGCCGGCTACTTCGCTGCAGAAGTTATTGAGAGAGCCAAGACCGAAGGCATCGTCTACATCAACCATATCGGCGACTACATCCGCTATGGCGAATGGGATCAGATCATTACGCCGGACGGTGAAAATGCCGACGTGACAAATCCCAAAACCGTCAAGAAGGTGCAGGGCATCAACCAGGACGGCGAAGAAGTCGTCTTCACCTTCTCTCAGAGCGCTTGGGATGCCATGGTGCTCAAGGGAATCGCTCCTCAGCTTGGCAAAATCTACGAAGTTCGCAAGAACAGCAACGGTTATACTTTCGATCCCAATGTGCGCGGCCTCGTCGAACTTGAGAATGAAAGCGGCAAGACCAGCTTCCTGAAGAACACCTGGACCGATGAGGAAGACGGCAGAACCCGCAGCGACATTTACTATGTCAGCAAGGATACCGTCGTTATCTACTTCACGGGCAAGGGCTCTCAGCTGAACATCGAAGTTTCCAACAAGCTGAGCAAGGCTGAAAAGCTCTTTGCTATCGCCAAGGATATGGGCGGCAGCAAGCAGCTCACCACTGTGTGGGTGCCTGACGTCGAGGCTCCTGAGGCTGCTGATTCCGGCAACTACCTGTATATCGGCGGCACCAACACCGCCAGCGGCGCAGCCAGCTACGAGTGGTACAACGACGAGAACACCCCGTTCTACACTGCCTATGTCGACGGTGTGCCTCAGAAGATGTATCTGGCCGGCCCCGCCGAAGCGTACCCCTACGGCGGTGATTATCTCGCCAGTGCTTTCTATCAGTACAGCGACAACGACGGCGACGGCATCTATGAACTGAAGTTCGCCACGAAGGCCCGCATGCGCGTCGTCCTTGGCGACGAGGGCGTTGGCACGATCGAGAATGGTTACCTCTATCTGGAAGATGCCTACGGCAACCTGTCTGACGGTGTGGAACTGAAGGTCAATGTGGTCGACATTTCCGGCGGCACCACCACCGGCACCAAGACCAACACCAATATCACCAGCGTCGAGCGGCTGGAGTACTTCCTGTCTCTGGGTTACCAGGTCCGGGTCGACTACATGTACGCCGAAGCTGATGACGTGGAAGTGCCTGTCGGCACCATGTACGTGACCAAGGTTACGCCTCCCGCCGAATAAGATACCCCCAAAAACAAAGCTTAAGTAATTAAACTGCGTTCCGCCCCCGGGCTTCGGCCCGGGGGCGGTTTTATCGCTGCCCTCCCCGGCGGCCGCCGCGTCACGGTATTACACGGCAAGCGGAGAGGGCGTATATAATAGTGAAAACACAAAAGAGCGCTGCTGCCTCTGCGGTCAGCCTTGGGTGCGATCAAGCAAAATGCTGAACGTTCGGACGCCGGACGGTCAGCGAATTTTGAGTTAGGGAGCTATTAACGCCCCTCATGCGGACGAAGCTGCCGACAGCAAAAGCCGGGGCCTGCTGCGGCATAAACGGAACCGCAGCAAGCCCGTAGGAAAACCCTCCCCGGAGGGGAGTCCGCAATCGTGCCCAAAGGACACGATTGCACACGGCCTTTGGACGCAGTTTCTCCCGCACGGCGGGTATATCACAGGGGGGGCGCTGCAAAACGCAGCGCCCCCTGTTAAGCAGCCGGAGACAATGGGAATACGTGCCCTTGGGCACAGCGGAGATCACTTTCGGACGATGCCCAGTTCTTCGTGGTGCTTGACCTTCATCCGATACATCTTGTCATCCATTTCCTTCATGAACGCATCCGCGCTGCCGGCGTCAAAGCTGCTCACGCCGTAGGACAGGGAAATCTCATAGGGGCAGCCCCCCTCCCGGTGCTTCGCCAGCAGCCGGCGGACCTCGGCCATGTAGGCATGCAGGCTGTCCTCGTCGCCGGATATCTTCAGCACGATGAATTCATCGCCGGCAAAGCGGAACACCAGCTCGTTGTCCGACCGCGCCTTTTTCATGGCGTCGGCCACGGCTTTCAGGGCGCGGTCCCCTTCCGAATGGCCGAAGTTGTCGTTGATGCTCTTGAACCCATCCAGATCCACCATCGCGCCGGAAAAGCCGCTCCCCCGGCTGATCCACGCGGAAAGGGTATGGTTCAGGTACAGGCGGTTGAAGGTGTCCGTCAGGGTATCCACATAGGCCATTTCGTTCTGCTGCATCATAAACAGGCCGGCAAGGCCGATGGCAGCGGAGAGCCAGGCCAGAGAGAGGCCGTAGATCAGGAATTGCAGCCCGGCCCCCGCGAGGATCGGCAGCAGGAACATTTCCACGCTGATAAACGTCCTCGCGCCGTTTTTCTTCTCATAACGCCGCGTTTCGAGGGCGGCGGTGAGACAGTAATAAAGAATGACAGCGTAATAGACATAGCTGAAGGGCCGCCGCTCATACATGTTTTCCCCGGTGATGTAAAAAGAAATGGGGACAACGAGATTCAGGATGTTGATCGCGAACATCACGCCGCCGACGATGATCTGGGGCTTGTAGTGCTTCCAGATCCGCCCCGTATCGTCATAGAGGCCCAGATCGACATAGACGAGCAGGCAGAAGGGCAGCAGCAGATTCACGGTGTAGAGATAGGTATTGGCAGCATAATTCAGCAGCCGCGCCCCCGGGAACAGCCTGCCGTCGATGGCATAGGAAAACATTTCCGCCAGACAGCCCAGCATCACGCCGAAGACCATGCAGAAGAAAATCTTGTCCTCCGTCCGCCGCCGGGAGGTCTGGGTGCGCGAGGTAAAAAACAGGATAAACAGGATCACAACGCCGATGCAGTTGGGGATGTAAATCGACCGCATATCCATAGAAAAGCCTCCTCCGCCTTATTCGCCGCCGCGCGTTTTGCGGCGCACATCCTGCGCAGTCAGTTCAGCGCGGGCACCACTCCGATGATTTTCAGCTTCGGTCCTCATAACCTGTCAATACACTTCCCAGTATCCTTTTTTGTGGATCCGATCCGTTTGATTTTTCCTTCGCCGGATAGTTTGTCCAACGCTCTCTGAATGGTTCTGACTGTTCTTCCTGTCTTTTTAGAAAGAGATTCTCTTGTTTGCGTTGGATCTTCCTTTAGGAGGGCGTACACACTCATTGCAGTTGCTATTTTACGCTCGCTGTTCGGTTCCGTGTCGTTTATAGTGACATCATCGGTGACATTCTTCACGTTGGCGTCCCTATAAAAAGCGAAGGAAAAGCCGCCGTTTTCGATTATGGACTCAACTCGGATATGGTATTTATCACATAGTGCAAATACTTTTCTGAAGCCACTTCCAAAAATCTCAACGTCTTTGCTTTTGTATGCTGTCACTATGCGCAAGGGTTTGTCTTAGTCATTACTTAACTGTTTTGCAACAGCTAAGCTTTTCTCAGACAATTCATACCTCATTTCCCTTGTCATATGCCAATCCCATTTTGGATCATCCGGATTCAAAGGGTGAACATCCGATGCCATTAGAAGACCTACGGAATTCAACCCGAGAAAACTGGATACGCTGAAAACAACAGATGTCTCCATGTCAACCCCGACAGCACCCTTTTCCCGCCATAGCTGTTCTTTATAAAAGGTCTGACGATACACTGCATCGGTCGAAACAATCGGGTATGTTTTGATATGCATCTTGGATGAGGCGATCTTATGCAGCCGTATGCTGGGGATTGAGTATTCAAGGGACTCGTAGTAATGGAGCGACGTTCCCTCTTCTACAAAAGCTTTATCCGGTGTAATAATCTCTCCAATCTTTATCTGCGGATCAAATGCACCGAACATACCCACTGAAATGATATTCTTCACGCCAAGTGCGGCAAGCGTTTCCACCGTATCACAGGCCTGTGGCGCGCCACGGCCGCCATCCAGAAAACAAACCCGATATTCAGCAATCTCCCAAACAGGGCATCGATTCAGAAATCGGGGAAAGGGCTCTGGCAATTCCTGCGCATTATGGTTGTCACACAGATACTCAATGCCTTTACTCATAAAGAAAACGATCGCTGTCTCCGGAAGATGTAAATGGCACTCTCTGTGTGCGCTGTTGATTTGATTTCTTGCTTTTATAATCGGCTCAGTTTTATCGCTTGACAGACACCACATGGATTTTTCCCCCAGTAATTCCCGATCTGTTATCTGGTTACCAATCGTCACCCGGAATGGCAAAGCGTCATCAACCTCGTCTGTTTGTATCATTTTACCACAAAAAGAAAAGAACGGCAATTCTATCAGAATTACCGTCCTAATATGGTGGAGATGAAGGGATTCGAACCCTCGACCTCTCGGATGCGAACCGAACGCTCTCCCACGCGGGCCAGTTTCTAGTCACCATGTGACAGACGAAGCTGGCACAAAGCGTTATATTTCAAGGGTCTCCGGGCGTTTTTCACCTGTTTTTTTGATCTGCACTTGAAGTGGTATAAAATGGCAATCATAACCGGCCTGGGGCGTGGCTTTCGTCCCTGCCACGTGAGCTGCACCCCACCGGATGGGAACCGGGTGCCGCCGAGAATGTTTGCATCCCGGAGCACAATGTTCGCATCCTGGGTTGTTAGATATTATTCGGGTATGCGATAGAATATGAATTAGTCGTGTAGGAATGAACCTCTTATGCTGTGATTGGCAAAAGAGGCAGGGCTATCTCAATCGATGTCCGATAAATCAAGTGTTATTGACCGAATAGGTTTAGGTTTTGGCCCTGTTTTAATAGCTTTTACAACATCCCCATCACAGTAAGTTGCATACTTGATCATCAAATTATTATATGTATTTGGTTCTATATCTTTTAAAAATCCGGCAACCGAGGTATATATATTTATCAAAGCAGCTACCATTACCGTTTTTGGCGAAGAGGAACAGTTGAACCTGTATATAAAAATGTATTTTCTAGAAAACGGGAATAGAGCCCCAGTTATTGTAATATCATTTCATCCTGAAGGAATGTATGACGATATTTAAAGATACCACCAGAAGACTAGCTTAGGAGAGTGCAACACGAAAACCGAAAAGCGAAAAGCGAAAGGAGCCGCTGCTATGCCAAGCACATCGACCGTATACTGCATCAAATGCGGTTGTGAGAGGCCGTATTCTGTTGCAAGCAGCCGCGAAGTAATTAGCGTAAAGGGGGTGGTTTTTAGTGCAGTATTGATGAGTGCTCACTGCCGTGAGTGTGGGGAGGAAGTGTATGTTCCGGAGATTAATGATGAAAATGTGAAGAGCCGAGAGGCTGAATATAGGCGAGCGGCTAAGCTGATTACCGTTGAAGAGGTTGATGGCATCCTCAAAAAATACAACATCGGGGCTTGCCCTCTCGCTAAACTATTAGGATTCGGTGATATTACTATAACCCGATATCTTGATGGGCAGTTACCCTCTCGTGCTAATTCTGATATCTTGCTTCGTATCCTAGCTTCCCATAAAACCATGGAGGAATACCTTGAAAAAGGAAAAGATAAGATCACGGCAATCGCCTATCAGAAATGTAGAGGAGCACTGGATAATCTCTTGCAATTATATGGCGAGGGCAAGATTGAACTAGTGACGAGATATATCCTTTTCAAAGCAAAGGATATCACGCCAATGGCTCTGCAAAAGCTTCTATACTATGCCCAAGCATTCTATTCAGCCATTTTTGGTGAAGACCTCTTTACGGATGATTGCCAGGCGTGGGCGTATGGTCCGGTCTTTCCAGATATTTACTACAGATATCAAGATTACGGCTATAACCCCATTGAAAGGCCGACGGACATATTCGAAGAAGATTTCAGCGAATTAACTACAAAAGAAATCAGTCTGTTGAATGCAGTCATTGATAGTTTCGGGAATTGCTCCGGCGGTATGCTAAGTAGTATTACCCACAACGAAAGACCTTGGATTGAAGCTCGTGGGAATCTGTTGCCTTCAGATAGGAGTATGACCATTATCAAACGGGATACTATCAAGCGTTATTTTCGCGACGTAGTCATTCAGTATCATATTCTCAACCCTTGTGATATTGAAAAATACTGTGATGCTATGCGCAAACAAGTTAAATAGTTTCTTGGTTCCATATCAATTGGACGGACGGACAAACCGCTAAAGCAGAGCACTCAATGCGATAATTGACACAATCAGAGCATTTGTTAGCGCTGGGTGATTTCAGCCAATGGTTAAATCACCCGGCGCTAACATTCACCACTTGCTTCAAGATTTGATGCCAAGACTATCAGAAATCATGCCGTAGCGAGGTAGGTATTGTGGTAGTGTCAAGATAGTAATGCCGTTGACCTCCAGTTTAGTCCTAATCATGCTGGGAGGAAAAGCGGCAAAAGGTTATGACAAGAATCGCCTTTTTCGATTAAGCGATGAAGACCAAAGAATTATCATGATGTCTATTGCCTATGCTGCACGATCAAGAGTATTCTCTGAAAAAGCATTGGGAAGAACAGACCGAATGCTTCTAAAATGTGCAAGAAGGGATAAAGCCCAAGACGAGGCGGTTCAAAGGGGATAAGAATGGATTCCTGCCTATCAAGGCTATCACGGATGAATGATTACAAATAGGCGTGCAAAACTGAGACAGCCTTTGATACCAGGTCTTTCAGAAATCATTTGGCATTTTCCGGCAATGAATTCAATAACGGTTTACAAAATGAGAGATCTCGACGAGCAGACATTCAATCCGGAATGTCTGCTCTTGTTTTAGCTCAATTTGAAGAAGTGGTCGTTCTCTCAAGATAATGGACGGAACATTCCTTTCGCTACTGAAAATATAATACTTGGAGGAACCAATATGGCAAAAAAGACCTCACGCCCTAACCGGAAACAGACTACGGAGCAAATCATCCGCATTCCATTAACTGAACTTCATCCGTTCCCGGACCACCCCTACGGCATCCGAGAAGACCAGGCAATGCTGGACACGATGGACAGTGTAAAGCTCAATGGCGTTGTGGTCCCGGCCATCGTCCGACCCCGCGCTGAGGGTGGGTATGAGATCGTCGCCGGACATCGGCGCAAGCTGGCCTCTGAACGGGCTGGATTTATGGATATGCCCTGTATCGTCCGCAACCTGACCGACGACGAGGCTATCATCCAGCTTGTGGATTCCAACGCGCAGCGGGAGGACGTGCTGCCCAGCGAACGGGCCAAGGCGTATAAGATGCGACTGGAGGCCATCAAGCGCACAGCGGGAAGGCCGCCAAAACAGGCACGGGAAAATGTGCCGAATAATTCGGCTAATTTCCGCAGCGACGATGAAGTGGGAAATGTGGACGGTATCAGCGGAGATACCGTCCGTAATATTATCTCCCTCA
>JAEEGG010020562.1_pt1 | contig 13182 bp, 10 predicted proteins | sample 9134161 | NCBI WGS metagenome assembly JAEEGG01 (sample SAMN16246543, study PRJNA631951) | gut metagenome | biome: gut microbiome; feature: rumen; material: CR-attached | host: Bos | place: Iran: Karaj | collected 2018-10 | reverse complement strand
CGCGTCGGATTGACAAAGAGGTCCGCGGCCGTATAGATGGCAGCGAGTTCCTTCCGGTCCATCGTCTGATGGATGGAAATGATGCGCTCCGGCAGGCCCTTGTCCACTTCGTCGCTGGTCCCGACCAGGACGATGGCGAAACGGTCATCCAGTTCCCGCGCCAGCCGGACGAACACGTCGAGCCCCTTCGGACGGCCCCACGCCATCGCGACACCCAGCAGGATTCGCTTCCCCTCCAGGCCCCGCCGGCTCCGGAAGTCCGATTCCGTCGGACGGAAGACTTCCGCATCGATGCCGTTGTGGATGACGCGTATGTCAGTGCCTTTCAGATAGGATTGCCCGGCCAGGTCCGCAAGCCACTCCGAGGGCGAGACCAGCGTCAGGGCCGGCATGCCGGCGATGTACTTGCGTTTCAAGCGCAGCAGGCGCGCCGCATTGTCCACGCGGCTCTCCGGAAATCCGCGATAGACCGGACAGCCCCGGCAATCCGACTTCCACTTCCCGCACCCGATCCCGTCGAAATGCGTGCAGTGCCCCGTCAGCGGCCAGCAGTCGTGCAGCGTCCAGACCACGGGAATCCCCTTCCGGCGCAGATAGCGGAAGAGCATGGGGAAATTGACATACCAGCCCAGCAGGCAATGGATGTGGACCGCGTCGACCCCGAAACGCTCCATCTTCCGGATCAGGCGCCAGGTCGGCAGCCGGAAGAACAGGTCTTCGCAGCCGGTCCATTTCGACAGGATCATCCCGATGTTCCGCTCCACCCGCGTGCAGATCCGGTATGAATCCGGGACCTTGCGCTTCAGGTTACCCCCCGTCGCCGGGTAGCAGACCAGGACGCTGTGGCCCGCTGCGCGCAGGTGCCCGCCTATGTCCAGCATGATCTTCCCTGCGGATCCATAATTATAGAGGTTGATCTCGACGACTTTCATTCCCGTGCAATTTGACCCTAAAGATAGTAAAAACGGATGATTGCAGAAAATTTTAAAATATTTGTTGTTTTTCAATAATTTCTTTCTATATTTGCATAAAACCAATACACTCGATACCATGCTTACCGAAATGTGGAATTCACTTGATCCTTTCATGAAGGTCATCTGGTGCATCACCCTTGCCGCCTCCCTGATCTTCATCATCCAGACCGTCATGACCTTCATCGGGGCCGACACCGACGGCGCGACCGACATCGATGCCAGCTTTGACACGGATGTCGATATCGCGGACATGGATGCCGCCGTCGGAAGCGGCGGCGTCAACCTCTACACTTTCCGCAACTTCGTCAACTTCTTCCTCGGATTCGGCTGGTCCGCCGTCCTGCTGGGCCGCAGCATCGCTTCCAAGGGACTCCTGCTGCTGATCTCCGTCCTCGTCGGCGTGGCCTTCGTCGCGCTGGTGATGTGGCTCTTCAAGTGGCTCTACTCGATGCAGCAGACCGGCAACATCAACGTCTACAAGTCGGCCGTGGGCTGCACCGGCACCGTCTATCTCCCCATTCCCGCGGAGCGGGGCGGAGAAGGCAAGGTCCAGATCACCATCCAGGGCGCCGTGCGCGAGTACAACGCCCTCACGGAAGGAGAGGCCCTTCCCACCGGCAAGCCGATCAAGGTCGTCGAGGTCATCAACCCCGGCACCCTGCTCGTCGAGCCGCTCGATTCCCTGATCATCTAAGAAAACCATACAACATTTAAAACGAATCAACCATGTCTGTCACCTACATCATCCTGATCGCCGTCGTCGTCCTTTTCGTGACCCTGTCGGCCATCCTGAGGCGCTATCGCCGCTGCCCTTCGGACAAGATCCTTGTCATCTACGGTAAGACCGGCAAGAATGCCACCGGCAGCATCTCTTCCGCCCGCTGTATCCACGGCGGTGCGGCCTTCATCTGGCCCGTGTTCCAGGACTATGCCTTCCTCGACCTGAAGCCCATCTCGATCGAGTGCAACCTGACCAACGCCCTGTCCAAGCAGAACATCCGCGTCGACGTCCCCTGCCGCTTCACCGTCGGTATCTCCACCGATCCGGAGAACATGACCAACGCGGCCGAGCGCCTGCTGGGCCTGAGCGTGGACAGCATCCAGAGCATTGCGACCGATATCCTCTTCGGCCAGCTGCGTCTGGTCATCGCGACGATGGACATCGAGGAAATCAACGCCGACCGCGACAAGTTCCTGGCCAACGTCTCCACCAACGTCGAAGCCGAACTGCGCAAGATCGGCCTGAAGCTGATCAACGTCAACGTGACCGATATCCGGGACGAGTCCGGCTACATCGAGGCCCTGGGTAAAGAAGCCGCCGCGAAGGCCATCAACGACGCGAAGAAGAGCGTCGCGGAGCAGAACCGTTACGGTGAAATCGGTAAGGCCGAGGCCGACCGGGATAAGGACATCCGTATCGCGGAGACCAGCCGTGACACCCGTATCAAGACCGCCGAGGCCAACGCCCTGGCCGTCGAGGGTGAAAACAGTTCGAAGATCGCCATCGCGAATTCCGACGCCATGCGCCGTGAGAAGACCGCCGAGGCCGAGCGTCTCGCCGTCGCCGCGGAAAAGGTCCAGGCCGCGAAGGCCCTCGAGGAAGCCTATAAGTCCGAGCGTGACGCGGAACTGGCGCGTGCCGAGCGCGAAAAGGCCACGCAGTCGGCCAACATCGTCGTCGCCGCGCAGATCGAGAAGGAAAAGCTCATCATCGAGGCGGAAGCCGAGGCGGAGCGTGTGCGCCGCGAGGCGAAGGGTCAGGCCGACGCCATCTATGCCAAGATGGACGCCCAGGCGCGCGGTACCCTCGAGATCCTCTCGAAGCAGGCGGAAGGTTTCGGCAAGCTCGTCGATGCCGCCGGCGGCAACGCCCAGGAGGCCATCACGATGCTGATTACCGACAAGCTGCCTGAGCTGGTCAAGACGCAGGTCGAGGCCGTCAAGGGCATCAAGATCGACAAGGTCACCGTCTGGGATGCCAATGGCAAGGACGGCAAGACCGCGACTTCCAATTTCATTTCCGGGCTGATGGGTTCCGTCCCGCCGCTCACGGACTTGTTCAAGATGGCCGGCCTGGAGCTGCCTTCGTATCTCGCCGGAAAGGCCGCTGAGGCGCAGCCTGCCGCCGAGGAACAAAAGGAGGGTGAGTAGTCATGCCCATCATTATCAACGTAGATGTCATGCTCGCCCGGAGGAAGATGTCCTCCGGGGAGCTGGCTGAGAAGGTGGGCATCTCGCCGGCGAACTTGTCGATCTTGAAGACCGGGAAGGCGAAGGCCGTGCGTTTCACCACCCTCAGCGCCCTCTGCAAGGCGCTGGACTGCCAGCCGGGCGACCTGCTGGAGTACCAGTCCGACGACGGCTAGCCCTTCACGACGAAAAAAAGGCCGACCCGTTTTGACATGAACCCCGAAAGTTAGACAAAAAACTTTCGGGGTTTTGTTATGCGCAAAAAGCACACTTTTGAAGATCGCCTTAAGTATATGAAGTTGCTTGAGGCGGGTCATTCCGTCAAACACATCTCTTCCCGTTTTGGTATCTCTCACCACCTCGTTGACGTATTATGGGAGAAGTATCAAAAGGAAGGTCCGTCAGGATTGATAAAAAAACAATATGCCCATACAGATGGATCGTTTAGAGAGATGGTGCTGCGAGATATTGAGAACAATTGTTTATCTTTGTCTGAGGCGGCAGTCAAGTACGATGTGAGTGCTAGTCGAATACAGATCTGGAAGCGAATAGCGAGAGAATCTGGCTACGACGCCTTGTATGTGACCAAGCGTAGAGGCCGCCCACCAAAGGATATGGGAAGGCCTAAGAAAAAAAAACCGGAGGAGATGACGGAACTGGAGCGGCTCAGATATGAGAATGAGCGGCTCAGGGCCGAGAATGCTCTGTTAAAAAAAGTGAAGGCCTTAGTCGAAGAAAGGGAAGCCCGTCTGCGCGAGATTGGGCGGAAGCCATCAAAGGACTAAGGCCGGAACACGACCTTGACCTCCTTCTGGAGCTCAAGGGGATGGCTCGTTCAACGTTCTATTATCACACCAAGCGACTCGGACAGCCCGACGGCCATGAAGCCGTCAGGAAACGCATCCGTGCGATCTATGACAAGCACCATGGCCGATATGGATACCGGCGCATTACGGTACAGCTACGCAATGAAGGCCTAGAGATCAATCACAAAACAGTGCAGAAACTGATGGGGCAGATGTCCCTGAAAGCCAAACGGAAGAAGCAGCACTATCGGTCTTATAAGGGAGAGTTGGGAAAGATTGCTCCTAATGTGCTTGACCGGGACTTCAAGGCCACGGAGCCAAATCAGAAATGGACCACCGATGTCACCCAGGTAAAGATAAAAGACAAGAGAATCTACCTATCACCGATCCTGGATATGTTCAATGGCGAAGTGGTATCCTACGTAATCTCCAATAGCCCGGATCTGAAGATGGTCATGACAATGCTGGACAAGGCCTTCAAGAAAAGGGATATACAAGGTAATCTGATCTTCCACTCTGATCAGGGCTGGCATTATCAGCATAAAAGATATCAGAAAGCACTGGAAGACAGGCATATAACCCAGAGTATGTCCCGGAAAGGGAACTGCCTGGACAATGCGATGATGGAGAACTTCTTTGGCCTGATGAAGAATGAATTGCTATATTTGCAGGAGTGGGACTCTATCGACCAGTTCAAGAAGGCTCTCCGGACTTACATCCGGTACTACAACAACGATAGAATCAAACTGAGGCTAAAAGGAAAGAGCCCGGTGCAGTACCGAGCTCTGTTCCAATCTAAGGCCTCGTAACTAATGTTAAACCGTCCAACTTTTGGGGGTCACATCAATCGTTCCACGGCCTTTTTTATTGGGCTGCCTGCGACGGGGTCCTGGCCGCAGGGTTCTTTGCAGCGGACGCGCCTGCCAGCGGTGGGCTTAGGCGCGATGGGCGTGTTTCCACGCCGCCGTGCTGACGCAGTCGGCTCTCGTAAGACGAGCTCTAAGGGGGTTGAGCAGAAGGTACGGCGACCTATCGTGGTGGCGTGCGATAGCGACACGCTCGGCGTCCGTAAGGGCGAAACCGAGACGGTCAAGGATGGCGACGCTGCGGTAACCGTGGCCGCGGCCGTCACGGCGTACGGTCTTGCCGAGGTCGTGGAAGAGTCCCACGACGGCGACGCTGTCGGAAGGCAGTCCGCCTGCGTGGGCGAGCATATGGTCATAGACCTCCAAGGAATGCTGAGCGAGGCCGCCGTACTCCTTGTGGTGGGTGTAGCACCCACGGCGGAAGTAGTTGGAGGACTCAAGGTAGTCAATGACGGCCTCAATGCCGTCGCGCCCCGTGGCGCGAAGGGTCCCGTAGACCCTATCTTTCAATTCGTTCGTAATCATACTCACCAATACTATACACCCGACCGCCACGAATATTTCATCCCGCCCGGAAAATTTTTTCACATCCGCACCCCACCCCTCAGAGAAGTGGAGATGCAGTTTGTTTGCCACGGCTTTTCCTCGGCGGATGGCACCGCCGCCGCGCAACCAGCAGGCGCGGCGGCTACGGCGCGCCCCTCTGCGGGGGGCTCAGTGCGGGGGCCCTCCTCGAGGGCGGCCGTTGCCGGCGGGCAGACGACACTATCTGGCCTGCAGGGGTGTTTTTTTCGTTCGGGGTGGGGTTCGACAGGGGGTCGGACGACACTTTTGAGCCTACAAGGCCGATTCTGTCGTCGGCCTGTCGGGAAAAACAAGGTATAGTGATGAACCGAAGTCGGTGGAAAGCACTTTCTGCCCTACAGGGCGAGAAATGCCGTTTGGGGTAGGCTTTATCCCGTGGGTCAACGTCAAATACCGACCTGGAAGACCGATTCTGCTGTTCACCCACTTCGTTTTCTCGGCGGGCGGCATGCCATCGCGCCTTGACCGTCAGCGACAGTTATCCTCGGCCAAGGGAATCACGATCGGGGTAGGATGGGCGGTCATGCAGTTATCCTCGGCCAGGGAATCACGGTTGCAGTAGATGGGGCGGTCATGCAGTTATCCTCGGCCGGGGCGAGGAAGGCCCCTGCACCGAGCCTCCCGCAGTCCCCGGACGGGAGATAACTGCCGGCACGGACATCTGTCAATGGCACCAGGCCGGGAGATAACTGTCCGGGACTGGTTGTATCCATAGGCATTGCCCGACATAAAAAAGGTGTAATTCATACTTACTTGATAATGAGCTACTTATAAAATCAGGGTCGAAATTTTGCGGACCCTGATTTTACATTTTATTGATAATCAATACCTTACAAAAAACAGTAAGGATGGCACCGTTGCAGCCAGGGGAATGAAAAAATTGCGGCTGAGGGGTGTGATTGTTCCAAAATACTATTATATTTGTATGAATAGTTAATCGGTTGACTAAAACTATAACCCAATATGGACACCAAACAAAGAAAAGGCATCATTTCGGCGGGCAACTGGGTGGTTGACACCGTCAAATTCATCGACGTTTATCCCCAGAAGGGAAATCTCTCCACTATTACCCGCGTGGACCGGGGCCTGGGCGGGCTCGCCCACAACGTCCTCGTGGACCTGGCCAGCATGCGCAGCGGGCTGCCCCTCTATGCGGGCGGCTGCATCGGCGACGACGACCTCGGCAAGCTCTGCATCGACGCCTGCGACCAGTTCGGCATCGACCGGAGCAACCTCTACATCCTGAAGGGTGAATCCACCGCCTACACGGATGTGATGACCGAGAAGGGCGGCGCCCGCACCTTCTTCCATTACCGCGGCGCCAACGCCAAGCTGGACGTGGAGAAAGTCCTCGCCTGCCAGTCCCCCGCCCGCATTTTCCACCTGGGCTACCTCCTGCTGCTGGACAGCTTGGACAAGGAGGATCCCGAATACGGCATCGCCGCCGCCAGGGCCCTGGACGGCCTGCTGAAGATGGGCTATGAGACCAGCGTGGATGTCGTCTCCGAAGAAGGCGACCGCTACCGCAAGGTCGTACTCCCCTGCCTCAAGTACACCGACTACCTCATCATCAACGAGGTCGAAGCCGAGAACAGCCTGGGCATCCACCTGCGCAAACCCGACGGCAGCATCTGCATGAAGGAAGTCGAAGACGCGGCGAAAAAGTTGCTTGAAGGCGGCGTACGCAAGCTCGTCGTCATCCATTTCCCGGAAGGCGGCGTCGCCGCGGCCAAGGACGGCCGTTGCTGCAGCGCCCCTTCGTTCAGCCCCGCCAAGGAGGAGATCCTCTCCACCGTCGGAGCCGGCGACGCCTTCTGCGCCGGCGCGCTCTACGCCATCCACGAAGGCTACAGCCTGGAAGACTTGCTGGCCTTCGCCTCCGCGAGCGCCCGCTTCAACCTCTTCAGCACCACCTCGACCGGCGGCGCCCCCACGCTTGAAACCATCCAACAATTCATCGCAAGTCAGAAATAACACATAAAACCTACACCACAATGAAAAGATCAGAAATCAACGCGATCATCCGCGAGAACAAAGCCTTCTGCAAGAAGAACCATTTCTTCCTTCCCGCCTGGGCCGACTGGACCCCGGCCGACTGGGCCAAGAAAGGCGCCGAGTGCCTGGAAATCAAACGCAACTGCATGGGTTGGGACATCACCGACTTCGGCAGCGGCGACTTCGCCAAGGTCGGCCTCTCGCTGATCACCCTGCGCAACGGCAACATCGCCTGCGACCGCAAGCCCTACTGCGAAAAGATCATGATCGTCCGCGACGGCCAGGTCACCCCGACCCATTTCCACTGGAACAAGATGGAAGACATCATCTTCCGTGAGGGCGAGGGCGAATTCTGCATGAAACTCTGGAACGCGGATCCCAAGACCGAGCAGCTCATCGAAGGTGGCACCGTCAAGCTGAAAGTGGACGGCGTGGTCACCGAGTTCGAGGCCGGCAAGACCTATCGCATCAAGAAGGGCCAGAGCGTGTGCTACACTCCTTACATCTACCACACCTTCTGGGCGGAAGGCGGCACCTGCCTGATCGGCGAAGTGTCGATGGTCAACGACGACGCGACCGACAACCGCTTCTGGGAGCCCGTCGGACGCTTCCCCAAGGTCGACGAGGACGAGCCCGCGGAGGCCCTGCTCTGCACCGAGTACCCCGAACTGGTCTAACAACCAAAAAAGCATGAAACAGGCAGTCATGTACGGCGGCGGCAACATCGGCCGCGGATTCATCGGCGCCCTGATGAGCGGTGCCGGCTATCAGGTCACGTTCATCGACGTGGCCGAGCCGGTCGTGCGCGAGCTGCAGGAGCGCCGGTGTTACCCCTTGCGTTTCGTCTCCAACGAAGGCCACGAAGACCTCCTGGTCCGGAACGTCACCGCCGTGGGCGGCAATGACACCGAAGCCGCCTCCGACGTGATCGCGCGTTGCGCCATCATGGCCACGGCCGTCGGCGCCCGCATCCTGAAGTTCATCATCCCCAACATCGTCGCCGGCCTGCGCAAGCGCTGGGCCCGGGGCGGAGGCCCCCTCAACATCATCATCTGCGAGAACCTCAACGACGCCAACAAGATCGTCGAGGCGATGATCAAGGAGCAGCTCAGCCCCGAGGAGCAGACGCTGTTTGACGCTCAAGTGGGCCTGGTGGAAGCCTCCATCGGGCGCATGGTGCCGGTCCAGACGGACGAGATGAAGGACGGCGAGCCCCTGCGCGTCTGCGTGGAGAAGTACGGATTCCTGCCCGTGGACAAGGCCGCCTTCAAGGGCGAGATCCCGGACATTCCGGGTATGGTGCCCTTCGAGCCCTTCGACTTCTTCATCAAGCGCAAGCTCTTCATCCACAACATGGGACACGCCACGACCGCCTACCTCGGCGGTCTGAAGGGCGTGGAATTCATCTTTGAAGCCATCGACGACCCGGAGATCCGCACCGTCGCGCAAAATGCGATGCTGGAGAGCGCCCTGGCCCTGAGCCGGCGCTACGGAGTCAGCCTGGACGCCATCCAGCTGCATATTACCGACCTGCTCGGGCGTTTCACCAATGCGGCCCTGAAGGACACTTGCGCCCGCGTGGGCGCCGATCCCGCCCGCAAGCTCTCCCCCGCCGACCGGCTCATCGGATCCGCCACCCTCGCCCTCGAGGAAGGCATCACCCCGGCCTGGATCGCCGTGGGCGCCGCTGCGGGCCTGAAGCGTTTCCTGGATGAAGCCGAGAAGCCCCAGACCGCCGAAGAAGCCGCCAAGGTGCTCGAAGAAGTCAGCCAGCTAAACCCCGACAATCCCCTCGCGGAGCTCATCCTCGGCTACTACCGCATGATCGCAGCCGGCTGCAGCCTCAAAGACCTGCGCCGCAAGGCTGATGCCGTCAAGGCCGCTTCGCTGAAAGACATCATTTAGCCCCGGAGAACGCCCATGAGAAGAGTCCCCGCCCGTCCCAAACCGGCCACCGCCCTCCTGGCGCTCGCCACAGCCCTGCTGCTGGGCGCCTGCGTCGAGCCCGTCCCCCCGCCCGAACCCGTCGACTACACCCAGTGGGTCAACGTGTTCGCCGGCACCGACGGCGTGGGCCACTGCCACCCCTGCGCGACGACGCCTTTCGGCGCCGTCCAGCCCGGGCCGCAGACCGGCAACTTCGGCTGGGACTACTGCGGCGGCTACCAATGGGCCGACACGCGCATTCAGGGATTCTCCCAGAACCGCATCAACGGGACGGGGAGCAGCGAGCTGGGCGACCTGCTGATGATGCCCTTCACCGGCGAGGCCCTGCGCAAGGACTACTCCAGCCGCTTCGACAAGGCGTCGGAGCAGGCCGAGCCCGGCTTCTACGGCTGCTACCTGCAGGACTACGGCATCCAGGCCGAGGTCAGCTGCACCCCGCACGTCGCCATTCTACGCTTCACCGCCGATGACGGGCAGCCGCTGAAGCTCCTGCTGGACCTCCAGAGCGCCCAGATCGGCTCCGAGGAAAGGATGTTCCGGCGCGTGCTGGACTGCGACCAGGATTGGTCCGACTCCCTGCACGTGACGGGCTACACGCACTCGAAGGCCTGGAACGACCGCATCATCCACTACGACATCGCGTTCAGCCGTCCCTACACGGTCGCGGCGGTCCTGCCCTTCCGGGACACGTCCGAACTGATCGCGCGCCGGGTGCTGGATTTCGGGCCCTCGGCGGAGCCCCTGCTGGTCAAGGCCGCCATCTCGGTCGAGAGCATCTCGGGGGCCGAGCAGAGCATCGCCCGGGAACTTCCGGGCTGGGACTTCGAAGCCGTGCGGGCAGCCGCCAAGGCGGCCTGGAACGAGCATCTGGGGCGGATCGACGTGGATGCAGATCCGGTGCATAAGCGCATCTTCTACACGGCGATGTACCACCTGATGATCCATCCGTGCAACATCGCAGACGCCGGCGAGGAGCCCTTCTATTCGACCCTGTCGCTCTGGGACACCTTCCGCGCCGCGCATCCCCTCTTCACCCTCGTCGCCCCGGAGATCGTGGACGGCGTGGTGAATTCCTTCCTGCGCTACTACGACATCCAGGGCTTCCTTCCCATCTGGACCCTCGGCGGCACGGACAACTTCGGGATGATCGGCAACCATTCCGTCCCCGTCATCGTGGACGCCTGGATCAAGGGATTCGAGGGCTTCGACCCAGAGGCCCTCTACCGGGCCATCAAGCGCTCGCTCACCGAAAACCACATCAAATATGACTGGGACGCCTACGACCGCTGCGGCTATTTCCCGGACGACGTGACCCTCGTGGAAAGCGTCTCCAGGACCCTGGAATGCGGTTTCGACGACTGGTGCGCCGCGCGTCTCGCGGAAGGCCTGGGCCACACGGAGGACGCCGCCTTCTTCGACGAGCGCGCCCAATACTGGCACAACGTCTTCGACCCCAACCTCAAGCTGATGCGCGCCCGGGACTCCGATGGGAATTGGGAAACGCCCTTCGACCCCTTCAAGGTCGGGCACTGGAAAACCGGGGGCGCCTTCACGGAAGGCAACTCCTGGCAATACACCTGGCACGTGCTGCAAGACATCCCGGGGCTGATCGACGCGATGGGCGGGCGTGAGCCCTTCGTGGCCAAGCTGGACTCCCTCTTCACGATCCAGGGCGACCTGGGCGAAGGGGAGACGGTGGACGTCAGCGGCCTCGTGGGCCAGTACGCCCACGGGAATGAGCCCAGCCACCACGTCATCTACCTGTACACGATGGCCGGCGCCCCCGACAAGGCCGCGGACCTGCTCCACGAAGTCTGGGAAAGCCAATACAAGGACGGTCCGGACGGCCTGAGCGGCAACGACGACTGCGGCCAGATGAGCGCCTGGTACATCTTCACGGCCCTGGGCTTCTATCCCGTCAACCCCTGCGGGGGCGAATACATCATCGGCGCGCCCCAACTGCCGCGCCTGTCGCTGAAACTGCCCGGGGAAAGGAACTTCACCGTCGTTGCGGACGGCCTCGCGGAAGGCAAACACCGGGTCGCATCCATCGACCTGGACGGCAAGCCCGTTACCGACTGGACGATCCACCACGAGGACATTCTCCGTGGCGGGACATTGACCTTTACGATGAAATGATGAAAAGAATCCTACTGCTGGCAGGGCTGCTGGTCAGCCTGGGCGCCGCGGCAGAAGGCAGCCGCTACGTCAACCTCTTCATGGGAACCGCCGGAGACCACGGACAGGTCAGCCCGGCCGCGCAGCTGCCCTTCGGACTGGCTTCCGTCGGCCCTGACTGCCAGACTCTTACGCATTCCGGCTACGACTTCGACGATCCCGCGATCCGGGGATTCTCCGTGACGCGTGTGAGCGGGGTCGGCGGCGACGGGGCGGGCGGCAACCTGCGGATTTTCCCCGCCGTGCCCGGCAAGGCCCTCAGCATCGTCAAAGGCACGGAGAAGGCCGTTCCGGGCTACTATGAGACCGCCCTGGACGACGGCACGCGGGTCCGCCTGACGGCCACGCTCCACTGCGCGGTCGAGCAGTATGTCTTCGGTCCGGAATCGGAACGGGTCCTGCACGTGGATTTCAATTCCGCGATCGACCCGCGCCGGAGCGCCTGCGCCTTCGAACTGACGGACTGGCGCCACGCCGCGGGCTGGGTGGAGTCCAGCACGGTGTGCAACCGCGGCAAGTACCGCCTGTATTTCCGGCTGGAGACGGACGCGCCCTTCAAGGTGGAGGCCCGCGACGGGACGACCGCCCTGCTGCGTTTCGACCCCGCTGTCAAGCAGGTCGAAGTCCGCATCGGACTGTCGTCTCTGGATGAAGCGTCGGCCGCCGCCGAACTGGAGGCCATCGCCTCGCGGAGCTTCAACGCCCTGCGGAAAGACGCGGCCCGCGCCTGGTCGGAGATCCTGGACAAAGTGGATGTCCGCGGCAGCACGAAAGAGCAGCGTATCCTCTTCTATACCAGCCTCTACCGGGTCTTCCTGAGCCCCTTCGACGCGACCTTCGGCGGGCGATACCGCAGCACGGATCCGGAGGTCCGGGAGGCCGACGGCTGGACTTTCTACAGCGGCTGGAGCATGTGGGACACCTTCCGGACCAAGTTCCCCCTGATCGTCCTGCTGACTCCGGACGCCGCTTCCGACATCTGCCGCTCGCTGGTGACGCTGTACTGTAGCGGCAAGCGCAACTGGGCGACCATGACCGAGCCGGTCCCGACCGTGCGCACGGAGCATTCGCAGCTCACGCTGCTGGACGCCTGGGCCAAGGGTGTGCGGGGTTTCGACTTCGCGGAAGCGTTCCCGGCGATGGTCGCGGAGGCGGACGCGGGACGGGTGCCGGGCGCCCGGGACGGGCTGACGCGCAACTCCCCCGACCAGCGAATGGAGACCGTCTATGACCTCTGGGCGATGGGCGAAATCGCCGGCATTATCGGCGACGCAGCGGCGCGGGAGCGGTATTCCGCCGAGGCGGACAGCCTCTTCGAAGCGACCTGGAAGCGCGAATTCATGACCATCGACAGCACCTACGCCCTGATGCGCGGCAACGGCCTCTATCAGGGCACGCGCTGGCAGTACCGCTGGGCGATGCCCGTCTTTGCCGACAAGATGATAAAATGGGCCGGCGAAGAGGCGCTGGCCGACCAACTTGAAGAATTCTTCGCCCGTCATCTTTTCAACCAGGGCAACGAACCCGACATCCAGACCCCCTTCCTCTTCCCCCTCTTCGGGCGCCCGGAAAAGACCGATTCGCTGGTCCACGCCCTGCTGACCGATGAAGGGATGGTCCACCTCTACGGCGGCAACGCCG
>JAEEGG010020558.1_pt1 | contig 13184 bp, 9 predicted proteins | sample 9134161 | NCBI WGS metagenome assembly JAEEGG01 (sample SAMN16246543, study PRJNA631951) | gut metagenome | biome: gut microbiome; feature: rumen; material: CR-attached | host: Bos | place: Iran: Karaj | collected 2018-10 | reverse complement strand
ATGAAGGTGTTGAAGTGGTAGTGGCTGAAAGCCTTTTCCATGGCGGCGTCCCACTTGGCCCAGTCGAAGACGGGCACCGCGGCGGACGGATCCTCCTTGACGCCCTTCCACGAGACGCGCCACGGCGCGAGGGGGGCGGGGTTGTAGGGGGAGATGTGGTTCGCCGAGAGCAGGGAGAGGTATTTGTCCAGCAGCTCCTCGCGTTGCGCGTCGGTCTTGAGGCCGTGGTAGCGGCATACGCCCGAGAACGAAAAGCCGAACGCGGTCTCGCACGTCGTGGAGTCGGGCAGCTCGAACCCGAACACCTCGACGGAGAGCGGGACGTCCAGCGCGCCGCCGGAGTGTCGCACCTGGATGGTTCCGCGGTAGATGCCCTTGGGGGTGCCCTTGGGCGGTTTCACGCGGATGCGGAACGGCTGGTTCATGTCTCCGGGGATGGCGCAGCCGTCGGGCGACTGCGGCAGAAGAGGATCGGGCCACTGGGCGCGGCATCCGGTGCCGTCGGTGGGCTGGTCGATATTCACGTATCCGACCTTGCGGATGTCCGCGGCCGCCGCCTCGATGCGCGCGCCGGCGGCGGATACGAGGTCGCCCGCGATGGAGACTCGGACGCCTTCGAGCTTCTTCTCGGTGAAGACGACCAGCTGGGCGGACTCCGCCTCGTTCGCGGCCGTGCAGATCACGATGCCTTCGCCCGCGGGGGCTTGGGCGTTCGGCGCGCGCCGCGTGAGCGGCACCTTGCGCGCAGGGGAGGCGCGCCAGAGCGTGACGCCGCCGGATGCGGAGATGCGCTCGCCGTAGTCTTCGTCGTAGAATGTGGGGGCGCGGAGGTGCTCGAGAAGGTCGCCGGTGGCGGCGTCCACGTAGCGTGTGGAGCCGAAGGCGTGCGCGGGGGCGCCGTCGAAGCGTCCCTCGAAGGTGTAGGAGTTGATCTGCATCGAGCATTTGGCGAGACCCCTCGCGCGCACCTCGACGCATTGCGCGGGGAAGAGCGAGGGGGGCAGGTCGAACTCGTATGCGCTGGTGTTCGTCACGGCGCCGATCTCGATCCAGTCGCCGTCGCCCGCGCGCGCCTCGACGGTCGCGCTGCCGGCTGAGTACCAGCCGCAGCGGATTAAGGCCTTGCCGGAGAGCAGGTTGCGCCGGCCCACCGTGTGGCGGTACGTCACGTGGCCGCCGCCCCAGACGCACCATCTGTCGGTGTTGAAGCCGATGGTGTGCGAGGCGAGCGGACGCGAATCGTTGCGGGCCGCGCTCCCGAGCAGGGTCGTGAAGGAGTAGCGGTTGCCGTCGAGCTGCTCGCCGTGGCCGAGCTCGAACTCGCCGCTCCTGCCCCACACTGCCTTCACGGGGCGCACGGAGGCGTCCTCGAACACGACCTTCCCGGTCATGCGCCATCCGCCGAGATGGAACTTTTCGCGGCGCGGCGCCTTGCCGGCCGGGACGCGGAACACGAACTGGCGCGGGGCGGGGACGGGGTCGGAGATGCCCCAGTCGACGTTCGCGCAGCCGGGGCCGGTCACCACGGTGCCGGAGCCGCTGCCGTCGCGCCGCGCCGTGAACGAGAACAGGTAGCGCGCGCCCGGCTCCAGCTCCACCGGCCCGGAGAGCTTGCGTTCGTTTTCGCCGCCCGTCCCGGTGACGGAGAATGGCGTTTCGAAGAGCGTCGCGGCGGGGAGCGCCGACGTCGCCGCGAAGAGGATCGCTGAAGATAGCAGAGAATTTTTCATGCGGACATTATACCCTATCCCAGCCTGGATGTCCATTCGTGAAGTTATCGCCTTGAATCCTGCGCGGAAATGCGCTAAAATACCCCTTTACATTCTAGGAGAGTATAGAACATGCGGATTCTAACCGGCATACAGCCCTCGGGGAAACTCCACTGGGGCAACTACTTCGGCGCCATGCGCAACGCCTTCGCCCTGCAGGAAAAGGGCGATGCGTTCCTCTTCATCGCCAACTACCACGCGATGACGACGGTGCGCGAGGGCGCGCGCCTCAAGGAGGCCACGCGCGACGTGGCCCTCGACTGGCTCGCCTGCGGACTCGACCCCGAGCGGACCGTCTTCTACCGCCAGAGCGACGTCCCCGAGGTGCAGGAGCTCGCGTGGTTCCTCTCGTGCGTCACGCCCATGGGCCTCCTTGAGCGCTGCCACAGCTACAAGGACAAGCTCGCGCACGGCATGGACGCCACGCACGGCCTCTTCGCCTACCCTGTCCTCATGGCCGCCGACATCCTCATCATGCAGAGCGACCTCGTCCCAGTCGGCAAGGACCAGAAGCAGCACCTCGAGGTGACGCGCGACATCGCGATCAAGTTCAACAACGCCTACGGCGAGTGCTTCAAGATCCCCGACGCCTACATCCCCGACACCGTCGCCACCATCCCCGGCACCGACGGCCAGAAGATGTCGAAGAGCTACAACAACACCATCCAGCTCTTCGAGGATCTGAAGTCCATCAAGAAGAAGATCATGGGCATCGTCACCGACTCCACTCCGATGGAGGCCCCGAAGGAGCCCGAGGGCAATTCGATATACGAGCTCTACAAACTCTTCGCCACCCCCGAGGAGGCCGCCGAGATGGCCGCGAAGTTCCGCGCCGGCAACTACGGCTACGGGAACGCAAAGAAGGAACTCTTCGCGATCTACGAGCGCACGTTCGCGCCGTTCCGCGAAAGGCGCGAGAAACTCGCGGCCGATCCGTCCTATGTGGAGGATGTCCTCAAGGCAGGAGCGGCGCGCGCGCGAGCCGAGGCCGCCAAGACCATGGACCGCGTCCGCTCCGCCGTCGGTCTTTAACCCCTAACCCCTGACCCCTAACCCCTAACCCCTAATCATGTCCCAGGCGGAACTATTCGCAGAAGACTACAAGGTGGACCTCGATGTGTTCGAAGGTCCGCTCGATCTTCTGCTGTACCTTATCCGCCGCGAGGAGCTGGACATATACAACATTCCCATCGACCGCATCGCCGAGCAGTACATGCACTACCTTGAACTGATGCGCCAGTGCAACCTCGACGTGGCCGGGGAGTTCATAGTGATGGCCGCTACGCTCATGGTCATCAAGAGCCGCATGCTCTTGCCCGTGACGCGCCGCACAGCCGAGGATGCCGCCGAGGAGGAGTGGGTGGATCCGCGTCTCGACCTGGTCCGCCAGCTCATCGAGTACAAGAAGTTCAAGGACGCCGCCGGGCGCCTCTCCGAGTTCGAGCTCCTGAAGTCCGAGTCGTTCGACTATGGCGGTGGACGCCCCAAGTTCGAGAAGACCGCCTCCGACGCCGCCGGCGCCCTCGCCTCCTACGACCTCTACGACCTCCTCACCGCCTTCCAGGAGGTGCTCGCCCGCGCGGCCGAGGTCCCCACAGGCGAATTGAAGGGCATCCGCTTCAGCGTCCCCGAGAAGATGGACCTCATCATGACGCGCGCCCGTCAGGACGGGCAGATAGCGTTCTCGCGGCTCTTCTCCGAGCGCTCTCCGCGAGGCGAGGTGATAGTCACATTCCTCGCCCTCCTCGAACTGCTGCGCCAGCACCGGATAATAGTCTACCAGAACGAGGCGTTCCACGAGATAACGATTCTGCCGTCCAAGGAGACGCCCGACGACACACCTCTTGAGGCACCCGATGAGTACTGACGACATAAAAGTTCCACTGCCGCGCTCCCTACAGGAGATCGTGGGCGCGCTGCTCTTCGCGAGCGAGACGCCGCTCACCGCCGCCGACATACGCGAGTGCGTGCGGTCTGTCGCCCCGGAGGAAGGCGACAACACCGACGTCATGGACGTCTACCAGAGCTGCACCGCCCGCGAGATCGACGCCGCCATCCACGGACTGGAAAAGGAGCTCGAGCGCTCCGGCGTCGGATTCCACCTCGTCTGCACCGGCGGCACCTACCGCCTCCAGACAGCCCCTTCGTGCGGACGCTACGTGCGCGCGCTACTGAAGCTCGACAAGCCCAGCCGCCTCTCCCGCGCCTCGCTCGAGACGCTCGCCATCGTCGCCTACCGTCAGCCCATCACCAAGGCCGAGGTGGAGCAGATTCGCGGCGTGGCCGTGGACACCATAATGAAGACCCTCCTGGACCTGCAGCTCATTCGCCTCGTCGGCAAGTCCGAGCTGCCCGGCCATCCGTTCCTCTACGGCACGACCCCGTTCTTCCTCGAGCACTTCGGCCTCTCGTCGCTCGGTGACCTGAACGCGATCGACCCCACGCTCCAGCGCGCCGACCCAAGGGCGCGCGCCGCCGCCTACAAGAAGCCCGTCCAGGAGAAGACCGAGCTCGAGCTGGCTGCCGAGGAGGCCGCCGCCGAATCGCCCCAGCCCGGGGTGGCGGACGTCCCGTCCGCCCCCGAAGATGAATCTGCCTCCGATGATGATGTTCCGCGCGGCGGCGATATCGCCTCCGATGATACCGTTCCGCGCGGCGGCGTTGTCGCCGCCGATGATGACGATGATTTCTTCATCGACGACACCCCCGACGAATTCGACGACGACGATGATGATGACGACGATCTTGAAGCTGAAGACGAAGAAGAGGAGTAAGAACATGAACACCAACCAAATTCCCGCGACATGCCTTCTCGCGGCCGCCCTCTTCGCGATCCTTGGATGCGAGCGGGGCCAGACCCTCTCCGAGATCGAGGAGCGCGAACGCTCCACGCGCCTCTACTCCAACGCCGTGGATGACCTGCAGGCCGGGCGCGTGGATCCCGCCATCAACGGCTTCAAGGCCGTGGTGCGCCAGGAGCCGAAGTCATATTCGGCGCACTTCCAACTCGCAACTCTCCTCCAGGACTACCGCAAGGACTATGTCTCCGCAATCTTCCACTACCGCGAGTATCTCGACTTGAGGCCCGCCTCGGACAAGGCGACCGTCGCCACCGACCGCCTTAAGCTCTGCGAGCGCCTCCTCACCGCCGAGGTCATCCGCAAGGTGGGTGGCAGCGCGTCGGAGCAGCTCAAGAAGGACAACCTCAAGCTCGTCTCCGAGCGCGATGCGCTCGCGGAGACGGTCAAGCGCCTCCAGGCATCGCTCGCCGCCACCAACCGCGTCCTCGCGCGCGTCGTTGCCGAGAACGACATGAAGAAGCGCCTCCTTGAGAAGCTCACCGCCGACGACGGCCGCGCCGCCCCCGACACGGCCGCTGCCGCCCTCGCCGAGCTCAAGAAGATGGACGCCGAGGAGAAGCGCAAGCGCATCAACCCAACCGACAGCGAGCTGCTCGACGACGAGCCCGCCTCCCCCACCACGCCCGTCGACGACCGCATCCGCAACTCCGCCGACGTCAAGCGCCTCCGCCAGCAGCTCGCGAGCGACGAGAAGGCCGACGCCTCGCGCCCCGCCGCCCAGCCTTCGCGCCCTGCCGCCAACGCCCCCAAGAAGCCCAACCAGCTCGATTCCCTCTTCGGCGGCGCGAAGAAGCCCAAGGGCGACTCCACCCAGCAGCGTCCGTCCACCTACACCGTCCAGGAAGGCGACACCCTCTACAAGATATCCGAGCGCTTCTATGGCTCGTCGCGCATGTGGCGGCACATCCGCGAGGCGAACAAGGCGATAATCTCCACTGACGGACGCGTCCGCACCGGACAGGTCCTAACACTCCCCTGACGCCATGCCCAACATCCGCACAGAACTTGTCACGAAGCGCCACTCCTACACTTCCGAGGAGGTGCCGTGGAACATAGAAGCCCCCCCAGGCTCCGCGCTCTGGCGCTGCCTCAAGGGCGGCCTCCCAGCAGCCGGATCCAGCGCACGCGCCGCCATCGCCCGCCGCCAGATGCGCTTCCTTCGCTTCTCCGTGGTCATACTTGCCCTCTGGCTCCTCTTCGCGTTTCTGTAGGCCGGCGGCAGGACAACAGGACAATACGACAGCAGGACAATACGACAACAGAAATTTTCAATTTTCAATTCACCAAAAAGGAATCAACAAAATGTCTACAAAAATTCTCACACTCCTCTCGATCATCGCCGCCTTCGCCGTCTCGGCTCAGCAGACCGACGCCCGCGCCGCCTACCAGCAGCAGCAGGCCGTGCAGGAAGTCCAGCGCCTCGCGCAGCAGTTCGACCAGATGGAAAGCAACTTCGAGAGCCTCACCGCCCGCATGACGCGCCTCGAAAGCGGCAACTCCGCGGCCGACCTCCGCGCCGAGATATCCGGCATCAAGGCGCAGATTGCGGAGATCAAGCGCGAGCAGGCGAACATGCGCCGCGAGATCGTCGCCGAGATCTCGCAGAAGATGGCCGGGCTTCTCGCCCAGCGCCAGCCGCCGCCTCCTCCTCCTCCCGCCGCCACGCCGGCAACCCACTCCCGCCCCGCCGCGCCGAAGCAGCCGACGCGCACCGCGCCCGAGGGCCCCTACTACGAGCATGTGGTTGAGCCGGGCCAGACGCTCTCGCTCATCGCGAAGGGCTACGACACGACGGTGCCAAAGATCCTCGCCGCCAACCCCACCCTCAAGCCAAACTCCCTCAGGGTGGGGCAGAAGATAATCGTGCCCGCGGAGGACAAAAAATGACCCTCCACCTCCCAATTCTCAATTCTAAATTCTCAATTCCCAATTCTCAATTCCCCGCCGTCCGCCTGCGCCGCCTGCGCCGCACCGCCGCGCTGCGCGATCTCTTCGCCATGCCGCCCCCCGGCCCGGAGAAGTTCATCTGGCCGGTCTTCGTAGTCCCTGGCCGCCGCCGCAAGGAGCCCATCGCCTCCATGCCCGGACAGTTCCGCTACTCTGCCGACGAGCTTGTGAAGGCTCTGAAGCCAGTCGTCGCCCAGGGCGTGAAAAGCGTCCTACTGTTCGGACAGCATGAAGGCCCCGGCAAGGACGAATGCGGCACGCCCGCCGCCGACCCGCACGGGGCCGTGCAGCGAGCCATCCCAGTCATCAAGGCGAAATACCCTGATCTCGTCGTCCTCACCGACGTCTGCCTTTGCGCCTATACCTCCCACGGCCACTGCGGCCCGCGCTCCGCGTCTGGCGATGTCGATAACGACGCCGCCCTCGAGATGCTCTCTCGCGTCGCCGTCTCCCACGCCCTGGCCGGCGCCGATGGCGTCGCACCCTCCGCTATGATGGACGGGCAGATCGACGCCATCCGCCGCGCCCTCGACGACGAGGGCCTCACCCAGACCCTCCTCATATCCTACTCCACCAAGTTCGCCTCGCAGATGTACGGCCCGTTCCGGGACGCCGAGAACTCCGCCCCCGGCCAAGGCGACCGCCAGGGCTACCAGGCCTCCTACCGCGACCCCCGCACGGCCCTCAGGGAATCCGCCCTTGACGCCGCCGAAGGCGCCGACGCCCTCATGGTGAAGCCCGCACTCTTCTACCTCGACCTCATCCGCCAGATCTCCGACACCTCCCTCCTTCCTGTCATGGCCTACAATGTCTCGGGCGAGTATTCGATGATCCACGCCGCCGCCGCCGCCGGCTACTGCGACCTCCTGCCCACCGCACGCGAGTCGCTCTACGCCATCTTCCGCGCCGGCGCCACACAGATCATCTCCTACTGGTCCCCATTCTACTCCAAAATCTTCTCCTAATCTTTCCACCTCAATTCTCAATTCCCAATTCTTAATTCCCATTAACCCCTAACCCCCTAACCCCTAAAATGAGCATCTTCAAAGCATACGACATCCGCGGCGTCTACGGCCGCGACCTCGACGACGACACGTTCTACAGGATCGCCCGCGCATACGCGCAGTTCACCGGCGCTAAGCGCGTCGTCGTCGCCCGTGACTGCCGCAAATCCTCCGACGCCCTCTTCGCCGCTTTCGCGCAGGGCCTTGTGGACGAAGGCGCCGACGTTCTCGACATCGGCCTCGCCTCCACCCCCATGAGCTACTTCGCCAACACCTTCCTCAAGGCCGATGGTAGCGTGATGATCACAGCCTCCCACAACACCCGCGAGTGGAACGGCTGCAAGCTCTGCCGCGCCGGCGCCGTGCCTATCTCCGGCGCGACCGGCATCAAGGACATCGAGGGCATCTTCTCCACGATCAACACCTACGACCCTCCCTCCGGCGTGGGCGAGATCACGAAGGTCGACGTCTCGAAGGAATATGCCGCCCACGCGCGCGAGTTCGCCCACCTCGCCCATCCCCTCCATGTGGCGATGGACTTCGCGAATGGCATGGGCATCGCGGAGTCCGCCTCGTTCGCCGGCACGCCGCTCACCTATGACGCGCTCTACGGCGAATACGACGGCGACTTCCCCCACCACGACGCCAACCCTCTCCACACCGAGACCCTCGCGGACCTGCAGAAGGTCCTGCGCGACAACCCCGGCAAGTACGCATTCGGCGTCGCCTTCGACGGCGATGCCGACCGCGTCGGATTCCTCGACGAGAAGGGCGAGATAATCCCGATGGACTTCACCACCGCCCTCATCGCACAGGACCTTCTCCAGACCTCGCCCGGCTCCGCCTGCTTCTACGACCTCCGCTCATCCAAGGTGGCCGCCGAGACGATCGCCGCCGCGGGCGGACGCCCCATGATGTCGCGCGTGGGCCACAGCTTCATCAAGGCGCAGATGCGCGAGAACGACGCCATCTTCGCGGGCGAGCTCTCCGGCCACTACTACTTCAAGGCCAACTCCACGGCGGAGTCTTCCTCGATGGCCGTCTTCGCGCTCGCGAACATCGTCTCGCGCGCCGGGAAGCCGCTCTCCGAACTCGTCGCGCCCTTGAGGAAATACTCGCAGTCCGGCGAGATCAATTCGCAGGTGTCGGACGCCGCCGCCGTTCTCGTGAAGATCAAGGCGCTCTATCCCGACAACTTCGAGCTCGACGGCGTCTCGGTCGATCGCTGGGACTCCGAGGGCTGGTGGTTCAATGTCCGCATGTCGAACACCGAGCCGCTCGTCCGCCTCAACCTCGAGGCGAAGACGCCCGATCTCATGGCCTCCAAGCGCGACGCCATGCTCTCCATCATCAGGGGGTAGTACCAAGAGAATCACTAATCATCAATTCCTAATTCTCAATTCTCAATTCTCAATTCCAATGTCCATCCCTCGTCCAATCCAGTTCCTCGCAAGTCTAACCTCGGCCGCGTGCCTTCTGGCGCTCGGTTGGTTCGCGCATTCGTTCTTCGGCGGCAAGGCGGACTTGGGGAGGCGGGCGTCCTCGCCCGCAGCTCCGTCCGTTGCCGTTGGCGAGATCGTCGCCGAGACCTTCAATCCGCCCGAAGAGTTCGTGGGCCACGTCGAGCCGGTGCAGGAGGTGGACATCCTTCCGCAGATCGAAGGCTATGTCAAGGAGGTCAAGTTCACCGAGGGCGACGAGGTGAAGGAAGGCGATCTCCTCTTCGTGATCGACGCCGAGCGCTATTCCGCCGCGGACGGTGTGGCCAAGGCCGAAATCGCCCAGGCCCGCAGCAAGGTGGCGCAGAGCGAGGCGGCCGTGGACCGTGCCGAGCGCTACCTGAAGCGCCTCAAGTCAGCCGACGCCCGCGGCATCACGCAGACCGAGCTCGACTCCGCCGAGACCGGCCTCGCCGCCGACCGCGCCGCGCTCGCCTCCGCCAAGGCCGCCGTCACCCAGGCCGAGGCCAACCTCGCCCTCGCCGCGTTCAACCTCAAGCACACTAAGATATACGCCCCCATCTCCGGGCGCATCGGCAAGTCGTTACGCCACGCCGGCGACTATGTCTCGCCGTCCAAGGACGCCCTCGCCCGCATCGTCCAGATGGACCCCGTCCGCGTCTCCTTCCCGATCACCGACCGCGCCGCCCTCGCCTGGCGCCGCAACGCCGCCCAGCGCAACGCCCGCGTGGGCGACACGCGCCGCCTGCGCCTGCGCCTCGCCGACGACACCGTCTATCCCTTCACCGGCTCCTGGGAGTTCTTCGACAACGAGATGAGCGCCGAGACCGCCACGCTCCTCGTGCGCGCACTCTTCCCGAACAAGTCGCTCACGCTCGTCCCCAATGCATACGTCACCGTCCTCGCCGACGAAGCAGACCCCTCCCCCGTCCCCGTCGTCCCCACCACATCCATCGCCGTCTCCGGGCAGAAGACCGGCCTCTGGTTCCTCTCGCCATCCAACACCGTCCATTTCCGCGAGGTTCAGATCGCCGCCCGCTCCGGCGGCAAGGCTGCCCTGGAGTGGCGGGTGTCCCAGCCCGCCGCCCCCCCTAAAATCGTCATCCAGGGCATCCACAAGCTGGGCGAGGGCATGCGCGTGAACGTGGTGCCAGCCTCGAAGTTCCAATGACGGGGAGGCTTACGTGAAACTCAGCGTGCGCGCGGCGATAGACGCCCTCAAGCCATTCTCGCGGTTCTTCATAGAACGCCCCCGCTTCGCGGCCGTCGTGTCTATCGCCCTCTCCCTCTCCGGCGCCGTCTCGCTCTGGAAGCTCCCCATCACGCAGTATCCTCAGGTCACGCCGCCGCGCATCGTCGTGGCCTGCAACTACCCCGGCGCGAACGCCGCCGAGGTGATGAACACCATTGCCGGTCCGCTCGAGGACGAGATGAACGGCGTGGAGGACATGCTCTACATGGCCTCCTCCTGCGCCGACGACGGCTCCTACTCCCTCGGCATCACCTTCGAGGTCGGCACCGACCGCGACGTCGCCTTGATGAAGGTGCAGAACCGCGTGCAGCAGGCCACCTCCAAGCTCCCCGTGGAGGTGAAGAACACCGGCCTCAGGGTGCGTTGCGCATCGGAGGACCAGCTCGGCATCCTAACGCTTCGCTCTCGCAACGGCGCGCTGAGCCGCATCGAGGTCTCCGACTACATGTACGGCGTGGTGCAGCCCGCGCTCCTGCGCGTCCCGGGCGTCGGAGACGCCTCGATCCACGGCCCCAAGATGGCGATGCGCGTGTGGCTCGACCCTAAGCGCTGTGCCGCCCTGGGCATAAACTCGGAGGAGGTGGTCGCCGCAATCAAGGCGCAGAACGTGCAGGCCTCGCTCGGCTCCGTGGGCGGCTCGCCAACCGACGACAAGTTCGCGCGCGTCCTCACCCTCATCGCCAAGGGCCGACTCAAGACCCCCGAGGAGTTCGGCGAGATCGTCGTCCGCCGCGACGAGAACGGCGGCCTCGTGCGCCTCAAGGACGTCGCCCGCGCGGAGTTCGGCGAGCAGGGCTACACCCACAACAACTCCTTCAACAACAAAACCTCCATCTCCGTTGAGATCAACCAGCTCCCCGGCGGAAACGCCATCCGCACGATGAACCTCATCCGCAAGTCGATGAAGGAGCTCGAGAAGCGCTTCCCCGGCGATCTCGAGTGGCTCATCCCCTACGACACCACCGACTACGTTCGCGAATGCCTCCGCGAGATCGCGTTCACCCTTGGCATAACCATCTTGCTCGTAGCGCTCGTTTGCTGGATGTTCCTCCAGGACTGGCGCGCGACTCTCGTGCCGGTGATCACCATTCCTGTCTCGCTTCTATCTTCCTTCACCGTCATGGCCGCCCTCGGCTACTCCGTGAACATCATGACGCTCTTCGGCCTCGTGCTGGCCATCGGCACGGTGGTGGACGACGCGATCGTCGTCGTGGAGCGCGTGCAGGAGCTGATGTCCCGCGGCCTCAACGCGAAGGAGGCCTCCATCCAGGCCATGCAGGACGTCACGAGCGCCATCATCGCCACCACCCTCGTCCTTCTCGGCATATTCGTGCCCGTCGGCTTCCTCGGCGGCCTCACCGGCAAGATATACCAGCAGTTCTCCGTGACGCTCTCCACCGCGGTCGTGTTCTCAACCATCGCGGCCCTCACCCTCTCCCCCGCCCTCTGCGCCGTCCTTATGAAGAGCAAAGACGCGAAATCCAACCATTCACTATTCACTATTCATTATTCACTGTTCAACATCTGTCTTTCCCTTTCCACCCGCCTGTACATCTTCTTCGCCGGCATCCTCGCCCGCCGCCGCGTCCTGCTCATGCTTATCTTCGCAGTGATCGTCTGCGGCGCGGTGTCGCTCGCGAAGTCAATCCCGCCCGCGTTCATCCCGCACGAGGACCAGGGCACGATCATGGTTGACGCCAACCTCCCCGAAGGCTCCGTCCGCTCGATCACAACCGAGGCGGCCAGCGAGTCCGTCTCGCGCATCATGGGCGTGGAAGGAGTCAATTCGGTGCTGCTCACTGTGGGCCATAGCCGCATCGGCGGACGCGGCGAGAACCAGATCCAGATGACCGTGAACCTCAAGCCCTGGTCGGAGCGCCGCCGCCCGGACCTCGAGGTGCGCGCCGTGCGCGCGCGCATCAACGAGACGAACTCCACGCTCCCATCGCTCGTGACGCGCGCATTCGCCCCTCCCCCCATCCCCGGCTTCGGCGCGATAGGCGGCATCGAGCCCGCCATCTTCTCGCTCGGCGACTCCGACCCCATCCGCCTTGCGCGCGTCGCCAAGTCCATCGCCGCCGAGCTCGTCGCCTCCCCGCTCATCGCCTCCGCCGTCTTTGGCTACAATGCCGACACCCCCCATCTCCATCTCGACATCGACCGCGTGAAGTGCGAGATCTTCCGCGTGCCGCTCGCCACCCTATACGCCACCCTGCAGAACTACCTCGGCTCGCTCTATGTGAACGACGTCAACCTTGGCACGCAGGTGAACCGCGTCACCGTGCAGTCCGACTGGTCCGGCCGCTCCTCCGCCGAGGCCGTGCGCGGGCTCTATGTGCGCTCCACCACCGGCGCGATGGTGCCCGTCGGCTCGCTCGTCACTTTCCGCGAATCTCTCGGCCCCCGCGCCGTCTACCGCCGCAATCAGTATGTCTACTGCTCGATCCTCTGCACGCCCGCCCCCGGCGCGCAGGCCGGCGCCTGCATCCAGGAGGTTGAGCGCATCCTCAACGAGAAGCTGCCGCCGGACTACGGCTACGACTGGACTGGTCTCACGTTCCACGAGATGCGCGCGCGCGGCACCGCCGCCCCCCTCCTTGCCCTCGCGATACTCTTCGGGTATCTCTTCCTCGTGGCGCAATACGAATCCTGGACGATCCCAGTGCCCGTGATGCTCTCCGTCGCGACCGCCGTCCTGGGCGCGCTGGTTGGGCTCAAGATCGCCGGGCTCGACCTCAGCATCTACGCGCAGCTCGGCATCGTGCTTCTCGTGGGCCTCGCCTCGAAGAACGCCATCCTCATCGTGGAGTTCGCGAAGGAGAAGCGCGAACGCGACGGACTCGGGATAGTCGAGGCCGCCCTCGCGGGCGCGCGCGAGCGCTTCCGCGCCG